>Ga0206880_1021_pt1 | contig 20388 bp, 17 predicted proteins | sample Alteio_BWOrgCont_6_FD_152848 | JGI IMG/M metagenome (GOLD analysis project Ga0206880, IMG submission 152848) | Enriched cells from forest soil in Barre Woods Harvard Forest LTER site, Petersham, Massachusetts, United States -... | ecosystem: Environmental > Terrestrial > Soil > Temperate forest > O... | reverse complement strand
GAATAAATTTTAGTTTGGAATGAAAGGAATAATTTTAGCCGGAGGATCAGGAACACGGCTTCACCCCTTAACCTTAGCCCTAAGTAAGCAGCTAATGCCCATATACGATAAGCCGATGGTTTACTATCCCTTATCCGTCCTAATGATGGCAGGCGTTTCAGATATTCTCATCATCTCCACTCCCCACGACCTGCCTAATTTTCAAAGGTTATTGGGAGATGGCAAAACCCTCGGTTGTAAATTCAGCTATGCTGTCCAGGCAATCCCAAACGGCCTGGCACAGGCATTTGTAATAGGAGAAAAATTTATCGGGAAAGATAAAGTTGCACTGATTTTAGGCGATAACATTTTTTACGGCGCAGGATTGGGGAGATTGTTACAGGAAAACCAGGATCCCGAGGGAGGGGTTGTTTTTGCTTACCACGTTTCTGATCCTGAAAGATATGGCGTTGTTGAATTCGATAAAAACAACAAAGCTGTTTCTATTGAAGAAAAACCTAAAAATCCTAAATCCAATTATGCCATACCGGGATTGTATTTTTATGACAACAGCGTTGTTGAAATTGCGAAAAAACTGGAACCCGGTGCACGCGGTGAATACGAAATAACGGATGTAAATAAACACTACTTATCAGCGGGAAAATTGAAAGTGGGTATTTTAGATCGTGGAACGGCCTGGCTGGATACGGGAACCTTTACCTCACTTATGCAGGCCAGCCAATTTGTCCAGGTTATAGAGGAAAGACAGGGTATGCGTATCGGCTGCATCGAAGAGGTTGCATACAGGATGGGGTACATCAATAAAAAGCAATTGCAGGCATTGGCCGAACCATTGCTCAAAAGCGGGTATGGCCAATACTTATTGAGTTTAAATTGAACTTATTTTATACAACCACATGAGTACAATATTAGTTACAGGAGGAGCAGGATTTATAGCGAGTTCCCTGGCTGAAAAATTAGCCGAAAAAAAAGAAAATTCCGTTATTGTTATTGATAACCTGGTTACGGGAAGCACAGAAAAAATTCCCTCGTCAAAACACCGTAACATTAGATTTATTAAATGCGATGTAAACGATTTCAGGGACGTATCGGGAGTTTTTTACGGATACCCCTTCGATTATGTTTTTCATTACGCTGCATTGGTTGGAGTAACAAGAACACTGGAAAATCCGGTAAAAGTTTTAAATGATTTATCAGGCATCAAAAACATCCTGCATTTATCCAAAAATGTAGGTGTTAAAAGAATATTCTTTTCATCCTCCTCCGAGGTTTACGGGGAACCGGTTGAATATCCTCAAAATGAACATACCACGCCGCTCAATTCCCGTCTTCCTTATGCAATTGTTAAAAATGCCGGAGAAGCCTATTTAAAGTCTTACAAAAAAGAATTCGACCTGGATTATACCGTTTTTAGATTCTTCAATACTTATGGTTCAAAACAAAGCAGGGATTTTGTTATTTCCAAATTCATTGCAGGTGCCTTAAAAAACGACAGCCTTACCATATACGGAGATGGTTCGCAAACCAGGACATTCTGCTATATTGATGACAATATTGAAGCGACAACAAATGCATTTTACCAAAACAAGTTCATCAATGACGTTGTAAACATCGGGGGCACTGACGAAGTGCCCATTCTTGAACTTGCAAAAACAATCATTAAAATCACTAAATCAAAATCAAAAATTGTACACCTGCCTGCCTTGGAAGAAGGCGATATGACCCGCAGAAAACCCGATACTACGAAAATGAAACAACTGTTAAAACGAAGCCTTATGCCTTTGGAGGAAGGATTAAAAAAGGTCATCAGCAATAGAAAATTTATTGTATAATGCTAAAACTTAACTGCCCTGCCCGATCTAAATTACTTTTATTGAATAAATCAGGGTTTCAAGGGCTATCAGTACCTGTTAATTGATTGAATCTACTTTCATAAATTGAACAAAATACTCCTTTTCGAACAGAGAATAAACCGGGAAATCGAACTTTTTTGCCAGCAATTCCCCGCTGATCCCATTGAATTGTATGAACCAATCAGGTATGTTCTTACGCATGGCGGTAAGCGTGCCCGCCCCCTGATAGTTTTGTCCGGGTGTGATTTATTCGGGGGCAATATCGAACAAGCCATTATCCCGGCACTTGGCATTGAGTTTTTTCACAACTTCACATTGATCCACGATGATTTAATGGACAATGCTCCCCTGCGAAGAAACCGGCCGACCGTTCATGAAAAATGGAACAAAAGTATTTCTGTACTCAGCGGAGATGCCATGCTGGTGGAAGCCTACCAGTTGCTATCAAAAACAAACGCTGATCAGCTGGCCCGGATCCTTCCCGTTTTTAATACCACAGCTATGCAGGTTTGCGAGGGGCAGCAAATGGACATGAACTATGAAAAAATACATAAAATTTCCATCGCGCAATACCTGAAAATGATTGAATTAAAGACGGCGGCCCTGATTGCCGCAAGTTTTAAAATAGGAGCATTGATCGGTGGTGCCAGGGAAGAAGACGCACAGCGATTGTATGATTTCGGAAAAAACTTAGGCATCGCCTTTCAGATACAGGACGACCTGCTGGATGTATATGGAGACGAAAAGAAAGTGGGGAAACAAAAAGGGGGAGATATTATTGCAAATAAAAAAACTTACCTTCTAACAAAGGCCATGACACTCGCCAACAGCTATACTTCCGAAGAACTGAACAACTGGATCCAGGCGCCCAATTTTGATCCGCGGCAAAAAGTAGAGGCGGTGACTGCTATTTATAATTTTTTGAATATTCATGACATCACCGTTAAAGAAGTCAAAAAATACAATGATATCGCCTTAAGCCACCTGGAAGGCATTCCGGTGAACGGAGCAAAAAAAGAAGAATTATTGGTTTTTGCGCAAAGCCTGGCTTCGAGAGAAAAATAATTTTCAACCTTTGTACAGGAAATTGTATCCGGAAATTTATTGCTGGTCTTCAATGGGAGCATCACCAACGTAAGCTCCACCTTTATAAACAGCGATCCTGTTTAAGATTCCGTTATCGGAATAATGATATACTTTACCTTCTATTAGCCGGCCCTTGGCAAATATCCCTTCTTTGGATATTTGCTTATTCTTATTGTACAAAGTCCATTGTCCCTCGCCATTAAACACATTTATATTGGGTTTTTCGTCGTGCTGAGGAACGATTACCGGGCCGCTCTCAACCGGATCCTTGGGTTTTTCAGGTTCCTCTTTCGGCATAGGTTTCTTAGGCTCGTACGTTTTAGTGGTAGCTACATCAATATTGCCATCGTTAAAGTTTTTTTCAGCCCTCTTCTCTCCATCCGGGTAATATTCTGTTATAACTCCGGCTTCCTTTCCTCCGTTCCAGTTCCCCTCAATCATAGTCTGGCCATTCTCATAGTAATATTTCTGGGGACCTTCTCTCTTTCCGGTAGCATTGAATTTGAATTCCTGCTGAACCTGGCCGTTTTCATAATATAATTTATAATCTCCCACCCAACGGTTGTTCTTCCAAAGACCTTCTTCCGAAATTTTCCCGTTTTCATGGTACATGATTGCATACCCATTCGGACGATTATTTTCAAAAGTGATTTTGTTTTTCAGGCCCCCGCTGGGATAATACTCTTTCCATATCCCGGTTTTTTTATTATCACTGTATATTCCTTCTTCTACCTTCTGGTCTTCCTTGTAGTCGGGAAGATTTTTTATTTTATTGGATACGATCCACTTTCCCTGGCGCCTGCCCTCTGCATCCACTTTATTGATCGTGTCCTTGCCAAGCAACTCAAAAGAAGCCACTTGACAATAGCCGGAAACAGCAGCGGAAAAAAATGAAATCAAAAGGATTGCCCGAAATCTCTCCATCATAATTTTACAAATTCATTCATCTAAATAAGTGAGAATCCTAAAAACTTAACAATTATACGCAATTATTCTTTTTTACAAATGTAAAAATCGTTTTTTTTTAAATTGTTACGTTTTTCAACATGTCTTCTGTCATCTTACTCAGATTATAGAATGGCCGCCAATTCCAATCTTTCCTGGCATGCTCATCATCAATGCTTTTCGGCCAGCTATCTGCAATCTGTTGCCGGCTATCTGTCTTAAAGGATATTTCAAATGTTTTGATGTGCTTTTTTATCTCTGAAAAAATTTCCCGGGGTGAAAAGCTCATCGCAGCAATGTTGTAGCTTGACCTGATTTTGACATTTTTTGAATCTGTTTCCATCAGGTTGATCGTCGCCCTGATGGCATCCGGCATGTACATCATCGGAAGAGTGGTATTTTCCGACAAAAAACATTCATAATTACCCTTTTTAAGTGCATCGTAAAAAATATGTACGGCATAATCGGTAGTGCCGCCCCCGGGTGGTGATTTATACCCTACCAAGCCGGGATAACGAAGGCTTCGTACGTCTACGTCGTATTTATTAAAATAATATTCGCACCACCTCTCTCCTGCCTGTTTGCTTATTCCGTAAACAGTGCTTGGCTCCATGACACAGAATTGCGAAGTATTTTCTTTGGGCGTATTCGGACCAAATACGGCGATAGAACTTGGCCAGTATATTTTTGAAATGATTTTTTCCTTCGCCAGATCCAGGACATTCAGCAATCCTTCCATGTTCAACTTCCAGCCCAGCTTGGGATTTTTTTCGGCAGTGGCTGAAAGTAAGGCGGCCAGCAAATAAACCTGTGTAACTTTATGTTTTCTAACGACCTCTCCCAATTGTTTTGCGTCCATAATATCAAGCACTTCGAATGGTCCATTGCTCTCCCCTCCATATTTAATATCCGAAGCGATAACATTGTTTTGACCGTACAATTTACGTAACTCCTGGACCAATTCCGTTCCTATCTGCCCGGAAGAACCAATAACGAGAATGACATCTTTTAAACCCATACCCACAATTTAGCTGCGAAAATATTAAAAAGTATATTCAGACGTTTAAATTTTTAACAGTTTTTCAAATACGATTAAAGTAATTTGTCAGGTCACCGGACGGTATTCATTAAATAATTCATATTTTCGCAAGCGAATAATAAATAATTACTCAAGAGCATAAAATGACAAAGTACCAGAAACTAAATAATCTCTTTGGTTGGATAACATTTTTGATTGCCGCCTTCGTTTACCTTTCTACCATGGAGGCAACCGCAAGTTTTTGGGACTGCGGTGAGTATATTGCAACGTCTTTTAAACTGGAGGTAGGCCATCCTCCCGGGGCTCCTTTATTTCAAATGCTGGGCAGATTTTTCACCCTCTTTGCCCTTGGCGATGTCACTAAAGCAGCTATCATGGTTAACATTATGTCAGCGCTTTGCAGTGCATTTGCAATCCTGTTTTTATTCTGGTCCATAACGGCATTGCTTAAAAAACTGGCAGATAAAGCAGGAGAACTTACAGATGGGAAAATTTATGCCATACTCGGCAGCGGATTTGTGGGGGGATTAGCCTATACGTTTTCTGATTCTTTCTGGTTTTCGGCCGTTGAAGGTGAAGTTTATGCCATGTCCTCCTTCTTCACTGCCATCGTTTTTTGGGCCATACTGAAATGGGAAACTGTAGCGAATGAAAAACATGCTGACCGTTGGATTGTCATGATCATGTACTTAGTGGGCCTCTCCATAGGCGTTCACCTGCTTAGTTTGCTGGTGCTTCCCGCCATTGTTTTTGTTTATTATTTTAAAAAATACGATGTAACACGTAAGGGGCTTATCATTACAGGTGTTATATCCGTAGTGTTACTGGGAGGCATCCAGGCCGGGATTATACCCGGTGTTGTCAGTCTTGCAGCTAATTTTGAATTGACCTTCGTGAATAAATTCGGATTCCCTTTTAATTCCGGAACAATTTTTTATTTCTTTTTGCTTATTCTTTTAATCATTGTCGGACTCATTTACACACATAGACCCAAAACTAACTTGTTTTATATATTGATCGGTCTTGGAATCGTGTTTATGCTTTTGTCATTGATCGGAAGTCCAGATGGATCTTCATTAGTTGGACGGCTGGTGATGGGACTTTTATTCATAGGACTGTTTTATTACCTGCGTAACAACTATGCAGTGCTCAATACAACAATCCTGTGTTTTGCGGTTTTACTTATTGGGTATTCCTCATTTTTCATGCTCGTTATTCGTTCCCAGGCAAAAACTCCTTTGAATGAAAACAATCCTGAAAATGCTGTTAACCTGTTATCCTATTTAAATCGCGAGCAATATGGTGAAACTCCCTTATTCAGGGGCCCCTATTACGATGCTCCGCTTGATCCCGAGCAGCCTTATAAAGACGGGTCTCCTGTTTATATGCGTGAACTCGAAAAAAATCCGCCGGTTACTCTTGAAAAAGGAGGAGTAGAGAATACACCTGTAAGCAGAAAGGATAAAAAAAAAGACAGGTATGTTATCGCGGATGACAGGAAGTCTTCCATTCCCAATTACGATCCGAAATTCTGTACTATCTTTCCACGGATGTGGAGCCAGCAATCCAGCCATGAGGCAGCCTACAAAATGTGGGCCAACATTAAGGGGGAAAAAATAAACATAACCAACGGCAGGGGAGAAAGTGAAACAATAATAAAACCGACTTTTAGTGAGAATATACGGTACTTTATCAGTTACCAGATTGGATGGATGTATTTCAGGTACTTTATGTGGAATTTTTCGGGACGCCAGAATGATATCCAGGGACATGGGGGACGTACGGATGGTAACTGGATAACGGGAATACCTTTTTTTGATGAATGGCGTTTGGGGGACCAGTCATCGCTTCCTGAAAACTTAAAAAACAACAAAGGAAGAAACTTGTTTTACGCCTTGCCTTTTTTATTGGGCTTAATAGGGATGTATTATCATTTCAAAAAAAAATATGCCGATGCAATCATCGTTTTATTGCTGTTTTTCTTTACCGGGCTTGCAATTGTAGTTTACCTGAACCAATATCCTTATCAGCCAAGAGAACGTGATTATGCCTATGTAGGTTCTTTCTATGCCTTTGCTATATGGATAGGCATCGGGGTCTGGGCTATTTTCGACTATTTTCAGAAATTTATGGCAGAGCGGCCAAGGGCGTTGGCCGTTACAATTGGCTGTTTTTTGGCGGTTCCAGCCATTATGGCCAAAGACGGATGGGATGATCACGATCGTTCACAACGCTATACCTGTAAGGATTTTGCCATCAATTACCTGAACTCCTGTGCTCCCAATGCAATTATTTTTACAAATGGCGATAACGATACCTTCCCCTTATGGTATGTCCAGGAAGTAGAAGGTATAAGAACCGACGTACGTGTCTGCAATTTAAGCCTGCTGAATACCGACTGGTACATTGACCAGATGAAACGGAAAGCATACGATTCTGATCCTGTTCCATTTTCTTTTACTGAAGATAAGTACACGGAGGGAACACGTGACTGGGTGCCTTTTTTCGATCGTAAAATCAATGGATACATCAGCGTAAAAGAGTTGATTGATTTTGTTGCAAGTGATGATCCGAATAAGCAGGTTGAAATGCAGGATGGTAAAATGCATAATTATTTCCCGACCAAGAAAATGCGTATCCCGGTTGATAAACAAACTGTTCTGCAAAACGGAACGGTGCCAAAAGCTTTGGCTGATAAAATAGTGCCTGCCATTGACTGGGACGTGAATAAAAATGTGATCATGAAAAATGATCTTATGGTACTTGATTTATTAGCCAATAATAACTGGAACAGGCCTATCTATTTTGCTGTTACAACCGGATCCGACAGTTACATGAATCTTGAAAATTATTTTCAGCTCGAAGGACTTGCATACCGCCTGATCCCTGTTAAAAGTAACCCGGAAGAACAACCCCAGGGCATACGGGTTGCAACGGACATTATGTATGACAATATTATGAACAGGTTCAAATGGGGAAACATGGATAAACCGGGAGTGTACCTGGATGAAAACATTCAGCGGATGGCAACCAATATGAGGATACAAATGCAAACATTGGCGTCCGCATTAATTTCGGAAGGCAAAAAAGATTCTGCAGTAAAGGTTTTGGACAAATGCATGCAGGTATTACCGGAAGAAAATGTTCCTTACGATGCCACCGTTTTCTATGTAACAGCTTCTTATTACCAGGCAGGAGTATTCGAAAAGGCAAACAAATTGGCAAAACGATTATTTGATTTATATTCAGGCGATGTTCTCTATTATTCAGCCCAGAAAGAAAGTTTCTATGGAAGAGAGTTGAAACAAGCCCAGGAAATCCTGCAAAGGCTGATATTTTTAGCCAGGGAATTTAAGCAGGATAGTCTTTCCAAGGAGTTTGAGGCAAAATACAGTTCACTGCATATTGCAGGCAACGGATAGCCGAAGATGTATTTTACCCGGCCGACTTTAGTTGCAAGAAGAATCTATCGTAACGCCACCTGGCGGGTACCGACCAAAAAGGAAACAATCTATCTCACGTTTGATGATGGCCCTGTTCCGGAGATTACTCCCTGGATCCTTGAAACACTCAGAAAGTACAAAGCTAAAGCAACGTTTTTTTGTGTGGGAAACAATGTGCTCCAATACCCCGATATTTTCGGGCAAATAATAAATGAAAACCATTCTGTCGGCAATCACACCTATAACCATCTGAACGGTTGGAAAGTAAAAACGAATGAATACCTCGAAAATATTGAACAATGTAACACATTGATTGAATCAAAACTTTTTCGTCCACCCTATGGAAGAATGAAGGCTGCTCAATATTCAGCCCTCAGTACCCGGTACTCTGTGATCATGTGGGACGTACTTAGCGGCGACTTCGACCCAGGCATTTCCGGGGAAAAATGCCTGCATAACACGATTAAAAAAACCCGGAAAGGCTCTGTTGTTGTTTTCCATGACAATGTAAAAGCAAAAAAAAATCTTTTTTACGTACTTCCAAAATTCATGGAGTATTTTGATAAACAGGGGTTTACCTTTGATAACCTGTAACTATTCTCCGGGTTACAAACACTTGGTGCATTTAATTTTACCGGGACATAAAATAATTCCTAACCTTTATCGTTATTGCTCTATATTTTTTATATTTGTAATCCCATGCAAATAGCGTTGTGTTATGACTAAAAAGTAATCTATGAAAAAAGGCTTCATTTTAATTGTCTTGCTGCTTATCAATGCCGGCTTTGCTTTTTCAGCAAGTTCTCTTGTCAATACTGAACTCAACGAGATTGGAATTAATACCGTAACTACTTCTGTTCCTTTTTTAACCATTGCTCCTGATTCCAGGGCAGGAGGAATGGGTGATGTGGGAGCCGCTACTTCTCCTGATGCAAATTCAATGCATTGGAACCCGTCAAAATATGCTTTTATTGACGACCAGATGGGCGTGTCTGTTTCCTATACACCATGGTTAAGAACATTGGTGCCTGATATCAGTTTGTCTTATTTATCCGGATATTATAAGCTAAAAAAAGGCAATGTAATAGCAGCCTCCCTGCGTTATTTTTCTTTGGGAAATATTCAATTCACAGACGCTGCCGGCAATGCGACGTCCCAATTCACACCCAACGAATTTGCTTTTGATATGGCGTACGCTCAAAAATTAGCTAAAAGGTGGTCTGCCGCAATGACCATGCGTTATATTTATTCCAATTTAACGGGTGGAACTTTTGTGTCAGGTGCGGCCACCCGCCCGGGACAATCTGTTGCGGCTGATCTCTCTACTTTTTACCAAAATAAAGATATAAAAATAGGCGACAAAAAAAGTATTTTTGCGGCGGGAGTGGATATTTCAAATATTGGCGAAAAAATTTCCTATTCCGGATCAAGTGCTGATGAAAATTTCATCCCCACCAACCTCAGGATAGGTGGTTCATTAACTATACAGTTAGATGAATACAACAGCATTTCATTCAACGCAGATGCCAATAAGTTATTAGTCCCTACGCCTCCCATTTATGACACTGCTAACGGGGGAATAAAATACGATGCGGATGGAAATCCGGTGATACTTGCAGGAAGAAATCCCAACCGGAGCGTGGTAAGCGGAATGTTCGGATCATTCACAGATGCCCCTGGTGGTTTCAAGGAAGAAATGCAGGAAATAAACTATTCGGTGGGAGTGGAATACTGGTACGAAAAACAATTTGCTCTCCGGATGGGGTATTTTTACGAATACCCCTACCAGGGCGATGTTCAATATTTTACTGCAGGAATTGGTTTGCGCTACAATGTATTTACGCTCGATTTCTCCTACCTTGTTCCGAACAATCAGACAAAAAATCCTCTTGCAAATACTTTACGCTTCTCTCTCTCATTCAACATTGACGCACTCAAGTCGGCGAAAAAAGAGGACGTTACGCCTGAATAATAAATAATGAACATACGGGTTGGCTTCGGATTTGACGTTCATCCGCTCAAGGCAGGTCTTGATTTCTGGTTGGGAGGAATAAAAATCAATCATTACAAGGGCGCTATTGGACATTCGGATGCAGATGTCCTTATTCATGCTATATGTGATTCTTTGCTGGGTGCTGCCAACCTGGGAGATATAGGGTTTCATTTCCCGGATACATCCCAGGAATACAAAAACATTGACAGCAAAATTCTTTTATCAAAAGTCATGGAACTGTTGAAAAAAAAAAATTACAAAATAGGAAACATAGACACGACTGTTTGTCTTGAAACCCCGAAAATAAATCCGTACATTCCTCAAATAAAAACTACTTTGGCAGGAATCATGCATATTCCCGAAGACTGCCTGTCAATAAAGGCAACTACCAACGAAAAAATGGGATACATAGGCCGGGAAGAAGGAATATCAGCGTATTCCGTTGCATTGATTCAAAAAAGTGAATGACCACAATATCTGTTTGAATTTTTTACTTATATTTGCATTGCTTTTTAATTATTTGATTATAAACTAATTATGGAGGGATGACCAAAGCCGATATTATAGCTGAAATTTCGCAAAAGACAGGGATTGAAAAGGTATCTGTACAGGTTACGGTGGAGGCGTTTATGCAATCCATCAGGAACTCTATGAGTGAAGGTAAAAACATTTACCTGAGAGGGTTTGGCAGTTTTGTAATAAAAAAACGCGCTGAAAAAACAGGAAGAAATATTTCTAAAAACACAACTGTCATAATACCTGCTCATTACATACCGGCCTTTAAACCAGCCAAAACATTCGTTCAAAAGATTAAGAAAAACGTGAAATCGCAATAAATCTTATGCCATCCGTGTCCAAGGCTCAGATAGCTGCTATTACGGGGACATTGTTACTTATCGTTCTTTTATTTCTTGCAAACACCAGGCCCCCTCGAAAAGAGGAATTGGCTGTTGTACAAAGTTCAGAATCGGCGCTTAATATAGAATCAGCTATAGCTGAGGCAAAAGCAAGTTTACAACCTGGGCAAAGAGCAACAATCAAAGAACTTGAAACTCAGTTTGATCATGCCACCACCATTCAAAAAGCGGCATTGTCCGACTCCTTGACCAAAAAATGGGATGCTTTTCAAAAACCTGTTGCTGCGGCCTACTATTGTGAACAAAAAGCAGTTATTTATTCCACATCGGACAACTGGACTACTGCCGGGAATCGTTATTTCAATACAACACGCCTTATTCAACCCGACAAACGCAATGCATTGTTTCAATTGGCTATCAGGTGTTTCGGCAAAGCCGTTGAAATAAATCCGGGCAATACAACTGCTAAAATAAATCTTGCAGCCTGTTATGTTGAAGGAACTACCGATCCGATGAAGGGGATAAGCCTACTGAAAGAAATTGAAAAAACAGATTCAAACAACATCAACCTGCAACTTAATTTTGCTGCATTTTCAGAAAAATCAGGCCAGTTTGATAAAGCCATTCAGCGTTACAACAAGGTGCTTAAGATTGATCCCGGTTACATTGAAGCATACCTTCACCTGGCAGACGCCTATGAAAACAAAGGAGATAAACCGGGAGCCATAGAAAGTTTGGAAAAATACCTTAGCCTCGTAGACGATGTGACTATCAAAACCGAGGTGAAGAATTATATAAATAAATTATCCCGGGAGGATTCATCCGGGGAAAAACAACAATAAAATATTAAACCATGCCAAGCGGTAAAAAAAGAAAGAGACATAAAATGGCTACTCACAAGCGCAAAAAACGCTTGAGAAAAAACAGGCATAAGAAAAAATAAATAATTTTTCTGTTTTTTCGGAGCCAAAGGGGTAATATTCTATTATTCCCGGTGGGTTAGTTTTCGCACCCCTGATCTCCATTTAGCAATTTCTTTATGACTTTAAGGGTTAATACGACCCTTTATTGTATTATTAATTAAAAACGGTATAAAAAGTGAACAACGAACTGGTTATTAATTCTGTTCCGAATGAAGTTACTATTGCCTTATTAGACAATAAAAGGCTGATTGAAATTCATCGTGAGAAAAAAAACAGCAATAGTTTTTCTGTCGGAGATATTTACTTAGGAAGAGTTAAAAAAGTAATGGCAGGGCTCAATGCCGCCTTTGTGGATGTTGGTTATGAAAAAGATGCTTTTTTGCATTACTTAGACCTGGGCCCACAGGTGGCTTCTTTGAATAAGTACAGCCAACATGTACTTTCCGGGAAACAAAATCATTCCAACCTGATGTATTTTAAAATGGAAGAGGATATTCCAAAAGATGGAAAGATTGGAAACATTATATCCTCCAACCAACAGGTATTGGTCCAGATTTCAAAAGAGCCTATTTCAACGAAAGGGCCGAGAATAACTTCAGAATTATCCTTAGCCGGCAGGTACCTGGTGTTGGTTCCTTTTTCCGAAAGAATTTCTATTTCTCAGAAAATAAGAGATTCGGAAGAAAAGATCAGGCTCAAACGATTGATAACAAGTATAAAACCTAAAAATTTTGGCGTTATTATCAGGACTGTAGCTGAAGGGAAAAGCGTAGCTGAACTGGATGCTGATTTAAATGACCTGGTAAAAAAATGGGAAACTTGTTTCCAGGCTTTGAAAACGGCAAAGCCTCCCCAAAAAGTTTTAGGAGAGATTAACAGAACATCCGTTCTGCTGAGGGATCTTTTAAACGAGTCGTTCAATGGTATTTATGTGAACGATAATGCTCTCCTGGAAGAAATTAAAACGTATGTACACACCATTGCCCCGGATAAAGAAAACATACTTAAGTTATACAAAGGACAGGAACCTATCTTCGATAATTTCGGGGTTGACAAACAAATTAAGGCCCTGTTCGGTAAAACAGTTAACCTGAAAAGCGGCGCCTATCTTATTGTTGAACATACCGAAGCACTTCATGTGATTGATGTTAACAGTGGCAACCGTGCCAAATCGGATAACAACCAGGAAACGAATGCGCTGGAAGTTAACCTGGATGCGGCTGTTGAAGTAGCAAGGCAGCTGCGGTTGCGGGATATGGGAGGAATTATTGTGGTTGATTTCATAGACATGCACGCCCAGCAAAACAGGAAACTCCTCTTCGATAAAATGCGGGAAGAGATGAGGAAAGATAAAGCCAAACACAATATTCTGCCTCCCAGCAAATTTGGTTTAATACAGATCACCCGTCAGCGGGTACGCCCCGAAATGAACATTGAAATCAATGAAAAATGCCCTACTTGCGGCGGAAGCGGAGAAGTACAGCCAAGCATATTATTGATTGACCAGATCGAGACCGACCTTCAGCACATCGTAAAAGAACTGAACCAAAAATCACTTACACTTTGTGTTCACCCCTACTTAGAAGCTTTTTTAACCAAAGGATTTATCTCTTCTTTAAGAAGAAAATGGCAGAGCAAACTTGGCGCCAAAATTAAAGTCAGGGCAGTTTCCTCTTACCACTTCCTGGAATACCATTTCCTGAACAGCACTGAAGATGAAATTATGATCTGATTTCCTCCTTAAAAGAACACTCCATAAAGCGAAACCGGTAATATGCCAGTTTGCTGAACAGAAGATTTAATCTTTTTCCTTTTGACTTTGAACTAAGAACTTCGAACATAGAACCTTCTTAACCTTCCAAACTTTCATAACCTTCTCAACCTTTTAATTACAATAAAAAAACCCCGGCAAATTGCCGGGGTTTTTTTATTCCTTCCAAAATCAGAAAATTATTAGTCAAACCTGGCGCTGGATACGTTACGGAATGGGTTCGGGTTAATGTAACGCAGAGACAATTCAAAACCTCCGTTACCTTTGCTTACCGTAGTCAGATCGGAAGAGTTGATATCGTAACTTAAGCCCATTGCATAGTTCGCAAACTCAAACAAAACAGTAGCTATGTAAGAGTCTTGTATTCTGGATTGAATACCAAAAGAAATTGCTGTTTCTTTCTTTCGTCCTGTGTACCTGGAAGATTCCAATAAGCTGTAGCGAATAAATGCACCGGGAATAATTTCCTGTGTCGGGCCTTGTTGTACAAACAGAATATTGGGTCTTACAACTATATTGGTACCCTTTATCCCGATATAAACATCGGCATGTGCCATAAATTTCGAATACAACTGATCCTTACTGTTCACGTTAATGCTGGCAATATCAGCAAAAGCTATACTGGGCTCGTTCATGTGCATCCACGAAACACCTGCACTAAATTTAAACGCATTGTTAGCGGTTGAATAGCCTTCTCCTTTACTGTAGTTCCATAACAAACCGCTGGAAAAATCGCCGTAACCGAAACCGCTTGCTTTTGCAGCAGGATCTGAAGTTGCAAACGGTGCTCCACCACTTGGATTATACATATCGCCCCACTGCAAACCACTGGTATTTATGCTGTATTGAGCATAGCCCCCTTGCAAACCTGCAGAAAGCCAGTTATTACCATTTATTCTTAAGTGACCTGAAACGGATAAGGTCACTTCGGTTGTTCCCATTTGTGAATCTCCCGCCTTATCATTGTATAAAAACAGACCTCCTCCTAAAAATGCATTTTTCCATTTCTTTCTCAGGAATGGCATATCAAACGATGCAGCAATTGTATTGTAGGGAGAACCGGCAAATGCCCATTGATTTTTATAATTTACAATGGCACGTTGATCTCCATTAAAAGCTCCTGAAGCGGCAGGATTAATTTGGAGCGGCGCATTGTACCACTGAGAAAAGTGAATGTCTTGTGCAGACAGATTACCAATAAGCAAACCCACTGCACATGGTAACAAGCATACTTTAGTAAGTTTTTTCATGTTCAAATAATATTAAATTAACCTAAATAATTTAAACTCTTTAGGTAAAGGTAAAAATATTTTTTTGTTTTGCAAATTTTTTAATAAAAAAATATCCCTGAAAACATTGTGACTTTTTAATGTTTAGTTTTGACCCTTCTTTTAATCCACTAAAAATCAAATCCGTGAAGCCACTTTTTTCCCTGATCTTATCCTTAGTTTTCATTTTCACCGTTCCTTTCTTCTATGCACAGCCCCGCATACAATACTGGGATGCCGAAAAAACCCGGAAAAAAAGCGAAGAAAACTATAAAGATGGTATGCAAAACGGCAAATTTTACCTGTGGTACGAAAATGGGAAATTAGCCCGGGATGGTAATTATACCATGGGGAAAGAGGATGGAAAATGGGTCAGTTATTATGAAAATAGCGGAATTAAGTCTGAAGAGTCGTACGAAAACGGTAAAAAAGAAGGCAGTTGGACCTATTGGTACATCAACGGCAAAAAAGGACAGGAAACATTTTTTAAAAATGATAAGGAAGACAGCAGCTGGACGGGATGGTACGAAAGCGGAAATAAAAAAAGCGAGGAAAAATACCTCAACGGACAAAAAGAAGGGAAATGGGTGTATTGGTTCGAAAACGGACAAAAAGAAAGCGAAGGCAGTTTCAGGAATAATTTAAAGGAAGGTGAATACATAAGCTGGTATTCCAATGGAAACAGGCAAAAAGAAGGAGTATATAAAAATGGTACGGAGACTGGTATTTGGAAAGAATATTACAAAAACGGGAAACTTAAACAAGAAGCAGAATATCGCGATGGAGAATTCCTGCTGATGAATTTCCGGGACGAGCAAGGTGAGCCCGTCATTAAAGACGGGAACGGAAAGTTCACAATTATTTACGGTGACGGCAAAAAAATGGGGGAAGGAAATTACAAGGACGGCCTGCAGAATGGAGAATGGATTTTTTGGACAAAAAACGGGGGAAAAGATTTTTTGGTCAATTACGTGAAAGGGAAAAAGAACGGTTTATACATCAATTATTTCGACAATGAAAATAAAAAAAGTGAAGGAAATTTCACAAGTAATAAGAAAAACGGTTATTGGAAATGGTACACCCCGGAAGGAAAAATTGAAACGGAAGGGAATGTGAAGGAAGATGTAAGAGAGGGCAAATGGTTGTATTGGTTTTCTTCAGGGATCAAGGATGCGGAAGGGTTTTATAAAAATGACCGGCAGGATAGTCTGTGGACCTATTACTATAAAGACGGCAGTAAATGGAAGGAAGGAAGTTTTAAAAATGGCATGAAAGATAACAAATGGACTACCTGGTTCGAAAACAGGAAAGAATTACAGGAAGGAAATTATAAGAACGGGAAAGCAGAGGGATTGTGGCAATCATGGTACGATAACGGGCAAGTGAAAGACATAGGAAGTTACGTTGACGATAAAATGAACGGGGATTGGAAAGGCTGGTATCCGGATGGAACAACTAACTACGCGGGGACCTACCAGGAAGACCTGAAGGACGGTCATTGGAAATTCTGGTACGAAAACGGCAAGCTGCGGGAAGAAGGCGACTACAGGAAAGGGCGCAAAAATGGCCTGTGGACTTCATGGACAAAGCAGGGAATAAAGGAAAGCTCCGGTATGTATGAAAATGAGAACCCCAATGGAAAATGGACTTATTATTACGAAACAGGAGTGCCGGCAGAGGAAAAAAATTACAGTGAAGGAAAATTAAACGGCAAATGCACTGCCTGGTATCCCGATCAAAAAATACAAAGCATTTCCGGCTACACCTTGGTTAAAAACGGGGAGAGAGTTGAAAGCAAGCCTGATGGCAAGTGGATTAATTACGATGAAAGCGGCAAAGAAATTTCCGTCATAATTTATAAAAAAGGGATAAGAGCAGTTAAGTAAATATAAATTCTATATGAATGTTTTATTAATTGGATCCGGGGGGAGGGAACATGCCTTTGCCTGGAAAATTGCCCAAAGCAAAAAACTAACCCGTCTTTTTATTCTTCCCGGTAATGCAGGTACGGCAGGCTGTGGAACAAATGTGATTATTTCCGAAACGGATTTTGAAGCAATCCGGAAATTTGTCCTGGAAAACAAAATTACCATGGTGGTGGTGGGACCGGAAGCACCATTGGTAAAGGGTATCTACGATTTTTTCAGTGCCGACAACGATCTCAAAAGCATCCCGGTAATCGGCCCGTCGAAAACCGGGGCACAGTTAGAAGGAAGCAAAGATTTTTCGAAACGCTTTATGCAGCGCCACCAGATACCGACTGCCCGCTACCAGACCTTTACCAAAGAAACAATGCAGGAAGGAATGACTTTCTTGGAAACGTTACCTCCTCCTTATGTTCTTAAAGCAGACGGACTTGCTGCAGGAAAAGGAGTAGTTATACCTGCTACCCTGGATGAAGCGAAACAGGAGCTCACTGAAATGCTTGCCCACAGTAAGTTTGGCGAAGCATCGGTAAAGGTGGTCATAGAAGAATTTTTAAAAGGGATTGAACTTTCGGTATTTGTCCTCAGCGATGGCGTTTCCTATAAAATTCTTCCCCCGGCTAAAGACTATAAAAGAATCGGCGAAGCTGATACGGGCCTGAATACAGGGGGAATGGGCGCTGTGTCGCCTGTACCTTTTGCGGATGCCGCTTTTCTTAAAAAGGTGGAAGACAGGATCGTTGTTCCTACGATTAATGGGTTGAAAAAAGAAGGAATTATTTACAAGGGATTTATTTTTATCGGGTTAATGTGTGTGAACGGAAATCCTTATGTAATCGAATACAATTGCCGCATGGGCGATCCCGAAACAGAAGTGGTAGTACCGAGAATAAAGTCCGATTTGCTGGACCTTTTTGAGGGGGTCGCAAAAGGTAATTTGTCCGAAAGAAAAATCGAAATTGATTCCCGTTATGCTGCTTCCGTAATGCTTGTATCGGGAGGTTATCCCGGGGCTTATGAAAAAGGAAAGGTTATTTCGGGATTAGAAAAAGTCAAAGACAGTATTGTGTTTCACGCAGCAACCGAAGTAAAAAACGGGAAACCGGAACCTGTAACATCGGGAGGCAGGGTAATGGCAATTACATCGTATGGCCATACAATGGCCGAAGCGCTTGAAAAGTCCTACAAAAGTGCAGGAGAAATAAAGTTCGATAAAATTTACTACAGAAAAGATATAGGACTTGATCTTTGACCTTGGCTGGTTCATAATTCATACATTTCCCCGTTCACAGAATCTTTAAATTTTTGTGCCTGTTCTTTCCTTTCAAATGACCTGTATAAAATCCCCCTGTTTTGAGAGTAGATTACGATGAATCTCTTTTTCATGGCTTTGTTATTAAACTGTTACATTAAAAGATCAATGACCTCTTATACATAACTCTTTAACGTGCGGGGCCATAAAGCGTTTGCAGATCTTAATATCTGGTCACTGTAAAAGGACAACTGGTAGTAGTATGACCAATGCGCGGTCACCCTGAGTTTGGCTAAGAGTGGGGGATGGAAGTTGAAAGAAGCGTTTATTCTTCTGATGCTCCTGATTCTAATTCCTTTCTCTGCTTTCTGCGAATGTTATAAAAAACGGCAGAAACTACCGCAATAACGGCAAAATAGGCTGCTTGTCCTTTGTTATTGTTCATGTAGGTCCATGCAGCAAGCATCGTACCGGTAAGGCCTATTAAAATCCAAATGAATTCTAAAAAGCGAAGTGTTTTATTCTTTTTCATCCATGTTAATTGTTCCTTTTATATTTTTTATTTTATACTTGGTAAAATCTTCGTTTGACTCCAGTCCATCCCCAAAAATAATCTCTTTGGCGGTGGTAATGCGAACAAAAGCATCCGACGAAATGGTGTGTTTTTCTTCATCCCATGTCAGGTGTTCCGTATTCAGTTGTTCTCCTTTTTTATTCACCACCACTACATTTTTTTTAGCTTCCATTTTTTTTTCACCTTCATACCGTATGGCATAATCAGCCGTAAGTTTAGAACTTACTTTCATGGAATCGTCGTAAAAATCTATCTTAACTCCTGCAGGCAATTCTATGTATTGTTTCTTACCTTCATACCTGTCTAACCGGACAGCAACTAATTTTAACTTGATTTTAGCAGAATCGCTGAATTTTATTTCTACGTTTTTTCCCGATTCAACAGGAAATTCTTTAGTTGAAGCAATGGTGTTGATTGTTTCGATATCCGTTTCGCAGGAAGTAAAAAGTGCAAGAGACAGGAGACAGGAGACAGGAGACAGGAGATAAAAAAAGAAGGTCATCTTATAATAAGAGCGAATCATGGATTTGATCAATCGTACTTAGGTTTAATGAACCAGCGATCGTTGATGGTAAGACCCAACGTTGCTTTAATAAATTGTTGTTTTACAAGATCGTACCCCGGGGGACTGGCTGTTGTCCCCATCTGTCCAAGCTGAACAGTAACATTCAACATTGAAAATTGCGCAAGCCTTGACCTGCCTACAGGCAGTCCTGCACCAATACTCAATACATATTCATTAATTGGCGTACCTCCAAATTCCATATACGTTTGATAATACATAAAACCTATCCTGTAATTAATTTTTTTCCAATAATCGCCCTGCTGATCAGCTCGTTTAGACGGCATATACTGAATCCCAAAGGAGATTTTCGTGCTTTTTTTAAAGTTTGAATCTGCCTGCCCGTAACTCCGGAAACGCGACCAATCCTGTACCAGGTAATCTGCCGTTACCAGCCATCGTTGCCCTTTTTTAACAGCTACCCCGCCTCCTATGCTCGGGGGCATGGTAATGCCCCCGCTATGATCAACCGTGTTCTGAACAGTGTCTTTCACCTCTTCAGCATTGCTGGGGCCTACCTTATAGGTTTCTGCAAGAGTGCTGGTTTTGGCATTGATATACGATTGCAGGGCAAAAGTCAACCCAAAAGTGACTTTTATATGCTCAATTTCCCGTTTTTTTCGGGCTATCTTATGACCAAGAGAATCCCGTTTTACGGGACCTCTTTCACGTACCGAGTCTATTTTAAAAAAGTATTGCATCCCGTAATCAAAATAAGCGGAGCTTACCCTCGTTGACTGAAGAACAAGCAGATCAGCTGCATTGGGGTCTGAAAATGAATCACGGGCAGCGGTGTTAATAGTTCCAAAAAGATACGAAGCGTTTGCGCCAAAAGAAAAATTTTTGATTTTGAACCCGTTACCCAGATATAGTTTGTTTATTCCCCCTGAACCCTGG
>Ga0206880_1020_pt1 | contig 20462 bp, 11 predicted proteins | sample Alteio_BWOrgCont_6_FD_152848 | JGI IMG/M metagenome (GOLD analysis project Ga0206880, IMG submission 152848) | Enriched cells from forest soil in Barre Woods Harvard Forest LTER site, Petersham, Massachusetts, United States -... | ecosystem: Environmental > Terrestrial > Soil > Temperate forest > O... | reverse complement strand
AAATAGAAGTTCTTGATAAAAACCCCGATGTTGCAGCAATGATCGCTAACGATGTTTCGGCTTTGCTCGACTCTGCTAAAACAAGAATGCAGCATGAAAGAGCTGTAGAAGCATTAAGAATAGTTGAAAAAGAGTATTTTGATAAATTGAGTGAAATCCGGCAAATGAGCGATTCAATAGGAAAGCTCAATAAATTGGGCATGTATGATTACGAATCACAATCACAGGTAACAACCCAGCAGTATGCCATTGCAATTGCTAAGGGTAATCAACAACCCATAAAGGCCCTGGGAGAGCAATTAAAAATTATTGCTGATTATGGAAGCGCTTATGTATCGGTAAGGGACAACCTGGAATTGGAACATAAACAGCTTAGTTTGCTACAGGCGAAATACAAAGAAGCCAAAGTGGATGCGGAACAAAATATTCCACAAAAGTTTGTGGTTAACCGGGCTTATCCTGCCGAAAGAAAATCATACCCTATCCGGTGGTTGATTGTAACGATATCTACAGTAGCAGCATTTATACTCGCAATGCTTTCCATCATTTTATTTGAGAAATTTTCTGAATTAAAATTCTCTTAATTTGATCCCGTCCTTTCAGTTAAAGTGGGTATATGCTATAAGCCTCCTGTTTATCCTGCTTAACAGCATATTAATTGCCAATGAATTTTTCTGGCTTTCACTGTTCCCGGCAGTACTTCTAATTGCATTGCTCTCACTCCTGGCCTTGGATAAGCTTTTTCTCTTAGTCGTATTTTGTACACCACTCGCCATTAACCTTGAGGATTTTGACATGCGCCTGGGGCTAAGCCTGCCTACGGAACCCCTTATGTTTGGCATTATGCTCATCTACATAATAAAATCCTTGTATAAGGGAACCGTTGACAAAAGAATAAAATACCACCCGGTTACTATCGCAATTGCTTTCAACTTAATATGGATTTTTATTACCTGTTCAACAAGTGAAATACCTGTTGTTTCATTCAAATTTTTATTGGCGCGATTATGGTTTGTTTTGTGTTTTTATGGTTTTGCAATAGCAGTCTTTAAGAAATATCAAAACTTACATTGGTTCAATTGGCTGTACATCATTCCTTTCATTATTGTTATTTTTTATACGATGATTATGCACGCACAATACCGGTTTGAAGAAGGCCCTGCCAATTGGGTAATGAAACCATTTTACAACGACCATACGGCTTATGGTGCCATGTTGGCCATGTTTATACCGATTATTGTTTTTTATACTTTCAGCAGGGACCATCAATTTTCCACCAGGGCAATTTCTTTTGTTGTCCTGGTTATTTTTTTCATAGCCACCGTTTTCTCCTATACAAGGGCTGCATGGATAAGTCTTTTTGCGGCTTTAGTGACCTACTTGATATTCCTGTTCCGGATTAAAGGAAGGATTGTTCTGATTGTTTCCTGCATCTTAGTCGGGTTGTTTTTTGCATTTCGGACGGAGATTACAATATTGCTGGAAAGAAACAGGCAGGATTCTTCCAATGATTTTACCAAGCACCTTCAGTCCGTTTCCAATATTTCTTCAGATGCTTCCAACCTGGAACGGATCAACCGGTGGAATTCTGCCATAAGTATGTTCAAAGAACGACCCGTTTTTGGTTTCGGTCCCGGTACCTATAGCCTTTTGTATGCCCCTTATCAACATTCAACTGACAAGACCGTTATAAGCACCAATGCCGGAAACAGGGGGAACGCCCACAGCGAATACATAGGTCCTCTTGCAGAATCGGGGCTTTTAGGCGTGGCTTCTTTTGTTGCAATAATTGCATCTGTTGTATTTACTGCTGCCAGGGTATACCGGAAAACAAAAAAAAGAGAAACAAAAGCTTTAGCACTTGCCCTGCTGCTTGGTCTTATTACTTATTTTGTCCATGGGGTCTTGAACAATTTTTTAGATACCGATAAAGCTTCCGTACCTTTTTGGGGATTCATTGCAATGATCGTTGCAATTGACATTTATCATCGTGAAACGGAGGATGTAAAGCCGGAGAAAAAATTAGAAAATTCTGCAACTTAATAACGCAATGTCATCTACATAGGGCATATTACCTTTAAACCCGATAAGCTCTTCCATGATTTCTTTGTTAAGCTTTGCGGGACTTAATTTACTGTTTTTTTTGATAAATTCTTTTAACGCATCGGTGCCAAAATCTTTTCCTTTCTCATTTTCCAGCTCCACCAGCCCATCTGTATAACAAACCAGCAAGCTACCGGAATTGATATTAACGATGCCTTCACTTACTTTTTCAAGTTCATCAAACATTCCCAACCCGGTACAGCCAATTTTCAATAAACTGGGAGATGTTCCATTCAATAATATGGGAGGATTGTGGGCTGCATTTACATAAGTAAGAACCCTGGTAATGATATTGTATTTTGCAATGAAGAGCGTTATGAATTTTTCCCCTTTGGCGCTGGATATGACTTTTTCATTTAATTCTCTTACCAGGTCTGTGAGGGAAGTGGTATGGTTCAACAATGCCCTGAGGTTAGCCTGGAAGTTCGACATTAAAAGCGCTGCAGACACTCCTTTTCCCGAAACGTCGGCCATGCAGAATACCAATTCATTCTCGTTGAGGCGGATATAGTCATAGTAATCTCCTCCAACCTGGGTATGCGGCTGGTAGATGGCTGCCATTTCAATGGCTTTGTTATTGGGCAGCTCACTTGGAAACAGCATGGACTGCATTTCGGAGGCCAGCTCCAATTCTTTTTTAATGGCAGCCTGGCGAACACTCTCCTTAGCTAATTTCTTATTTTCAATGGCAACAATAATAATATTCGTAAGTGTTTGAATAAATGGCAGGTGCTTGATAGCAGGACTCATTTCCTGTTTGTCTTCAAGATCACCTATGAGCACAAATGCCAATGGTTGTGATTTGTGTAAAACAGGAACAATAATTTCAAATGATTTTGCCAGTGAGCCCACAGACAGATCAATGGTACTGATTTCTTTGATGTGTATCAGTTCTTTCTCAACATTAATCTCGTGTTCCTGGTTTCCAACACCATATTTTAATAAGCATTTCCATCCGGCATTATTACTGAATAGCAATAGTTTACCGATATTCAGCTTGTTTTTAACAAAGTCCCGGAAAATATCCAGTAATTGACCGGTAGATAAATTATTGTTTATTGCTTTAGTGACTTCAAGCAGTAAATTGAGCTTCAGGTCCTTTATTTGTTTTGAGCTTAAGGACTCCTTCTCCTTATCCATAATAAATTTTTTTCGTATGTCTATTTAAGCTTGTTTAATAACTCGGGAATTCTTCTGACTAAAAATAATTCTTTCATTTTTTCTTTGGCTTCTCCTGCAGGGCTTCCAAAGTAATTTCTATTTCCCTGCACAGATTTGTTTAATCCCGACTGCGCATATATCACAGCTCCTTTGCCAATCACAATATCACTGGCCACTCCTACCTGTCCCCAAAGTGTAACATCGTCCTCAATGGTAACAACACCGGAAACACCTACTTGCGAGGCAAACAAACATCTTCGTCCAACCACCGTATCATGTCCAATGTGTACATGATTATCCAATTTGCTTCCCTCCCCGATTATTGTTTCCGCCGAAACTCCCCGGTCAATAGTGCAAAGTGCTCCTATCTCCACATCATCGTGAATAACCACTCTACCGCAGGAAATCATTTTGTCATATTTACCGGGGCGTTTCTTATAGTAAAAAGCATCTGCCCCAATAACGCTGCCGGCATGAATGATCACGTTATTTCCAATCTTAGAGTTATCATAAATAGTAACATTGGGATGAATGATACAATTTTTGCCAATACTTACATTATTACCGAGGTAAACTCCCGGCATTATCACCGTATTCTTTCCCACAGCAGCTGTATCGCTGATTTGTTTGCGGGAAATTTTTGCCGGTTGAAAATAGCGAACTAATTTATTGTAGTCACTGAACGGATCGTCTGAAAAAAGAAGAGCTTTACCCTTAGGACAACTGATTTTCTTGTTGATAAGGATCGTTGTTGCTTTTGATAGGAGAGCCTTGTCATAATATTTGGGATGATCTACAAATACCACATCTCCCGCTTCAACTCGGTGTATCTCATTTAATCCGGTGATTGCGTGGTTAGGATCCCCAACAAATTCCGCATCAATAATAGCGGCAATTTCTTTTAGTTTTTTGACGGGAACTATTCTCATTTTTATTAAGAAATTCTTTAAATTTTTACGAGTGCAAAAAACAACGAAGTACGAAGCATAAAGATGCCATACCAAAGTAAAAGGATAAATTTTAAACAAGTTCCATGAAGTCAAATGTAATGAATAATTATTTAAGCTATTTTACAGCAACGATCAACGGAACATGGACTTCTGATTAAAATCCCCCGATAAGGAAGACTTAACTGTTAAATTTTTATGGAATATTGTTTTTGCTAACTTTGTTGAAATAGAATAAGCAGGTTATGGCAGAAACAAGCAAGGTCGTTCAAAGCATGAAAGAGTTATTAAAACAATACGAAAATAAAAAACCGGAAATTGTTTTTGAGTGGAGAGATCCCGAATCGGAAGCGGAAGGATGGATTGTGATCAATTCTCTCAGGGGAGGTGCTGCAGGAGGAGGAACAAGAATGAGAAAAGGCCTTGACAAGAGAGAAGTTGAATCGCTTGCAAAAACAATGGAAATTAAATTCACTGTCTCAGGTCCTCCTATCGGAGGTGCGAAATCAGGTATTAATTTTGATCCCAACGATCCGAGGAAAACAGAAGTATTAAGCAGGTGGTTCAAGGCGGTTGTTCCGATACTGAAAAATTATTATGGTACAGGCGGTGATTTGAATATTGATGAAATACACGACGTTATCCCCATAACTGTTGAATATGGTTTGCTCCATCCCCAGGAAGGAATTGTAAATGGTCATTTGATAAGTCTTGGAAAAAATGAACGCGTTGAAAGAATAGGACAATTGCGTTTTGGAGTTTCAAAAGTAATTGAGAACGAAAAATATTCACCTGATATAGAGCGTAAATATGCCGTAGCAGATATGATAACGGGCTACGGTGTTGCTGAATCTATCCGTCACTACTACGATATTTACGGGGGAAACGTTAAAGGAAAACGGGCCATTATCCAGGGTTGGGGAAATGTGGCAGCTGCGGCAGGATATTATTTATCGCAGCAGGGCGTCAAAATAGTCGGAATCATTGACAGGGTTGGAGGATTAATTAATCCGGAAGGATATTCATTTGAAGAGATCCGGAATTTATTGCTGAGTCGAAAAGGAAATGCCTTGTCTGCCAGCACAAAGGGCTTAATCCCATTTGAAGAAGCGAATCAGAAATTATGGAAGGTGGGAGCGGAGATCTTTGTTCCGGCAGCTTTATCCAGGTTAGTTACCAAGTCGAATGTAGAATCTATGATAGATGCGCAGCTCGAAGTCATTGCCTGCGGTTCTAATGTTCCGTTTGCAGACAAAGAAATATTTTTTGGCCCTATAGCTGAATACGCAGACGCGAAAGTGAGCATCGTTCCCGATTTTATATCCAACTGCGGCATGGCAAGAGTTTTTGCCTACCTGATGTTGAATGAGAAGGTAGAAATGACAGACGAAGCAATATTCAACGACATTTCGGAAACCATACGAACTGCTCTTTTAAAGACACATGAGTGCAGCAGCAGTAAAAGCAACATTGCTAAAACCGCTTTTGAAATTGCACTGAGCCAACTGGTATAAGATGCTTCAGGATTTTTTACAAACCACTTTTCTGGAAAATACGATTGAAAATTTCTGTTGGTTTGCGGGGATCATTTTAGCCGGATTGCTTCTAAAAAAGTACCTTTCAAGAATTCTTTCCCGGTTCGTTTTCAGGTTCTTTAAAAAATATTCTCATGGTATTGCATTCGAAAATTTATGGACGCTTCTCAGGAAACCGGTCGAAGTATTTATATTGCTGGTTTCGGTTTATTTTGCTTTCGACAGGCTCGAATTTCCTTCCGGCTGGAACTTAGCCCCCCGGCATTTTTGGGGCCTTAGAATGTTTCTGTTCCGTTCATTCCAGGTTTCTGTAATTCTTTCCATTACCTGGATTTTGTTCAGGATGATTGATTTTTTCGGATTAATATTGCTGCATCGCTCTTCTTATAAAGAATCCCGTACCAATCACCAATTAATTCCTTTTATCAATTTCATTAAGATTATTGCAGCTGTATTTTCCTTGTTTTTCATTTTAGGGACAGTTTTTAAACTTGACATTGCGTCGCTTATTGCGGGGCTCGGTATTGGTGGATTGGCTATAGCGCTTGCGGCAAAGGAATCGCTCGAAAACCTGATCGGTTCATTTACTATTTTCATGGATAAACCTTTTGTTATCGGGGACCAGATTAAAATTGGAAACATAGAAGGCCAGGTTGAAAGAATAGGTTTCAGAAGTACCCGCATCCGGACAGATGACAAAACGTATGTGACCGTTCCTAACAAAAAAATAGTAGATACCGAGTTGGATAATCTTTCACTTCGCACCGAGAGAAGGGCTAAATTCTTTCTGCATCTTAACAGCAACACTTCTCCGGAACAATTAAAAGCAATTGTTGCCGATATCCAGACCTACCTGGATCAGCATCCCGAAATTAATAAAGAAGAAAGCCGCGTTCGTTTTTATGAATTTGGTCAGAACTCTTTAAAATTGCTGGTTTTGTATTACCTGAATACGGCGAATTACGATTCTTACATCAACGTGAGACAGGAAATTAACTTTAGAATAATTGAAGCAGTAAAAAATCAGGGTGCAAACTTTGCCGTCATTCCAACTTCGTTAGCTATTCAAAAGCAATAATTGGAAAAGGACTACTTCTTGACAGGCTCAAGGTAAACCTTAGATAAATCTCTGTATTCCATTGCGTTGGCCGGAAAATTTTTAACATTCCGATGTACCAGGCGATAATTTTCATCATAAAATACAGGCATTATAACTGCATCGTCAATAGCAACCTGATCGGCTTCCCGATAGAGTTCAAATCGCTTTTTATTGTCAACTTCCCGAAGCGCACTTGAGAATAAAGAATCGAATTTTGCACTTCGATACCTCATAGAGTTCATGTATGAAACGCCATTGGGATCGCTTGGAATATTTTTGCTATAGAACAGGTTAAGAAACGTTTCCGGATCAGGGAAATCGGCTGTCCAGGTTTCCCGCCAGAATAGCGCTTTACCCATTTCAAAACTTTGTATGTGTTCAGCCCACGGCATTACATTAATATCAACATCAACATTAAGATTCTCTTTCAGCATTTTTTGAATAATTTCCGCTACCTGGATGTTTCTGTCTCCTCCACCGCTATTGGTTTGAAGGGTTATTTTAGGAAACCCATTCCCTTTTACATATCCTGCTTTGGCAAGTAAACTCCGGGCTTTATCGGGATCAAAGGAATAGCCTTTAATCTTCTTACAATCGTATTCTTTAAACGCGGGAGGTACTATTCCATAAATACCTGCAATTCCCTCTCCCTGAAGGGTATAATTAACAATTTTATCTCTATCAATAGCATAGTTAAATGCCTGGCGAACTTCTTTTTTATCGAATACATTGCTCTGATGCTGAAATCCATAGAAAAAAACACTCAATGCCGGAACAATTTGAATATCAAACTCCGTTTTCCGGTCCCTTGCATGATCAATATTTCCAAGTATTTCAGGTATCATTTCAACAGGTAACCGAAAAACCATATCCAGGTTGCCTTTTTTGAATTCGAGAAACTCTGACTTTTTCTCTTTTACAAAAGTAAATTTTACGTAATCCAGGTATGGCAATTGATTGTCATTTTCATCAACACCCCAATAGTTGGGATTGCGTTCCAATATTACATTGTCTCCCTCTCTCATGTTTTTTACCATGAAGGGACCTGTGCCGACACATTTAGCACGCATATCAATGCCATATTTATCGAATGCTTCTTTAGGATATACCCAACATCCCGGAGTTGCCAATATATTAAGGAATCCGGCAAAAGGATAACTCAGGTTGATCTGCAGTGTGTATTCGTCAATTACCTTAACCCCTTTAACTCCTTCGGCAAGAGGCTTTTTATCCACAGTTGACTGGTAATATTCATCCGCACCTGCAACTCTCTCCTTAAATGTACTTGGAAATGCTTGATTTTGGGCGTTCGCTTCACAAAGTTTATCAAAACAATACTTAAAATCTTTTGCAGTTACCTCTCTTCCTTTACCTCCGCTAAAACAAGAATCGTCCTGAAATTTAACGCCTTTTCTCAGCTTAAATGTCCATACGGTTGCATCATTATTTTTTTCCCATTTTTCAGCAAGAGCAGGAACTACAGTTAAATCGGATTGGGATAATTTAACCAATCCTTCATAAATCTGGTTCGCGATACGTTGCGAAACTACTTCGGTAATATTTAGGGGATAAAGGCTCTTGAATTCGTCATTTTCATTGATACGAAAAACTCCTCCATAGTAAACATTTCCTTTTGCCAAACGTCCTTCTTTTTGATTATTTTTATTCCCTCCGCAGGAATAAAATAACGCAGCACTTATCAACAAAAAATAAACAAAAAGCTTCGAAAAATTCATAAAACGTTATAGAATGTAACAAATATATTATTAAAACATTACGCTCCTTCAATTATTAGACTAATATAATATTATTATAGACAAGCCTGATAAAACTAAAAATCTAATTCTACAAGTACAGGGCAATGATCCGAGTGTCTTGCTTCCGGAAAAATAGCAGCCCTTTTCAGATTTTCTTCAAGATTTTTGCTGACCATGTTGTAATCAATACGCCATCCCAGGTTTTTGGCTCTTGAATTTGCTCTGAAACTCCACCAACTGTAATTATGGGGTTCTTTATTAAAATGCCGGAAGGAATCAATGAAACCACTTTGAGTATAGTTTTCTAACCATTCGCGTTCTTCCGGCAAAAAACCGGAGGTATTGGCATTGCTGACAGGATTATGGATATCAATTGCTTTGTGGCAAATATTGTAATCCCCGGAAATAATAATTTTAGGGTGTTTTTTCATTAAATCCTGGATGTACTGTTGAAAGTCGCTTAACCATTGCATTTTAAAGACCTGCCGCTCATCCCCGCTCGATCCGGAAGGCATATAAACACTCATTACGGAGAAATTATTATAATCCACCCTCAAAACCCGGCCTTCTTCATCGTACTTTTTTATTCCGCACCCATATTCAATATGATCAGGGGTATGTTTGGTAAGTATGGCTACGCCACTGTAGCCTTTTTTTTGTGCCGGGTACCAGTAATGCTGATAGCCAATTTCTTCAAATTGTTTTACATCCACCTGGTCAGGAGTTGCCTTGATTTCCTGCAGGCACAACACGTCCGGCGAAGCCGCTTTCATCCAATTAACCAACCCCTTACTCAGTGCAGACCTGATACCATTTACATTGTATGATATAATTTTTGTCATGTTTCTCCGTATTTATATGGCAATAAACACAAATATAAAATATGCATTACCATATTACAAATTACAAATTGCTAATTTTAAATTTTCCGGTAATTGTCTTTGAAAACATCTAACTGTCTTTTTATTATTGGCTTACTTGTATTTCCCTGTACTTCATTTGCACAGCAGGAAAGTAACCTGCGTGAAAAAAAAATCGTCATTTCTGATACAGTTGTCATAGATACGCTGAGTATTATTCCCAATACCGTAAAAATTACGCTTTTAAAAAGGGAAATTCTGGATTCTTCTTATTATCAGATGGATTATGCCAAAGGGCTTATTTTTTTTGATAAAAAAAGATTAAAAGAAAGAAAACCACGGGCTGACAGTGTGTCTATTTCTTACCGTGTTTTCCCTTTCTCGTTATCCAAAGAAACAAAGCATAAAGATATTGCAAATATTCGTCCTGATTTAAACGGAACTCCAAATCCATTTTCCTATAAAACTCAGAAGGTAGGTAATGATGATATTTTCCAAACCGGGGGAATAAACAAAAGCGGGAGCATTTCAAGAGGAGTCTCTTTTGGAAACAACCAGGATGTAGCTGTGAATTCCAACCTTAACCTGCAGTTATCAGGTAAATTGGACAATAATATAGATCTTTTGATGGTAGCAACGGATAACAATATACCCATTCAACCGGATGGAAATACCCAGCAGTTACAGCAATTTGATAAAGTATTTATCCAGCTTTCCGACTCCAGGTCAAAATTAATTGCAGGTGATTTTGAGTTAAAGCGACCCAATAGTTATTTTATGAATTACAATGAAAAAGCCCAGGGGTTGAATGTAAGTAGTTTGTTCAACATCCCGGAATCAACAAAATCCGGTATAAACAAGATCATGTTTAGCGGCGCCGTTTCCAAGGGCAAATTCGGCAGCAACCAGATCGAAGGAATTGAGCAAAACCAGGGCCCTTATGTGTTAACAGGAAACGAAAACGAACCACATATTATCATTTTATCAGGGACAGAAAAAGTTTACATTGACGGCAAACTTCTGCAAAGAGGCCAGGAAAACGATTACACCATTGATTACAATGTTGGTGAAATCCGGTTTACCCCTAAAAATTTAATAACAAAAGATACCCGGATATACGTAGAATTTCAGTACACTGACAATAGTTATACGCGATCACTTGTCCAGCTTAGCGATGAGTACGAACAGGATAAGCTGAAATTACGGTTTAACCTCTATTCTGAGCAGGATGCCAAGAATCAGCCTTTGGAACAACAGCTGACGCCTGGCCAAAAATTATTGCTGGCAAGTGTTGGAGACAGTGTTCAAAGGGCCACTACCCCGAGCATTGATAGCGTTCCATTTAGCAATAATCTTGTTTTATATATGAAAAAGGATACACTAACTCCTTCAGGCTTATTTCTCATATACCAATATTCGACAGATTCAACCAAAGCACATTTTAATCTTTCGTTTTCTAACGTGGGACAGGGCAATGGAAATTACAAACAAATCAACGCAAACGCAAACGGGAAGGTTTACCAGTGGGTGGCTCCTGTCGGGGGTATTAAACAAGGAGCCTATGAACCCGTAATTTTATTGATTGCTCCTCAAAAAAAACAAATGCTGACGATGGGGGGTGATTATCTTCTTTCACCAAATTCTAAATTATCCTTGGAAACGGCAATAAGTAATAACGACGTTAATACTTTTGCGAATGTTGGGAAGGCTGACGATGTAGGATATGCTTTGAAATTAAATTTCGACAATGTTAAAAAACTCACGCATCCGGACACTTCAATTAATAAAAAAGAAATCCCGTGGACTCTGAATACGAATATAAATTACGAATTTCAGCAAAAAGATTTTTCGGCTATTGAGCAATTCAGAAGCATTGAGTTTAATCGTGACTGGAACAGGCTAAATGTTCCTATTGTAGACGATCAGAATCTATTGGGGGCGAATTTATCCTTGGTTCAAAAAAGCATCTGTTCGCTTGCCTATCACTTTAATGCTTTCCTGGAAGGTAGTAATTACAACGGGTTCAAGAATGGAGTTACTGCCAATTACAATAAAAATGGTTATTCATTTCTGCTTGATGGAAGTGCGTTAAACTCTCAAACGATGATTTCTAATACTGACTTTCTTCGAAGCAAAGCCAGTCTTTCTAAAAAAATAAAATGGATTAAACTCGGTGTGGACGAGGAGCAGGAAAAAAATGAATTCAGGAGCCGGAATGCTGCAGATTCATTGCAACGAACCAGTTATGAGTTTTATCAGTGGGAAGTATTTGCTAAAAGTGCAGATACATCAAAAAATATCGGGATTAGTTACAAACAGCGCACTGATTATGGGGCATTACAAAACAAACTCGTAAAATCAACCTTTGCCGAAAACCTGTCATTGACAGGTGACTTGTTGAAAAAACACAATAGCCGGCTCAGCGGAAGTATTACCTATCGTACACTCAAACTGTTGGATTCGCTTGTTACCACTCAAAAACCAGACAATGCACTGCTCGGCAGGCTGGAATATAACACCACTGCATTTAAGGGACTGATTGTTTCAACTACCTATTATGAAATTGGTTCAGGTCTCGAAGAAAAAAAAGATATCACGTACGTCCAGGTTCCTGCGGGACAAGGTGTTTATACCTGGGTTGATTATAATCACGACGGGATACAGCAGTTGAACGAGTTTGAAATAGCCCCATTTAAAGACGAGGCAGATTACATCATCGTTTATACCCCTTCTACTGACTATATAAAAACATATACCAACCAGTTTAGTGAAGCCTTGAACATTAAACCTGCCGCAATATGGGCAAATAAGGGAGGATGGAGAAAATTTATTTCAAAATTTTCTGACCAGACGGCTTACCGGACCGACAGAAAAACAACCAATGATGATCTGCTGATTGCTTATAATCCTTTTTTGCAGCAAACGCGCGATACATCTTTGGTTTCGCTTAATTCGTCTTTTCGAAACACACTCTATTTTAACCAATTAAATCCCATATTTGGAACCGAATTATCTTACCAGGATATCAATAGTAAAACACTCCTTACTTATGGCAACGATACTCGCACAAATGCGTTTATAGAATCTAAAACCAGGTTGAAGATGTCTTCAAAATTCAGCCTGAATCTGGATTATAAGAACGGTCAAAAATATACCGACTTCTCTACTACAAATTTCCTGATCAATTACTATGAATTGCAACCACAAATTAACTATCAGCTCAATACTTCCTTGCGTTTTAGCCTTTCGTTCAGGTATGCTGAAAAACAAAACGAATATGGCTTTCAAAACGCACAGTTACAGGATTACGGTGCAGAATTAAAGTACACTATTTTAAAAAAGGGGAACCTGAATTTCAAAGCCAACTTTATCCAGGCAAAGTACAACGATACCGATGATTCACCCGTTGCCTTTGAAATGCTGGAGGGTCTGAAAACAGGACAGAATGTAACATGGAACATTGTATACCAGCGCAACTTAGCCAATAATATGCAAGTGAGCCTGACTTACGATGGCAGAATATCGGAGGGAAACAAAACCATTAACACAGGTGGAGCACAGGTAAGAGCCTTTTTTTAATGTATGTCACCATTCGTTTCAATGGCATTTATAGGAATTTTTTTAAGCTCTTTTAATTTTTCTAATTGCTCCGACAGGATTGCTTCGTTTCCTACAATTACAAGTTTATAGACATCAGGGACAAAATATTTTTTAATAATTTTATTCACCGAAGCTACATCCATTTTTTCAATGTCCTCCAGCAACATTTTCCGTTTTTCATAATCAGGATATTCCATTGGGTTTATAAAATCAATGAATTCTCCCGGAGTCTGCATGGCAAGGACAGCAGACTTCATCTTTACTTTGGCCGTTTTCAGTTGTTCTGCCGTAATACCGCCATCATAAAATTCCTTTAGCAAACGCTCAAAAGAGCGGGTTGTTTCATAAGTTACTTCGGCACGTACCTGGGTTGTTACATTAAAAAGCCCTGTATGCCTGTTATAACTACTACCTATACCATAGGTTTTTCCCTCCTTGGCACGTATGGTGTCAAACAGTAACCCATTAAATACACTATTCGCAAGACGAAACGGCATTGCATCTTTCGATTCGGCTTCCGGGCCTTTTTTGCTCCAGCACAGGGCTGATTGTGTTGCCTCAAACTTGTTTACAAATGCTACTTCTTTTGTCTTTATTGTTGCCATTTCGAATGAAACACCATTCACTTCTCCATAAGCAGCAGTCCAGTCAGCAAAATAATGTTCAATGAGTTTTTTTACCTTTTCCCTGTCGGGTTTACCGCTAATAACGAGTTTAGTATTCTTGGGAGTAAAAGTAAAGCGGTAATATTCTCTTATTTGTTCAGGTGTCATCCTGGAAAGTTGCGCCTCATAAAAATACCTTCCCAAAGGGTTATTCACCCCGAATACGAAATAGTCCGAAAATACATTGGCAAGATCCCCTATATCCATTTTTGATGGTTTATTGTAGTCAATTAAACTCCTGATTTGTTCACCAATTTCATCTTTGGGGAAGGTGGGGTGCAATAGTACAGCCGCCATCAAGTCCATCCCATTGTCAATATCTTTGTTCAGAAAATCGGCACTGATATTGGTATAATTCTCATTGGATGACGCCGAAATACCCGATCCCATTTCATACAGCAAATTATCCTGTTCAATCCGGTTCCATTTCGTATTACCATTCAATATAGCCTCGGCTGTAATCCCGGAAATGTTCTGCATACCTGGTGTTTCATTTTTTTTTCCTGTATTTACATACACCTCTATCCTGGTGATGGGGAGTGAGCCATAATCGGCAAAGATCACTTCGAGTCCATTCCTGAGTTTGTATTTTTCCATTACAGGAAATTTAAATTGAGTAAATCCTTTCCCGGCAAACAGAACCAGGACGATAATGGGGACAAATATTTTTTTCATTTTAGTATCGTTCTCTGGTTTAGTCAGGTTTGATATTGATCACCTGCAGTTTTTCTTCTGAAAAATAATCCGCAGCAACACGTTTCAAATCATCATTTGTCACTTTTCTGTATTCATCAATTTCTTTTGAAGCAATTTTGTAATCATTGAAATAATATTCGGCAAGACCAAAATAGTAAGCAATATCCTCAGCGGAGTAATTCGACATCACATGCGTTGCTTCTTTCGCCTTTATGTATTTATCTATTTTACTCTGCGGCAGTCCATCAGCAGCTATTTTGTTTATTTCTTCCCGGATCGCTCTTTTTACCTTTACATTGCCCGGCTGAGCTCCCATAATTACATCAATAACTCCCACATCGGGATACAAACTCGACTCGTCTGGATTTGAGTTAATCGAATACGCCAGGTAATCTTTCTTCACTAAGCGGTTGTTCAGAATGGAATTAGGATCGGTAAAGAGCAGGTCGCTGAGCATATTCAGGGCATAATAGTCTTTTTCTCCGGCAGCAGGACGCGGGTAAACATAAGAATAAATCTGCACCGGAAAATCAAGTGGAAGTTCCTGCTGCAGAAGTTTGTGTGACGCAACATCGGGAACATTTTCTCTTTTTTTCAGGTTTAATTGTTTGGAAACCTGTCCAAAATATTTTTCTGCCAGGGTAAAAATGCTGTCTGTCTGTACATTTCCCACTACCACCAAAAAAGCATTGTTAGGACTATAGTAGTTATTGTAAAAATTCATACACTGTTCGGTTGTGAATGAAAGGATTTCATCCAGGTGACCGATAACATTCACTTCATAGGGATGTCCCGTTGGATAAAGCAGCGGGTAGCGGTCTGCATCCATTTTTCCGTACCAATTATTCAGGTGATTTCGTAATTCTTCTCCCACTACCTCCCGCTCGCTATTTAGTATTTCCTGTGTTACCCGGAGATTCTGCATGCGGTCACTTTCCAGGTCGAAGGCCAACCTGAGCGCACTCACCGGAACATATTCATGGTAAACCGTCCTGTCGAAGGTTGTATATGCGTTACTTTGGGCGCCTACTTTATCAAATAGCTTGAATACCGAATTGCCAGGGTATTTTTCCGTTCCCCGAAACATCATGTGTTCAAACATGTGAGCCATGCCACGTATACCCGGCACTTCATCTTTACTACCCGTACGGTACCATACTTGCACCTCCACAAAATCATTGCCCGGTTTTTCACAAACAATAATTTTCATTCCGTTCGGAAGTGTTCTGGAATTGGTGGGATAATCCTGCGCCACACCGGTTAGAATTATCAGGGTAAAAACAAAGATGAGTGCCTGTTTCATAGTTTATGAAATTTTATTAAAATTTTAATCCTATCCTTATGCCTGTCCCGGTTTGAGTATTTTTTGAGTAAGCCATTACAAAATCCACCCGCAAAAATTGAAATTTTTCTATCCCGAAAAAAAATTCAAAATATTCGGGCAGTGTATTGGAACTGAGGTAATTTACACCGACTATTTCATCTAACTTCAACCTGCGGATAAGTGGGAACTTATTGAGTATAAAACCTCCGAAATTATGTTCGTAATGTGCTTCGATAAACGCACCCGTAGTACTATACTTATAATAATCGAGCAGGTCAAAACTATTCAACGTAAAAGTTGAAAATAGTGTCTGATTACCATTGAAATGATAATAATCCATAAACTCCATATTTTTTTGAGAAAGAAATTTACCCGCTGAAATACTGTATTGGGAAGTCCCGAACAAATTTAATTTTATTTTATCCGACATGGTCAGTTTTACAAAATCATATTCTTCGTTAACGCCCGTATAACCACCTGCTGCTTTTTTGTAATCAATAACAAAAGCAGGGTATTTGGAACCGAGAATAATTTTTTCATTCGGGCGGGTATAATATTTCTGGCCGATATGAATTTGTAACTGCAGCCATGCACTCAATAATTGGCTCGAATGAAATGAGGGCACAAAATCGTTCTGCGGGTAAACAGGGTCGTTGGAAGTATATTCACGGGAATCCATATTTACCAGTTTGTAACCGGAGGTATTCATCAATGGACTGCGGTTGGAATATTCAGTTCCCACCACTAATACCAGCCCATTGACTAATTCGCTGCTGTGCGAAGCATGAATGCTCTTTTTCTGGTATAGTTTCATGAAATTCTGATCTTCAAGCAATGTATAAAGAGTATTCAGGAAAGGAGAAATGGCATCGCTATTGAACTGTGTGCACTGCACACCACCACCCAGAGAAAAATAAGCAAACTTTTCAGGACGGTACAAATAAACCACACTGGCATTCCCCAGCCAACGCTGGTTCGAAAAGCCATAGCCGGCGGAGGTATTCAGTGATAAGTTTTTGTTTTTTTCATAGTCCTTTTTATAGCTTAACACCAAACCTGCATTAAGTCCTTGTACAGTATTAAATCCTATGCTCTGTATAAGCGGGGCCATATTCCAGGTTTGTTTTTTGTAACGCTGGTAATAATTGTACCCAAATAAGACGTTTGAAAAGCCGAATTTATTGTTCTTTCTGTCTATCGAATCAAGATAGGGCTTTGATTCATGTATGCGTTGAAGACTATCGCGTTTCCGGTAATCTTTGATTTCTTCTGCTGTGAGTGGTATGGGGCGGGTATCCTTCCAGTAAACAGTATCTTTCTTGTTCGCATCTTCATTTACCTTCATCACTTCACCATTGAAGAACTTTTTTGTAAAGTCGGGGTGAAGAAGGTAGTTTTTGTTTATTCCTATGTAAACCCCATTCCCTTTTATACCAAAAATACTGAAATCGAATATATACTTATTGGAAAAAGGGAGCCATATTTCCGGTTCTACAGGAAGATAGACCTGATTGATAATCAAGGTATCTACAAAATCAATCTGTGCGTCCTTGGTCAGGTAAAGATCTGTACCGTGTATGCGCCATGAATCCTCCATGATGTAGATATATCCCCTGAAAACGGGATCGTGCGCACGTTTGGGAATAACTTCAATTTTATTGATAAGCTGGTCATTTTCCACAAATGTTCCCACCAGGTGATACCGGTAAAAAAACAATGCATTATTGGCAATAGGTGAAACAAATCCCCGTTCACTAAGACCGTCCACTTCCATATTATTTTCGTAAAAATTAAACAACATATCCGATGCCTGGTTATAGCTGAATGCCTTATTATCACCACTCACTTTTGATGAAATCATTTCTTCTTTGATCTTATCAGGCTGCTTGAAGTTAAACTTGGATACCGATTCAGAAAGATAAACAATGCCTGTAGTAGAGTCAAGCTCTCCAAAATCAACCTTCTGTCCAAAGATTTTATTAGGATGTTTGGTAATACGTTGTTCACCCTTAATATAAACATCACAGGAATAAGCATCTACCTGCTCAAGATAATATTTTCTTTTTTTAATGGCACCACGGATAATGGCATAAGCCGGGTCTTCGGCATCTGCTTTCACCGTGACTTCTTTAAGTTGGGAAATTTCCGGTTTCAACTGAACATTGAGCAAAACACCGGCAGGGCTTAATACCAATGTTTCCGGGTGCATCGTATACCCTACAATTTTATAAAGCACCTGGTAGGTGCCGGGTACCAATTCCAGTGAGTAAACCCCATCCATATTTGATGTGGTGCCATTGGTGGTTCCTTTTACGTAAATACTTACAAATGGAAGAGGTTGTCCCTTTTCATCTGTAATTTTGCCTGTAAGACTTGCCCCTGATGAGGTCCATGATAATAGGAGTGAAATAAAAATAAATAATAATCTAATGCACCCCATGTCAATATTTATTACTCTGCCTCAGGTAACCAGAGTGCATTAAATACGTTAGCGGAATTTAAATATTTATTAGCTGTTTCAGTTAATTTTTCAGGAGTAATGGCCTTGATTCTTTCCTCGTATGAAAGAATGCGTTCAGGATCATTATTTAACAACGCAGCCTGAGAAAGAACATTTAACCAATATTCATTCGTTTTACTATTTACTTTATATTTCTGCAAAGCGGTTTCTGTTACTTTCTTTAAGTCTTCTTGCGTAATACCACCTGATTTTTTTACATCCTCAATTATTGCCCAATATGCTTTTTCCAATTTATCCACATTCTCAGGCCCACAGGGCAAGTAACTCTGCATGATATAGGTCTCTTTGGGATATTTTGAAATACTGATACGCATACCTCCTCCATAAATGCCGCTCATTTTTTCACGAAGTATATCAATAATCTTATTATTAATTACATCTGAAAGAATTGCAGTTCGTGTTTCATCGTTTACATCATAAGGAAGTTGCCCATACATACAATCTGAAATCATGCTTCTTTGTTCTTTACCTTTATGAAGTATAAAAGAGTTTTTATTCGTTATCGGGTCTATGTTCAAGTCTTTATAGTTTGTATTGATGGCATTTCCGGGCAACCCGCCAATGTATTTTTCAATCAACGGTTTTATTTCATTTTCTTTAAAACTACCGATCAAGAAATAATGCATACCGCTGGCACTACTCATTCTGTCTTTATAAAACTGAACCGCATGCCCCATTTCAATTTTATCAAAATCAGATGCTACATGCAACAAATGTGCATGAGGATTTTTATTATACATTACATAATGTGATGAGTCCGCAAATAAATTCTGAGGATTTAATTTCTGCGCCTCTGTTTCCTGTTTTTGCCTGTTTATATAGGATATGAATGCCGTTTCATCTATGCGGGGAGAAGTGCATTTTAAATACAACAATCGAAATAACGTTTCTAAATCCTTATTGGTGGTACTTCCGTTTATACTCTCCGTATATTCTCCTATACCAATGTTAAGACTCACTACTTTACCTGCAAGAAATTTTTGTAAATCTGTATTGGAAAAACTACCATAACCCATTTCATCTACCACGTTGTTACTAAAATCAGCACTTTGATAATCTAAACCATCATACAGTGATGAACCACCAAATCGCTGGGACTTAAGTACTACCTGGTCATTTTTAAAATCGGTAGGTTTAATAGTTACTTTAGCGCCATTGTTTAACGTATAGGTAACGGTACCGAGTTTTTCATTTTTCTCTTCTTTAACAATCTTACCCTTAACTGGTTCCTTTTGCAATAAATCGGAAGCTATTGTTTTTTCTTTGTATGCTGAAACATTTTCCATTAATGACGCATCTATCCAGTTTTTCAAATCGGCATCAGTTGGTAAATTATCAGTTGTTTTTGAGGTAATCAGTGCAAAATAGTTTTTATCAAAATCAATTTTTTTTGCAACATCGTTCACCTCGTTTAAACTGATTCCCGGCAATACCTGTTTGGTAAAATTGTATTCCCATTCAATACCGGGTACAGGTTCATTTTGTAAGAAATGACGAATCAATTCCGATACCAATGTGCCGGATTCTGTTTTGTCACGCTCATTGTAGTTCCTTTCATAACTTGAGAGCAACGATGCTTTTGCCCGTTGTAATTCAGTTTCAGTAAAGCCAAACTGTTTTATACGCATGGCTTCACGTACCAATGCAGCGGTAGCTTCTTTCATTTTATCCGCACCGCATACAGCATACGCACCAAAGTTTTTCCAGCCGCGAGCCCAGCCACTTCTTAGAGCAGCTCCTCCGTATATAAAAGGCGGATTAGTGCTATTTTTTAATTCTCCGTAACGCTCGCTCATCATTTCATTAAACAAGTTTTCTCTTAAACTATTTCTATAATCGCCGCTCGTTTTATCTTCATGGTATTTATAGCTATTGCCAATAATCTCTATTTCTGTATATGGAGCCTCGGCATCACTTAAAACCATGGCATCGTTTGAACTACGGACAGGTAAATCAAATGATTCAGGCCGGGGACGTTCCTTCTCCGGGTTTTTAAACGCGCTGAATTTTTCTTTTATCAATCGTTCCGCTTCCTTGGGATCAATATCCCCTGCCACAATTACACATTCCAAATCGGGCCGATACCAATCCTGGTGTAAACGTTTAAGTGCATCGTAATTGAAATTTTTTAAAATCTCATCCTTACCTATCGGCAAACGCTCTCCATAAAGGGAACCATTCATGTAACGGGGAA
>Ga0206880_1019_pt1 | contig 21671 bp, 15 predicted proteins | sample Alteio_BWOrgCont_6_FD_152848 | JGI IMG/M metagenome (GOLD analysis project Ga0206880, IMG submission 152848) | Enriched cells from forest soil in Barre Woods Harvard Forest LTER site, Petersham, Massachusetts, United States -... | ecosystem: Environmental > Terrestrial > Soil > Temperate forest > O... | reverse complement strand
CCTGTATGCGGATTGCTTATGGCAAGGGAGTATGTGGTAAAGCATGGGAATTGCAGCAGACAATTGTTGTGGAGGATGTAGACACATTCCCGGGACACATTGCCTGCAGTTCGGAATCAAAATCAGAAATTGTAGTGCCGGTTTTTGATAAAAATGGCAGGGTTTTTATGGTGTTGGATGTAGACAGCGATAAACCAGCTGATTTTGACGAGGTGGATAAAAAGTATTTGCAGGAAGTGGTCGCACTAATTAAACCATCGGAGGATTTGAAATTTTGAGAAGCAGAACCAGACACATACCTTTTTTAAGTTACTTAGTCATCGCCTTGATTCTTTATTCCTGCGCCCAGATCGTTTCTCCTTCGGGAGGGCCAAAAGATAAAACACCTCCCAGGGCCGTAAGATACGTTCCCGATAGCGCTGCAGTGAATTTTAAAGGAAGAAACATTACTATTTACTTTAACGAATTCATACAATTAAAGGATCTTACAGGCCAGCTAATCATTTCCCCTCCGCTTGCAAAACAACCTGTAGTGAAGATACAAGGCAAATCGCTCCGGGTTGAATTCCAGGAGCCGCTGAGAGACAGCAGCACGTATTGCATGAACTTCGGAAATTCAATTGCTGATATTACCGAAGGCAATGCGATGGATAATTTTCGGTATGTTTTTTCCACGGGCGCATACATTGACTCGCTTTCTGTAAAAGGAAAAGTTGAAACAGCTTTTGATCATAAAACCGAGAAGGGAATACTCGTGATGTTGTACAATACTTTTAACGATTCCATTCCCCTGAAAAAAATTCCCGCCTATTTTGCCAAGACCAAAGAAGACGGCTCTTTTAAAATTAACAATGTTAAAAAAGGAAGGTACAAGGTGTTTGCACTCAAAGATGTAAATGCCAATTACCTGTACGATACACCTGAAGAGAGCATAGGATTTATGGATAGTACTCTCAACTTGCGGAAAGATACCAGCATTCGTATTTCACTTTTCCAGGAAAAACTCAAAAAACAATTTTTAAGAAAATCCAGGGCTGTGGAGTACAATCACCTGGTGTTTATCTTTAACAAAGCTGTTGAAAATATAGAGATAGTTCCCTTAAATTTTAAGGCCAAAAAAGACTGGAGGATAGACGAGTACAGCGCCAACCGGGATACCCTGAATTGCTGGTTAACGGACGGAGGGGATTTGGATACCCTGAAACTGCGGGTAAGTGATAATGGCAGGGTTTTAGATACTGTAAAAATAAAAACCATTGGCAAAGAACCGGCAACGACGGATAAAAAGAAAAGTAAATGGGCTTTGCGTGTGAAAACAAATATAACCGGTGGACCGGTGGACATGGACAACCCCATCAGGCTGGAGTTTTCTCACCCCTTAGCTGAGCTGTACGATAAAAAAAATATTTCCTTAAAAGAAGACTCTTTAGAACTTAAAAAGGAAATGTTCTGGAAGGATGATGTACTTAGAAAAATCGAAATTACAACGCGTATCAGCAACAATTTACCGGCAGGCACAAAGGCTAAAACACCAGTAAAAACGGAATTGTGGAAGGAAAACACGTTGTATCATTTATTCATTCCCCCTAAAACATTTACGGATGTGTACGGGCTCACAAATGATACCATTAAGGTTGATTTTAAAACACAGGAATTAAAAAATTACGGAACATTAAAGCTGAAAGTGAGTGTACCCAAAACAGCTAAACACTACTTAGTGCAGTTAACGGATGAAAAAGGAGGCCTTGTGAGAGAAAATAGAATTGAAGGCAGTGAGACCATTAATTATGAATTTTTACATCCTCAAAAATATATCATAAAACTTGTTTACGATACCAACAAGAATGGCAGGTGGGACACGGGAGATTATTTCAAAAATCAACAACCTGAAAAAACCATTTTTTACCCGGGTGCAATTGATATACGTTCTAACTGGGATTTAGAGCAGGAGTGGAAGGTTGAGTAAGAGAAACTAATAATCCGTATAAAAATTCCCAAACAAGGTTCGTATACCAAGGTACACAAACGGAGTTGAATAGGTTTGTTCCACGGAACTTTGAAATCGTTCTGTAATACCTGCCTCTATTTTAAGGTGAATGGCTGGTACGAGTAGATAAGCCACCCTAAAGTCGTTAATCAATAACTTGGTTCTCAAACCTTGTGTGGTATAATTTCCATAAATATTCCCCTGCAGTTGCACCAATGAGTAGGATTCAAAAATATTCTGACCATAATCAAATCCATTCTCATCAGCGCCATAAACGGCGGCCATAAATTTTAATTCATAGGTCCATCTGCCCCGGCGGTAGTTTAAAAAAGAAACCGATTCGATAAAATTAGCTCCCAGCGGATCTGCCAAGGGCTGGTTAAAATCTCCGTAGTTCTGTGCAACCACTAAATGAGAGTAGGTATAAGGACGAACATAGTTAAATTCTGTCTGAAATACCAAGCTCTTAATTTTGAACAAATCAAAGCTTTTGAATCCAAGCTGAATACCTTGTTTATTGCCCCACCAGCCTCCATGGTCCAGTATTTCATCTAAGTTAAATTCATCCACCACTAATTGCCCGTAAAATTGCTGCTTTTGGAATGCTTTAAGCTTGAAACCCAGTCCCATCAATATATTGTCGGGTGAGCCAATCGAATATTGTACGGGTTGGTAAAAAACAACAGGGTTCAGGTAATTGATATCATATCCTCTCGTGCGCGAACTGTCAGTCCCTTCCCAAATAACGGCTTCAAAGAAATTAAGATTGAGTCTTTTAGTGACATTCCAGCTTAAATAATGAAAGGCCCCGTATTTGCTTTGAAAATTGGAGGGCAGCTCGGTGGGCGAAGTGGCATCTTTTAAAGCTGCAAAAAGGCAAACATATTTGATTTTCCAGATGGTTGCGGTAATTTGGGCGTAGGGATAATTGTTGGCCACATCCGATAAAAACAAAGAACGATAGCCGTCCCCGAAAAAATGTTTGCCCTGCCCTACCTGGAAATTGAACACTTTATCGGGCGAATAGGAAAGATAACCGGAATAATTCTGGTAGGAATAACCAAGGTTGGAGTGATAGGCAGGGCCTGATCCGGGAATAACGCCGGTATGCTTTATATTGGAATCAACATAGCTTACGTAGCTTGAATTGCCTGCCAGCACATTTAAATTGAAAGCAATTTTGTCGGAGTAGTAACCATTTAGGCTAACGCCTGCTGAAGTTTCCAGTACGGGATTGGAGTGACTCACATCATAGCCGGGTTGTAATGACAGGAGTGGAACCAGTTCCAAATGCAAGTGAGGGGTTTCCTTGTTCCAGTTTTTTAAAATGGTAGGCGGGGAAATTTTACCGGCAGATGAATCATTCCTCACAATATCGGAATAGACGTATGGCCTGATAGATGAATGTGTATTGCTTGTTTCATTCAGGTAATAATCGTATTGACTATTGATATCACGATTCAGGTCAATATTAACAGGTGGCTGTGAAAAAGAAAATCCGTGTATAACAGCAAGCAGGAAAAACAGGTAGATGCCTTTGTAATGAAGATGATTATTCTTCAATGCCTTCAATTTGGTTGCCTTTTTGCCTGTTTTTTTTCTTAGAGACTAAGAAAGGGATTTGTACAAACACCACGGCCCCGCATCCAACAATGGCAAAAGAGATACTTGGACTGTAATTCCTGGTATAGAGCGCAAGCCCGACAATTAATAAATTGAAAATATAAAGAGTTACGGCAGTCCACCTGTGGGTGAGTCCTATGTCCTGTAAACGATGATGAATGTGATTTCTATCCGCTGCAAAGGGTGAAATTCCTCTTATTGTACGGTAAATAAATATCCTGAGCGTGTCTAACAGCGGGTAAACAAGCACTGCCATGGCAAAAGTAGGTTTTGAAACATGACTGATGATTTCACTGTTAACATCGGTCTTGTCAAACTCGATCAGTTTTATTGCCAGGTAACAGATCAGTAATCCCAATGTGAGGGAGCCGGAATCGCCCAGAAAAATTTTTGCCGGAGAAAAATTAAAGATTAAAAATGCGAGTAAAGACCCCGCCATTGCGTATGCTAAACTGGCTGACACAACATCGCCTGCCATCATAAACCATGTTCCAAACGAAGCCGAGGCTATAAATCCTATTCCACTGGCCAATCCGTCAACTCCGTCAATCAGGTTAAATGCATTTACAACCACTATGTAGGTAAATAAGGACAAGAATATACTGCCCCAATAAGGCAAATCCCATACCCCAAAGAGGCCATGCAATCCCGTTAACCGTACATCGGCCATGATCACTAAAATCATTCCCACAACAACATGTGCTGCCAGTTTTTTTATAGGGGCAGTACCGATAATATCATCTTTAATGCCTACAAAGAAAAGTATAAGAAGAGTCGCAACTAAGTATTTAAAATCGTTCACCTGCCTTATAAGCAGTGAATATTCCGGGACTTCCCCGATGGGAAGCCATAAAGCAAAGGAAAATAATATTCCGGCAAAAATAATGATCCCACCTATGGACGGAACTCTTCTGCCATGAAACTTACGTTCCGAATCCGGCTCATCAAACAAGCGCTTTAACAGCGCCACCTTAATCAACGAAGGAGTTGAAAGAAGTACGACAAAAAAAGAAGTAAGAAAAACCAATAATAAAACTTTCACTGCGAATCATTTAAAACGGACAACTAATGTACTAAAAATCGTTAAAAGTCGTAGTAAACATTCGTTAATGAGGTTCTTATGCCTATGTATATATAATCAGTCGTGTTTTTATTGGATGCAACGCTCTCTACCCTGTTTAATATTCCCACTATTATATTCAGGTTGGTAGCTGGGTTTACCAGGTATCCTACTCTGAAATCATTATACATCAGTATTGTTTTAACACCCTGTCCCTGCTGATTATTGGTTGAATTGGCACCATAATAAGCCGTATTATCCGATTTAAAAATATTACTGCCGAAATTTTTACCGGACGAATCGGCACCTATGATCGCATAATTAAATTTAAGCTCAACAAAAAAATCGCCCAGCCTGTAATCTAAAAAGGAAATAAATTCTTTAAAATTAGCTCCCAAAGGATCGGCCAGCGACTGATTATAATGGGTATAGCTTTGTTCTGCATTATCACTCGTATAGGCATAAGGACGTACCTGGTTGTATTCAGCCTGGAAATGCAGGTTCCTGATATGGAATAAATCAAACATTTTCAGTCCCAGCTGGTAGCCGTTCCTGTTATTCACAGATCCTGCGATATCTGAATAATCGTCCAGCATATATTGCCCGTACAGAACACTGCTTTTGGTAACATTCACTTTTAAAGTGTACCCGAGTAAAATGTTATTGGTATTGTTGAGCCCATACCGGAGCATATCCGTGTAAATAACCGGGTTGAAATAATAGAAATTAAGATGTTGCCTGTTCATGGAATCAGTAGCCTGCCAGATCATGGCCTGGAATAATCCCAACTCTATGCGTTTGTTTACATTCCAGCTAAGCACCTGGAAATTGGCAGCCTTTCTCTGGTACAGAATTTCAGCATTGGGGTTGGTGTAGTTGGGCGTATTATAGCCGTAGGCTGCTCCTAAATTCATCAATACGGCATATAAATTGGTGTATTGTAGCCTGCCAAACGACGAGGTAATACGAACGTAAGGATAATTGAAAGCATTGTCTGACAACAAAAGCGAACGATATCCATCACCGACAAAATTTTTCCCGCTGCCAAATTGGGCGTTAAAATGACGGTTGGGCGAATAAGAAATGTACCCCGAAGCCATCGCAAAATCGTAGCCGTCACTTTTGAATGGTTTCCATCGTCCCTGCCCGGGTATAACATTGTAAGTGTTGTTAAATTGGTCTATGTAATTGACAAAAGTTGCCTGGTTTTCATAGAACGAGGATTCAAACGAAAACTTTTTGCCTATATCTCCCCGTATTAAAATACCACGCGTGTTTTGATAAAGCAGTTGGTTGTTAGCCGATTTTAAATCCTTTCCAAATTCAAAATTGAAAAGCGGATCAAGAGTGAGATGGAATTTTTCGCTGGTGTCGTTGACGATAACGAGGTTTTCCCACCTCAGTTTTCTCATAAACAGCCCGGGAGGACTACCCGATGGGGTTTTGTTTTCCAGGTTTTCATTTTCGTGATTATAAGTAGCGAGATCAAAAAAGTTATTTTCAACGTAGGGTTTGAAATTGGTATGAAAATTAGTTTTATGGGCAGAATCCTGTTGAATAAGTCTTTCAAGATTCAGTCCCCATTGCCTGTTCAGGGGTAAATTGATCTGTTGGGCAAAAAGGGAAGTAGAAGGTACAAAGAGTACAAGGTACAAGGTACAAGGTACAAGGTACGGGGTACAAAGCACAACGAGAATACTAAGAAAGTCATACCGGATGAATTTGAAGTATGACGTACGGGGCATTGAAATTAAACTGTTAATTCAGAAAATTTATGCTTCACCTCTTCGTACACCCTGCGAATACCCTCTTCCAGCTCAATTTTATGGTTCCAACCTAAAGAATGAAGTTTGTTTACATCGAGCAATTTACGCGGTGTGCCGTCAGGCTTGGAAGGATCAAATTTCAATTCACCCGGGTATCCTACAATCTTTTTTATCAATAATGCCAGGTCTTTAATAGTCAGGTCCTTGCCGGTACCAATGTTAACCAACCCTGGCTCATCGTAATTAAGCATCAGATAAAAACAGGCCTCCGCCATGTCATCCACATGCAAAAATTCACGCATAGGTTTACCACTCCCCCATATTTCAACAAATGCTCTGCCTTCCGTTTTTGCAGTATGCACCTTTCGCAAAAGCGCAGGTAATACATGCGAATTATCCAGGTCGTAGTTATCGTTAGGCCCATATAAATTAGTGGGCATGGCGGAAATAAAGTTGCATCCATACTGGCTTCTGTAGGCATCGCACATTTTAATGCCGGCAATTTTTGCAATGGCATAGGGCTCGTTGGTTTCTTCTAAAAGTCCCGTGAGCAGGTATTCTTCTTTCAGAGGTTGTGGGGCTAACTTAGGGTAAATGCAGGAAGATCCTAAGAACAGTAGTTTTTTTGTGCCTGCCTCGTGAGAATGATGAATCACATTATTTTGAATCATCAGGTTGTTGTACAAAAACCTGGCACGGTAGGTATTGTTGGCATGTATACCGCCTACTACAGCAGCAGCCATGAAAACGTATTCGGGCTTTTCCGTTTTGAAAAAATTCCCGACTGCCTTTTGATTGCACAAGTCAAGTTCTTTGGAAGTCCGGGAAATGATGTTTTTATAGCCTTCTTTATGAAGTTTCCTGGTAAGTGCAGAACCGACCATTCCCAAATGACCGGCAACATATATTTTAGAGTTTTTATTCATGAAAATTCATGATTTTGTGCCCGCCTTCCAGCAGGTATTTATCTCTTTCAAAGAGCCGTACGTCGGACGCCACCATTTCTTTTACTAAGTCTTCGATGGTATGTTTTGGTTGCCATCCAAATTTTTTCTTTGCTTTGCTGGCATCTCCGACCAATAAATCAACTTCGGACGGGCGGAAGTATTTGGAATCTATCTCTATAATAATTTTACCCGTAGCCGTGTTAAACCCTTTCTCTTCAATTCCCTTGCCCTTCCATTCTAATTTAATTCCGACTTCTTTAAAAGCCATCTCGGCAAATTTCCGCACGGCTATTTTTTTGCCGGTAGCCAATACGTAATCGTCCGCCTCCTTCTGTTGCATCATCATCCACATCCCCTCTACATAGTCTTTTGCATGTCCCCAGTCACGTTCTGCATCTAAGTTCCCTACAAATAGTTTATCCTGTAAACCCAAATGAATTTTTGCCGCCGCCCGGGTAATTTTACGCGTAACGAATGTTTCTCCCCTGATGGGACTTTCATGGTTAAACAATATCCCGTTACAGGCAAAAACATGATATGCTTCGCGGTAATTTTTAGTAATCCAAAAGGCGTAAAGTTTTGCCACTCCATAAGGACTCCTTGGATAAAACGGGGTGGTTTCCTTTTGAGGAATTTCCTGCACTTCTCCATACAATTCCGATGTTGCTGCCTGGTAAAATTTCGTCTTTTTCTCTAAGCCTAAAATCCGGATAGCTTCCAGCAGTCTCAGCGTACCGAGAGCATCAGAGTTGGCTGTGTATTCAGGTGTTTCAAAAGAAACTTTTACGTGCGACTGGGCCGCAAGATTGTATATCTCGTCGGGTTGGACTTCCTGGACAATCCGTATAAGATTAGTGGAATCTGTTAAATCGCCATAGTGCAGAAAAAAATTTACCTTTTTTTCATGGGTGTCTTTATAGAGATGGTCTATTCTATCGGTGTTAAACAGGGAGCTTCTTCTCTTAACACCATGAACGGTATATCCTTTTTTCAGTAAAAATTCTGCCAGGTACGCGCCGTCCTGGCCGGTGATTCCCGTAATTAAAGCGACTTTACTCATTGTTGTGCGGATTTTACTGCGAAAGATAATAAGAAATCGGCAATATCGGTCAATTCCTAAACTACGAACAGGTCGCTCGCAATTTTATCAGCAAAGAGCTTTCCTGCTGCTGTCAGAAAAAATTTATTATCCGCTTGCAGTAGATGATTGTTATCTATATGCTTTTTCGCTTCCCGGATAAAAAAAAGTGAAAAGCTGTCACTGAAATTGTTTTTGATGTAATTAAGATCAATACCCCAGATTGTTCTAAGGGAGGTCATTACATATTCATTGTAATTATTTTGCGGGCTGAGTGTTTCTTCTTCAAAATAAACTTGTTTTTTTTCAATGGATTGAATGTACTTATTGTTATTTGCCACATTCCACCGCCTGCTGTTTCCATTGTAAGAATGTGCAGAAGGACCTAATCCAAGGTACCTTTTCTTCAGCCAGTAATTGCTGTTGTGCTTTGAATAGAAATTTTCCTTACCGAAGTTAGAAATCTCGTACTGAATAAAACCGTTTTTATTCATTTCATACAGTAGTATTCCGAAATGATCGGAGCTTTGGTCTTCATTTACGTTTTTTGTCTTTCCGCTTTTAATGGAATAGGCAAGAGCCGTTCCGGGTTCAACAGTTAAGCAATACGCTGAAACATGTTGAACAGGGAGTTCAAAAACAGTTTGCAGGTTTTTAATCCATCTTTCATCTGATAATGTTGGGAGGCCATAAATCAGGTCAACATTAATGTTAGTAAATCCAATTTCCTGCGACGATTGAACCGATGTTATGGCTTCATGACTGCTGTGCGCCCGGTTCATCCATTTTAAATCTTCATCAAAAAAAGACTGGATACCAATGCTCAGGCGATTAACAGGGGTTTGTTTCAGCTCTTTTAGTTTACTTTTTGTGAGATCGTCAGGGTTGGCTTCAAGGGTAATTTCTGCGTCCCGGTCTATTGTAAAGTAGTTGTTTAGCTCATCGAAAATACCGACGATTTCATTTTTTGAAAGCAACGATGGCGTTCCGCCACCGAAATAAATGGTGGATATCGTTTCATTACCGAGATACTCTTTTTGAAATTTAATTTCTTTGTTGAGAGCGGTTAAAAAAGCTGCTTTGTTTTTCAGTGAAGTTGAGAAATGGAAATCACAATAGTGGCAGGCCTGCCTGCAAAATGGGACATGAATGTAAATTCCGGCCATGGTACAAATCAGTTAATTATACCTCAACCCGGCTTTTAAATTTTCATTGTTTCTCTTTATTCAAAACAATGCGTATGGTGGTACCTTTATTCAGCTCCGAGCTTTTTGTAAATATTTTACCTGAATGGTAATTCTCAATAATTCTTTTGGAAAGAGACAATCCCAATCCCCACCCGCGTTTTTTGGTGGTATAGCCGGGTTCGAAAATCGTTTTAAATTTTGACTTGGGAAGTCCTTTACCGGTATCGCTTATGTCAATGTAAACAAACTGCTGCTGTTCCATTATATCAATGGTAACACTTCCATTGCCATCCATAGCGTCCACCGAATTTCTTGCCAGGTTTTCAATGACCCATTCAAACAAGGGTACATTGATCATTGCCTGCACCTCTCTTCCATTCAGCGGGTTGATCTTAAACTGCACGTTTTTAGAAGTCCGTGATTTTATGTAATTGATGGCATTTTCAAGTATACCGCAAACATTTGCTTTTTCCAGTTTAGGAACCGAACCGATCTTTGAAAAACGCTCGGTGATAGTTTCGAGTCTTTTGACGTCTTTTTCAAGTTCGTCAATTATTTCCGGCCCGATATTTTTTGACCTTAAAATTTCCAGCCATGCCATGAGTGAAGAAAGGGGCGTTCCGAGCTGGTGAGCCGTTTCCTTGGACATTCCCACCCAAACCTGGTTTTGTTCGGCTTTACGTGCCGTGCTGAATAATGTATACGCGATCAATAAAAATAAACCTATAATCACAAACTGAACGTAAGGATAGTACTTTAATTGAGTAAGCAGGAAAGAATCCTGGTAAAAAATGAAGCTTTTTCCGCCTTCTCCAAGGTCAATTTCTAAAGGTGTTTTCTTGGAACTCATGGCAATAATCGTTTCTTCGGCAAAAGCTTTTTCATTGATTTTTAAAGAATCAACATTTCCAAAGGCCAGGATGTTACTTTTGGAAGAATCAGTCAATATGACGGGAATTGAAGCGGAATTGACAACAATTTCAGAGATAAACGAATTGATCAGTTCATCAAAATTCCTTTTCAGTTCACTGAACAATTTAGAATCTTTGTAATAGAGATAATTCTTTTGTCCCCTGAAAATATTGATAACAATGGGATCATGCTGCGACCGCATTAATGCCAGCTCCTGCCGGAGGTAAATCTTGTCGTTCGATCTTGTTGAATCAAGATTACGGGAAGAAATAATAGTAGCTTTTGCATCTGTAAGAATAACCGGAACGGTTTCGTTATCCTTTATTACTTCAAAAATAAAACTTACGTCGTTCATATTCAGGGCCGGATTGGCCAATTGCCTGGTACCATTGGCCCACAGTTCCACTTTTTTACGTTCTTCCTCTTTTATTTTGTTGAATAAATCGTTGGTGTATTTTACCAGTGCGGCCTTTTTTTGAATGGCCTCAGCCCAAAGTTTTACTTTTTTGCGCTCGTCCTGTGCAATTTTATTTACGAGGGTATCCGTATACCATAGAGAAAAAGCAATAATGAATGAAGCGGCTAAAAAAAGCCAGAACTTCCACAATTGCTTTTTAGTGTATATGTTCACGATTTATTGAATAATACTAAAAATCTTCATCCTTTTCATCCTTCTTTTTATCGTTGGCATCGTTCTCATCCCATTTAACGTTGAATTTACTACCTTTTTTCTTTTCATCCTGCTTTTTTATTACGGCAGAACTGTCTTTTTTAAACCAGCCAAATGCATCGTGCAAAATAGTTTTCAGATTTTGCTTCTCACTTTTAAAATCCTTCTTAAGGTTTGTCATTGCGCTTTTGCGATCGTATTTAATTACCGGGTTATCAGCATTTCCCGTCATTGAAAGATAAAGCGCTGTTCGGCCAAGACCATCGTCTTCAACCACGCCAAACTCACTGTTTTCTTTTTTTGCTTTGCGTGCTTTTTTGGAAAGCAGATCGTTCAATGACAATTTGATTTTATAATCAATGTCGTTGTTAAACGCATGCGTTCCTGAAGTAGTGATGTTGAGGGCACTTGAATTTACTTCCATTTTTGGAATGTATATTTTTTGGTTTTTGATTTCAATCTGGTTGGTGAGAGTCGAAAATTTCACGTCAGCCAATTCCGAAATTTCAATGAATTTCGAGAGCGATTTCAGGGATTCAAAATTAATGAGCTCACCTTTTTCAATGGTAAAGTTACTGCGGACGTATATTTTATCCAGGTTAGCTGTTAAATCAGAACTCCAGATAGAAGCAAACTGAATATCAGCAGTTACACTTCCTTTCAGATTTTTATCAACGATTACATTTTGACCGAAATTTTCAAATTGGTTAAAAAGCTTATTGATATTGATTTGTTTTAAGTTTGCATCGCATGAAATAAGGATTTTATTACTCTTGCCTGCATCAATTATCCCATTGGTAATGATAATACTTCCGTCCATAGTGGAGAATGAAAGAGGATCTGCCAGTAGTTGCTTGTCTTTTAACGTGATGGTTCCCCTGATATTGTCTGCCGCAAACTTTCTGAATTTAAGATGACTGACTTCACTGTTTAAATCCAGGTTGATGAAAGGAGAAAAACGAAGAGAATAGGCTGTATCTGTTTTTACATTGATTTTTTTATTCTGCAATAATTCATCCAGGTTAATTGTTTTCGATTTTAATGTAGCGGTAATTGTGAGCTGTTCATGATCGGATAACAGGTAGGCAAATACGTTTTTCAAAAAACCGTTTAATGAAAAATCGCTTTGAGAAATAGATCCACTAAATTCATTTATTCTAATATCATTGTTATCGAAAGTAAATAAAGCATTGAGGCTATCGAATCGCAGGGGATTGTTTTTTAACCTGATGTTCGAGTTGATGACCGTAAGATCACCCGAGGTATTGATTTTTTTAAGTTCTTCGCCGGAATATTTTTTAAAGTTGGGTATTTTACCCAGGTAATTAAAATTCAATTTAGCGCTTCCGGTGATTGTCTCAATTGTATCCATGCGAAGAAAGTCCTGCAGTTCTGCAAGGTTTACATCTGCCGATGCACTTAATGTTAACCGGGGATCAGGAAAATTGACGACGCTGAAATTTCCTTTAACAGAACTTTCTTTCAGTTTTGCTGAAAATTTCTCAACCCGGAGTGAATTCGTTAGATTATCTTTTACGAAAAGTCCGGTGAGATTAACTTCATGCAATTGAACCCCGCTCTTTGTATAAGAAATCCGCCCGTCAGTAATTCCAAAATTTGCTTTTATCACTACATTTTCAGTGTTAAGGATATCTCCCCGGAGAGAGGATTCAAAATAAAAATTACCCTCACTTTCATAATCCTTTATTTTACTTTTATAGTTTGCGGGTAGTAATGATAGAATGGACTGAATGTTCATGTCCTTGCCCTTCATCTTTAAATTTGACTGGCTCGAATTTTCATAAATAGCTGTTTCGCCGGCAATTTCAAAATTAAGGCCGGCTATTTTTATCTTTCCTTTTACAATTTTATAATTGTTTTTGCTGACATCTAAGTTCAGGGTTAATCCAATATCTTTCCGGTTGATGTAATCCGTTCCATTGTTTTCAATGCGATTGGCCGTTAAATCCATTTCTGTTTGCAGAGAGTAGGCAGCATCTGAAAAATGACCTGACACATCTGATCGGTTGATAATAAAGGAACAGTCACTATTTGTTTTGGTATTGAGATAATTTAACAGGATGTTTTTTACAATAATTTTTTCTATGATCATTGTAAAGCCGCTGTTTGTAGTATCCGAGGTGGTTTTCCAGAAATGGTAATTGTCTGCTCCTTTTTTATCCACTTTTAGATTGACGGTTCCATCTGATAATTCTATTTTCCTGATGCGATAATTTTTATTGATGATATCAATGAGATTGAACTGGAGAGAAATTTTTGCAACGTTAAAGAGTGTATCTTTTTTGATTCCCTCAACAGCATCAAGCGCTGTTACATTATTAAAATCAAGGGAGGCATAGGGGAAACTTCGAAGTAGATGAAGGCGGATATTTTTTGTATCAACAATTACCCGGGTGTTTAGTTTTTTGTTGATTTCAGATAAGACATAAGCTTTCACCTCGTTCTCATAAAAAAAAACAATCGTTATACTTGCACTAATAGCAAGCATTAGTAGAATCCCAAGTGTCAGTATAGAAATTTTGAAATAGCGCACTTAGAACTTAGAATTTTTCAATTCGCTGCCATTTTTAACATGCCAACTTCCGCCTCGGTCAAAAACCTCCATCTGCCCCTTGATAAATCCTTTTTGTTAAGGCCGGCAAAATAAACACGGTCGAGTTTTGTAATGCTATAACCCAGGTGCTCGAAAATTCTTCTGACAATACGGTTTCTTCCTGAATGAATTTCAATCCCTATTTCTTTTTTATCGCTTCCATCTCCCACGTAACTGATCTCATCAACTTTTATCAATCCGTCTTCCAGTTCAATACCTTCAGCTACCTTAGTAAAATCCTCATGCTTCAGATTTTTATCCAGTACCACATGGTAGATTTTTTTAACGCCATAGCGAGGGTGGGTAAGGCATTTGGTCAGTTCTCCGTCATTTGTCATCAGCAATACCCCGGTCGTTCCCCGGTCTAACCTCCCTACCGGGTAAATACGTTCCCTGCATGCACCCCTTACCAATTCTAAGACAGTTCTTCTTTTTTGCGGATCATCAACCGTTGTGATGTAATCCTTAGGTTTGTTTAACAGAACGTAAACCATCTTTTCCCGACGGAGTGTTTGTCCCCCGTAACTCACCACATCAGAGGATTTCACTTTAAAACCCATTTCCGTAATAACTACCCCATTTACTGAAACTACGCCTGAGGTAATGAGGACATCAGCCTCCCTTCGTGAACAAATACCGGCATTAGCTATGTATTTATTCAAACGAGTAAGTCCGCTACCGTCATTTTGGGAAAAGGATACAGCTGTTTTTTTGGTATCATTAGCACTGCTTTTTTTAAACTTCCTTTTATATATAAAGGGTTTTCCAAATGCTTCTGACTTTTCAGATCTATCACGACTACTCGTTTCATTTTTTTTCCAATCAGAGCCAGAGTCACCAGGATTATCGGCACGATTGTCTTTAGGTTCCAGGGTGCTTTTGTAGGGCTTCCGAAACCTTTCCGATTTTTCAGACCTATTACGAGTACTCGTTTTGTTTTTTCTCCAATCGGAACGATCAGAGTTATCAGAACGATTATCGGCAGGTTTCCGGGTGCTTTTATAGGGTTTCCGAAACCCTTCTGACTTTTCAGACTTATCGTGACTACCGGTTTTGTCTTTTTTCCAGCCGGAACCATCAGAATCGCGGGCACCATTGTCTTTAGGTTTCCGGTTATCCTTGGATCGAAAATCTTTTTTACCGTATGAATTTTTACGCATAGTTCAAATTTTATGTAAAGTTAAACTAAACAAGGTATCCTCCATTATCGGGATTTATTCTGCTTTTTATTTTTGCTATGTCGTTGAGCCGAAATGCCCTCTTAAGAATAAATTTTATGTATTTTTGAAATTGTGCTAAAGCAATTGCCATCATATAGAAAGGTTGTCCTATCCTGCAAAGTAGAACTCGTAATGACATTTTCATAAAACATGCAAGGAAAACTCATTGTATTTTCAGCACCCTCAGGAGCAGGAAAAACAACCATTGTACATTACCTGCTCTCGAAAATTCCACAATTAGAATTTTCCATTTCCGCTTGCAGCAGGACAATGCGCAAGGGAGAAAAGGAAGGGGTTGATTATTACTTCCTGACTGTGGAAGAGTTCCGGAAAAAGATTGAGAAAGAAGAATTTATAGAATGGGAAGAGGTTTATCCCAACCAGTTTTACGGAACTCTGAAGTCTGAAATCAACAGGATATGGGCGAAAAATAAATGTGTGATATTTGATGTGGATGTAGAAGGCGGCTTGAATTTGAAAAAAAAGTTTAAAGAAAAAGCCCTTGCAGTATTTGTTATGCCTCCATCTGTAAAACACCTGGAAGAGCGACTGAAATTGCGCGCCACAGAAACGACTGAGAGTCTCAGAAAAAGAATCAATAAAGCAGAGAAAGAAATAAAAACAGCCAACCGGTTTGATAAAATATTATTAAACGATGATTTGAGCACTACTTGTAAAGAAGCTGAAAAAATAGTGCTTGCATTTTTATAGCAGGTTCTGCCCCTAATTGTAAAATTTATGTGTGGAATAGCGGGAATAATTGATGCAGAAGGGGTTGATACCTCAGATTTAAAGAGAATGTCTGATGTATTAAAACACAGAGGGCCTGACGACGAAGGATTTGTATTGATTGATCCGGATTCAAATTATACTTACCTAAAAGGCCGGGATTCCATCGAGAGTGTTCAAACATTCTCCTCTATTAATGACTATAATACCCGAGAGAGAAGAAATATCATTGGGTTTTTACACCGGAGGCTTTCTATCATTGATCTTTCCGCTGCTGCTCACCAGCCCATGGAATACCATCGCGGGCGTTACCTAATAACCTACAACGGTGAAGTCTATAATTTCAGGGAACTACGATCAGAACTGTTAGCGAAAGGATACGAATTTAAATCGGACAGTGATACCGAGGTTATCCTGGCATCTTATGCCGAATGGGGCAGCGATTGCGTTAAAAAATTCATTGGCATGTGGGCTTTTGCAATCCATGACACTGAAAAAAAAAAATTTTCCTGTCGCGCGACCGCTTTGGGATCAAGCCGCTTTACTATTCCTGCAAAGAAAACAAAATTGCTTTTGCATCCGAAATAAAAGCCCTGTTGTCGTTAGAATTTATTACTTCCAAGGCGAATTATATATCCGTGATAGAATATATTTCGTACGGATCAACATCAACTCCTTCCGGAAATTTATACAGCGATATATGCCAGTTACCACCTGCCCACAATCTTATAATTGATCTCTGCAATTTCAGTGTAACTAAGGAAGAATATTATAATTTAAACAGTAGAATTAGTGATTATTCTTTCCAGGATTTAAATTTTGCCGAAAGGTTCGGAACTCTTTTTGAACAGTCCATCAAACTCCATTTAGTTTCAGACGTTCCTGTCGGAACTTGTTTAAGCGGAGGGCTGGACTCCAGCTCCATAGTTGCTTTCGCGGCTCCATTAACAGGCAAAAGCACATTTAAAACATTTACTGCAAGTTATGAAGATAAGGCTATTGATGAATCAGGTTATGCAAAAGCTGTAAGCGCTCACTTTAAAAATATTGATCCTTATTACACTTTTCCGAACATTGAAAATTACTGGGCTGAACTTGATAAATTTACCTGGTACCAGGATTTACCTGTTCATTCTACTTCAATGTATGCACAATGGGAGGTGATGAAACTGGCTCATCACGAAAAAATAAAAGTGGTACTAAACGGGCAGGGTTCGGACGAAATCCTGGGGGGATATTACAATTTTGCAGGAATTTACCTGATAGAATTGATGAAAAAAGGAAAGTGGAATTCGTTTATCCGTGAATATAAAAATTGCAGGAAAAATTTTACGCCCACCGTATTAAAAGATATAGGAAGAGCATTTTATTATTTTTTGCCAGGCCATTTCCAGCAAATAATCCGCGCTGAAAAAAGACTTGGTCCGGCCTTTATTTCCAAAGAATTTCGTAACCAGTTGAAGGAGGTTAAAATTCCCGAAAGAGGTGGCAAAAATTTCAGGGATAACTCTCTCCAATCAATTAAATACGGATTACAGAATCTACTACGATACGAAGACAGAAATTCAATGGCTTTTTCGGTTGAATCAAGAGTGCCGTTTCTCGACCACCGCCTCGTTGAGTTTTCGATCGCTTTGGATAATGAATGGAAGGTGAAGGAAGGCTGGTCCAAATACATTTTGAGAAAAGCAGTTGAACCAAGATTGCCAAAGCAGGTTGTATGGAGAAAAAACAAAATGGGTTTTTTAACGCCCCAAAAAGGATGGAAAAGGAAATTACAAGAACAACTGACTGATTATGTTAGTCAAACTCCGTTGCCTCCCCTATTCGACAAAAAATCTATGCTCCAGTTATGTTCATCCGACTTAAATGAAGCCTCTCATTTAAGCGAATTTTGGAAAATGATTTCCTTTATTAAATGGGCAGAAGTTTTTAAAGTGACTTTTTAGTCCACCACTACTTTTCTATTGACTTTTTCTGTATTGGTAACAATTTCCATGAAATACATTCCTTTAGGAATGTTACTTACATCAACGGATACATTGTATTCCCCGGCTGCCTGTTGTGTTTTACTATCCAAATAAACGGTTTGGCCGGTAACGTTTATTAATTTTATAACAACGTCGGTAGCTGAACTCAAACCGAATTTTAAGTCAACATAACTGTTAGCCGGGTTAGGATATAGCGTTAGCGAGTTAGCAACAGAAGTTTCTTCTGTTATTCCCGTAGTACATAAATTGACCGTTATCGTGACATTTTTTGTACCAATGCAATTATTAGTGGTGCCGGTTAAGTAATAAGTTGTGGTCAAATTTGGATTTGCCGTTACGTTATTATCGCTGCTCGAATTAAAGGTCAATCCTGTTGGAGGCGCCCATGTAAATATATTCGCTCCACTAACCGTTAAATTGGTTGACTGTCCGTTGCATATAGTCAGGTTGCCCGAAACGGCTATTGTTAATGGTGTATTTAAACTTGCCATTACAGATGTTGAACCTACACAACCACTGGAAGAAGTAACAGTAACAGAATACTCTCCTGAAGTTGATACAGTTATTGCCTGAACAGTCGCCCCCGTTGACCATAAATAGGAAGAAACCGTAACCGGAGTAGTTGCAGTTAAAGTTGTAGAAGTAACGGAACAAACTGTTGCTTTACCGGATATAGTAATAGTAGGAATTGGATTTACGGCAACGCTATCAGACGCGGAGTTATTGCAGCCGTTAAGTCCTATAATACTAACGGTATAACGGGTAGGTATAACGGGAACAACACTCACCGTTTGGGTAGTAGCTCCTGTTGACCAGGAATAAGCAATGGCTGAACCAATAGCACTCAGCGTAACCGTAGTTCCCGAACATACGGTAAACGCACCGGAAACACTTACAGTTGGAAGTGAAATGACACTTACATTAACACTGTCTACATTCTGGCATCCATTGACATCGGTACCCATAACAATATAAGTAATTGAGTTAGCTGAATTAGCTGTAACAGTTGAGCCGGTTGCTGTATTTAAACCTGTTGACGGCGACCAAACAAAACTAAGGGCTCCTGCAGCCACCAGGGCAGTTGATTTTCCCGAGCAGATCGTTTCATTGCCGTTAAGAGTTATAGTAGGTAAGGAATTAACTGTTATCAGTAACGAAGCCGGTGAAGATACACAGACTCCACTCATGGCTACGAGACTATACGTAGTAGTAACCGTTGGACTGGCCATTACAAAAGTACCTGTAATTGAACTCAATCCCACTGATGGATTCCACAGATAAGTTGAGCCTCCCTGTCCCGTTAAGGGAACTCCCAATCCTTTACATATACTGGCGTTAGGGCCAGGATTGGCAGTAAGAACTGCAGCAACTGCAACCTGGACAGAATTTGTTCCGATACATCCATTGGCATCCGTCACTGTTACCGTATAATTAGTAGTCGCAGTAGGGTCGGCGCTTACCGTTGCCCCAGTGCTTGAACTTAAGGTAGCCGAAGGGGTCCACTGGTAAAAATTACCTCCTGTAGCATTCAGGGTAGTAGGATTACCGACACATATTACTGCATTTACTCCTGCATTGGCAACAACTTTGTCTAAAATTACCTGTACTGTAGTCATACCGGTACATCCATTGGAGCCAACTCCTGATACAGTATAGGTAGTAGTAACTGATGGAACGGCTGTTATACTTGCCCCAGTATTAGAGTTTAAACCGGAAGAAGGAAGCCATATATAGCTTATTGCTCCGCTTGCTGTCAAACCTGTTGCCGCTCCGAGGCAGATAACTAAATTACCGGATATACTTATTGTAGGCAAGGAATTAACTGTTACAATTGCGAAAGCGGAATTTATACAACCAGTCGCACCCATGGCAGTTACCGTTAAAGTACCTGGAGCTGATACTGAAATTGCCGGAGTGGTAGCTCCTGTTGACCATAAATAATGGTTTCCCGGAGAACCTAAAGCAGTTAATAAATCAGAACTTCCCGGGCATATCGAGGTTACACCTGAAATTGTGACCGTTGGGGTAGCATTTACGTTGACTGTTATGAGATTGGTGGTACTACATCCATTTGAATTTGTCCCGGTTATAGTATAGGTAATTGTTGCCGTTGGATTAGCAGTTACATTAGTTCCGCTATTCGTATTAATACCAATAAAGGGACTCCATAGGTAGGTGACTGCTCCGCCTGTGGATAGCTGAGTTGAAAAGCCTGTGCAAATGCTGGTATTGGCTGAGCCTGTTAATACAGGTTGCGGATAAACTCCGACGGAAGTTACTGCACTGTTGATACAGCCATTGATGTTGGTACCAATGACCGAATAGGTAGTGCTTACGGAGGGACTGGCATTTATGGTCATCCCTATTGATGAATTTAAGGTAGCTGATGGGAACCAGGTATAACTATTTGCCCCGGCTACAGATAAGCTCGTTGAGAGTCCCTGGCAGATGCTGGTAGGAGTGGATACCATGATAGTTGGTAAAGAATACACCGTTATGTTTACACTGATGGAATTAACGCAACCGCCTGCAGTTACCGTATAACTGGTAGTAATGGTTGGACTGGCTATTACAACCGCACCGACAGAAGAACTCTGATTAACAGAAGGATTCCAGGTGTAATTACTACCCCCACTTACTGATAAAGTTGTGGACATACCCAAACAGATAGATGCATTGGGACTTATGGATAAGTTACAGATTTGAGCTATGATGGCTGCGTTAACTAATACACATAATGAAATAATTGCAATTATTTTTTTCATGAAACTCGTTTTAAATATTACGAAGCTAATATAGCAAATTCATTAATAGCAAATTATAAATACCTCAGTACATTCTATTTTGTACTTTGAAGGAATACGTAATTGTTTTTTTGAAGACCTTCGGTATAACATTAATGTAATTCATATATTTGACAGAATAATTGCTTAGGGTTAAGTTCTTCATTCAATTTTATGAATATTCTAAGTAAGTAAAGAGCAGGTTAAATAATAGTCCGGAGAGGTGTCTGAGTGGTCGAAAGAGCAAGCCTGGAAAGTTTGTATACGGGAAACTGTATCGTGGGTTCGAATCCCACCTTCTCCGCAGAACGAATCAAATGAAGCCCGAAAAAACAGCGCAGCGCTTCATTTGATTTTGAGGATGGGAAAGCAAGTTAATCCTCTCTCGTCAAAAGGAATAATGTAAATTATTCATAAAAAATTACCTGACCCGTTTCTATGTCGTGAAGCCCGCCAATAATTTTTATTTGCTTTGTTTGCTCCATTTCATTTAAGATACTACTCTGCTCTTTAATTTTTTGAACCGTTATAAAAACATTGTTTATCGTGACATTTTCAAGAAATGCCTTATTCCTCCCATTTCTTTCCGTTATTGTTTTTGTTTCCTGGGTAATGGCCGGTTTTATTTTGTTAAGTAATGCAGTTATGTTTCCAAGAACAATATTATTACACGCCCCTTCAATAGCACCGCATTTTGTATGGCCGAGGACAACAATTAGTTTAGAGCCCGCTATTTTACAAGCAAATTCCATACTACCCAAAATGTCCTCATTCAAAATGTTTCCCGCAATACGAATACTGAATATATCTCCCAAACCCTGGTCAAAAATCAATTCTGCCGATGTTCTTGAGTCAATGCAACTCAAAATTGCTGCAAAAGGAAATTGTCCGGAGGATGTTTCATTGACTTGTTGCAATAGGTTCCGATGAGTCTTGATATTATTTACAAATCTTTCATTGCCTTCTTTTAATATATCAAGCGCAAGTGCAGGTGTTAGGTTGTCCTGCGTTTGTTTTGTATGTGTTCTCATTCGAATGCTATTTGCGAGTGCCGTTATTTAAAGTCCCGAACTTGTTTATACAATTGTTCGGCCGATGGCCTCA
>Ga0206880_1018_pt1 | contig 22131 bp, 35 predicted proteins | sample Alteio_BWOrgCont_6_FD_152848 | JGI IMG/M metagenome (GOLD analysis project Ga0206880, IMG submission 152848) | Enriched cells from forest soil in Barre Woods Harvard Forest LTER site, Petersham, Massachusetts, United States -... | ecosystem: Environmental > Terrestrial > Soil > Temperate forest > O... | reverse complement strand
GAAGTGCCGACATTCGGATAGCCGACCATTACGTTATCTTTGGCAGTCACGACTGCCGACGCTGATCCATCATTCTGCGTGGCCGATGTCCCAACGAAGATCGTAGGGGTGGCGTAGCCGGTTGAGGAATTGAACGCATAGAGGGCGGTTGAAGAATCGGCCATGCCCATGCTGATGTTGATTCCCGCTGCGCGGCAGAAATCGCTCAATCCGGTGTTGTAGCCAGAAGGAGCGCCGGGATAAGCCGCCCACGATGGGTGCTCTGGAACCCGGAGCGCCAACTCCGACAACCATGCAAATCCAAGGTCAGGCAACATTTAGCAATGGAGTGACTGTATCCAAATGATCGAGCGCCCCCAGCCCGTCTATATCAAACTCGCGGACGGCACCGGACGCAAGATGTACGAAACCGTTCCTGTCGAGATGTACATTGCGCAACAGGCTCTCGAAATAGATAATTTGCGCAGAACCAACGAATCTCTAAGGCTGCATATTTTAGGACCACACTGAATGTTTGCATTACTTTAGCTGACCTTGGGCCAAGGGTAATAGGTCTAACTCGTAGCAGGCGACTATGCCAGTAATAGGCTTGAACGTGTCGCTAGAAGCATCTAACGGAGGAACATGGCGTGCAGCATACCGCAGTGGACGAAGGATACTCGGACGGCGCACGCATCAGGCGGCTGGAGGTCATTGTCATGGGCAATGGCGAACCGGGATTGAAGGGCCAAATGGCACTCACCGAACAGACGGTAAAGCGCATCGACAATAGTCTAAGGTGGATCGTGCGCCTGTTGACGGCTAGCTTTCTCTCGGGATTGGGAGCGATCATCGTGGCGTTGTTGATGGGCCGCAAATGAGACGAGAACGCGCTCTGCGCAAACAATGGGAATCCATGCACGAAGATGTGCATGAGCTTGAACGTCAGGCGCGGGATAAAGCAGAAGCGGCAATCAACAACCGTCTTGAGGGAATGAATGAACTGCGGCATCAGATCGACCGCGAACGGGCCAACTATGCAACCCGCGAATACGCCGATGCTGTGTTTTCCTCAATCGACACCCGGCTGAAGGCGCTCGAAAACAGTAAAAGTTATGTGATTGGATGGGTAGCGGCTGCGGCGGCGTCCCTCACTTTTATTATCTATATCCTGAAGAGGTAAGCATGAACGACAGCATCTCGAATCAACGCCTGTCCTTCGTCAACCCCGCCCTCGCACTAAAAGTAAACACCGCCGCGAACCTCTTAGCCCTGCAAGGAACCTACCTTCGTGTCACTCAGGGCCTCCGCACCTACGCCCAACAAGACGCCCTCTTTGCCCAAGGCCGAACCGAACCGGGGCATATCGTGACCAACGCCAAAGGCGGCTACTCGAATCACAACTTCGGCTGCGCGGTGGACGTGGTTCCATTCCTGTCCGGCTCGGTTGGGGAGTTGAACTGGAACACCAAAAGCGATCAGTTCATGGCAATGGTGGGATATCTAAAGGCGCAGGGATTGGCTTGGGGCGGGGACTGGCAAGGGAATCTGGCCGACTATGATCACTTCCAACTAGCCAATGTCCCCGTCACCCCATCCGACACAGATCGGCAGGCATTCGCTCAAGGGGGCCTACAGGCGGTGTGGGACTTGTACCCACAACCCTAACCTCGAATCCACCTCACCAGACTAAGCGGATCAACCAGCGGCCCATCCCGCCTTAGCTGAACCAAAGAATCATTCGATCGGATGAGCGATTGCGGGCTTGGAACTCCATCATCTGGGGCAGAGGAAAGTGTTTCAGACTCCAAATAAACAACGTCGAGCGGAGTGAACGTCATGGAACCCTCCAAATTTTGAACAATTTACCACATGACAAATACGATGTGCGGTACGATACTTGACATATGAAAGCTTTCTTTCTGCGTTGGTTCCGCCGGGAGTATCGAAGCCAAGTTCGATGGGAGTGTGAATGAAAGATATGACCAACTCCGCATGGGCCGCGATCTTCATTTTCATGGCCTGTGTTCTTGCACTCGTTGCCCTGTTCTCTCGCAGCACAAATGCTGTTACCGTAATCGCGATGGGCGGCAACATCATCACCGGAGCCTTTGGCTACATTCAAGGATTGGACGCGGGTAAGAAATCTCTCCAAGTCCCGATGGACTCCCCCACCTCCAGCACCACTCAAGTCACCGTCACCCCGCAGGTAACGGACCCAAACGCCCCAATCACCAAATGACCCTCTATCGCAATCTCGCTACTGGACTATTCACCGAAACGCCCAAGGAGAAGAAAATGGCATTCAACTGGAAATCGTTCCTCCTCAGCCTTGCAGAAGTTGGCCCCGCAGCGGTTGAAATGGCTCTCTCGATCAAAGGCGAGGTTCCTACCGCGACCAAAACTCAGTTGGCCACCGACTCGCTCCACGCTGCCACCGGAGTAGCCGAGGGATTGCTATCGAACGATCCAGCGGACCAAGCTAACGCCCAAGCCGCCGCGTCGATCGTGCAGAGCTATATCAACGTGCTCACGCCAACTGTGGCGGCAGCTTCCACTTCATCCGCCCCCAAGCCCTGATTCAGCATCTCACTCAAATATGTCTCGCCCCCACCGCGATCCCGACTCGAAGATCGACCGACAAATCCTCCACGATGAAGAGAAGATCCTTCACGAGTTGAAGGAGATTGAAGTCGAACTCCATCACCCTGTTGCCATCCACATCCGTTTTGAAGGAGCCACCATGCCAGTCACTCTCGTCGTAGGCCAATCCGTCCCCGCTACCGCCGTCGAAACGGATGCAGCCGGTAATATCGTTGTCGTCCCCAACCCCTCCACCCTGGTCTGGACCAGCTCCGATCCTTCGGTGGCAGTCAGCCCGACTGCTGCGGACGGCTCGACTTCCTACACCGCCGTTTCGGTCGGTACCAGCACCGCGACTGTCACCGATCCCGCGAACTCCCTGAACACCACCGACGTTATTACGGTGATCGCAGCCCCGCCCGACGTAGCGACCAAGATCGCCATCACGTTCGGGAAGCCGACCCCGTAACGAGGTTGGGCCTTGGATAAAGAGGACATCCCCATGTGGGTGTCCTCTTCTTTTTGCCTACAGCCGGCCGCCGAGAAGGAGGACGATCAGGACGATTAGGAGGATCAGTCCGATTCCTCCACCACCATAGGCATAGGAGCCGCCAAGGTGAAAGCCGCCAAAGCCGAATATCAAGATGAGGATGATGATAAGGAGGATCATCGGACAACCGGCCCGAACGTCTGCCAGCCAAGCATCCCGACCAGCAGCCAGAGAATTCCATAGGCTCCAGCGCGTTTGATCCAGAGTGGCTGCGCGGCTTCGTAGTTTGACCAGATGCCGAAGAGAATGGCGATTACATAGACGACCCAGAACAGGATTCCAAGTGGCATAGACGTACCTCGCTGTGTAAATAAGATGCCACTTTTTCGGCAGAGAGCGTTATTATTCGCGGGTGGAGGTATGCCGTGGCTAAGTTGACAACCGCTGAGCGCAATGCGCTTCCTGATTCTGATTTCGCTGGACCCAACCGCACCTACCCGGTCGAAGACAAGGCGCACGCCGCCAACGCGAAGTCGAGGGCCAGCCAGTTCGCCGGATCGAAGCTGAAGGCCAAGGTGGATAAGAAGGCCAATAAGAAGTTGGATGGAGGAAAGCGATGAGCGCAGACAGCTACAGTTCGCCAGAAGATGCCGGAACCGACACTTCGCCGGTTGAGTTGAGCGATTCCGTCAAGTCGAATGGAATGGTGACGAAGGTGGGTGGGAAGAAGTTGGATGGGATAGCGAAGAAGCCTTCTATGAAGAAGGGGCGATAAGGTGGCCGGTTCAGACAGCAAGAGCGATGGTGGACGGTCTATCTCCAGCGGTGGGGGGAATCGCAGCTCAGCCCCCAGCGAGACGAAGCCGAAGGTTAGGAAGTCCCGGTTCGGAACTGCTAAGAGCGCAACCAGATCGAAATGGGTGGCTCGAAAATCCTAAGAGAGCAGTATGATGCGCGTGTATGCCCGTTCCCTCCTATTCCGCAGTCACGTTCAGCCAATTACAGGCTAGCCTCGCCCTCAAGCTGAATGATCCCACCAGCGTCTTCTACACCGCTCCTGAGTTGGTGTGGGCCATTCAGGATTCGCTTAGGATGTGGAATTGTTTGACGGGCGATAACAAAGTAACCTATCCCCTCAACCTAACCTCAGGAACCGTCTGGTACGATCTCCAGACCATCACCGGTTCCCCCCGCCAAGCCACCCTCACCGACTACGACATCTACAAGCGAATCCAATACCTCCTGATGGAGTGGAGCGGGACACCCCTTACCCTGCTCACGCCACAGTTCACCGCTGCCGACATCTCGACCGCCGTGCAGTTGAAGCGCGACGAATTTCTCCTGCGCACCAACTGCACCCGTTCGACATTCACCCTCCCGGTAACACCCAACACCCCGACGCTCAACATGCCGCAGAATAATATCGCTGCGCCGAGAGCGTATTGGCTCCCCTTGTTCGGGACTCCATTCCCTCTCCCGAAGAGTGACTCCTTCACCTCCACCGCCTACCTCAACCCCGGCCTGACCCCGACCGATCCGCAGACCTTCTCCTCGGGAATGGAGAGCGTGTTGACAGTCACACTCGACCCACCGCCGAATGCGCCAGGGACGGTTGAGTTTATCTCGACGCTCTCTCAGCCAACCCTCCCAGCCAGCCCTCTCGCCCCGACGTTGATCGAAATCCCCGACGACTTCATCCCCGCGATCATGTGGGGGGCGATTGGTTATTTGCTCTCTTTTTCGCTGGAGGCGAACGATAAGTTGAGAGCCGACTACGCCAACTCTCGCTTCGATCAATTCATCGACATCATCACCAAATATCCGTTCATAATGACAGCGAAGATTCAGGCCATTCCAACCTACGTCGATGCGGTGGAGGTGTTGGATTATTACTCTCCATCATGGCGCGTCACGACAGCGACACCATCGGTGATTGGAACGGCGGGCCAGAATCTCGTCGCCTGTCCAAGCGCGATCAATCAGGTCATCACCCTGTTCATGGTAGCGAATGCAGATGTGCCGGTGAATGGCGGAGATGAGATCAACCTTGGGCAAGAGGTGCTGGATGCGATTGTTGATTACGCTGCCTTGACGCTCTTATTCAAACAGGGCGGGGCCGAAGCGAAGGCTGATCAAGAGATGATGCAGTCGATGTTGACAGTAGCAGCGCGACGCAACAGCCTTGTGCGCGAGCTATCAATTTACAAAAACAACATGGACAAAGTTGGAGGCAGGGAGCAAGAAATTGAGGTGGAGACATAATGGCTGAATACTCACGCCCAGCCTCGGCGTTCAGGTTTAAGCACAAAGGCATCCGCACCAACGCCGCTCCCGACGCCATCGGGGAGTATCAGTATCCGTATGCGCAGAACGTTCGCGCTTATGTTGATGAGCAAATATCAACCCGTCCCGCCCTAGCTGTTCTGAATGCCGACCTCTCCACCGGCGACAGAGTGCTCGCCTTAGAGCCAACTCTTGGGGTGCGCAAACTGTCCGATGGATTTATCTACAACGGCTCAACCGCTCTCGATGGCGGTTATTCGACCACTGAGGGATGTTCGCTCGCTCCATTCCGGCCTAACCAAAGTCCGAACGCCTACGAATACGTATGGGACGCGCTCAAGCAATCGAAAGTTTACATCCCCTCCTCGGGATCGCCGGTTGTACAGAAGATCGGAATCGCCGAACCCCAGGCTCCCGTTGATTTCGGAATCGGCAACTCCTTCTTCACTCCCTTGGCGGTGGTGAATACTGCGACTCCTTCCTACACCGCCAGTGGAACAGCCTCGATTACTGGAAGTGGCACAACTGTTAGCGACACCGTGGCTGCGGTATTCCAAGATCCCGCCATCGGCAGCGCCCTTCCCGAATACACTGTCCAGACCACCAACTCCCCCACCACGACAGCCTACCAAACGGGGATGTTCGTCAACATCGGAACTCCGGCGCCGAATAACTATTATCAAGTGAAGGATGTTTATCCCGCGCTGGTTGGGAGCGTGACGATTGCGGGGATCACCTATCGCTCTGGAACAACCGGCCTTTGCACCGTGGTGCCATTCAACATCGGGGCGGTTGATAACGATGGGCTGAGTATCGTTCAACAGAACCTCCTCACTGGCATTCGCCGCGGCTCCCTCGTCACCCTCAACACCGAGACTTGCTTTGTGCTCGGGACGGCAATCGGCCCAGATGGAACAATCAGCTTCGACGTTGTGACGACTGGCACTCATTCAGCAGGGGAGACACTAACCGGGAAGCCTGCGATCAAGGTTCTCCTCTCAAGCGACTTCGCCGGAGCCGGTGGCCTCGCTCCCACCTCGGGCGCCGCGATAACCTGCCCCGATCTCGCCATCCACGTCACCACCGGGATTGGGACCATCCAAACCCCGTTGGGCACCCTCACTCCCTTCAGCTATCAAAACGTCAGCTACCGCCCCTCCGACTACATCCACTTCCGCATCTCCATGAGCGGCGTGACGGCGGCTACATTAATCGAGATGAAAATCCTCTTCGACGTAGGGGATGGGACTTTTACTGGGGATTACTATTTCTACGCCCTTCGCCCGAGCGATATTCAAGCGGGAATCGCCAACACCCTGACCCAGCTTGGCGGGGCTCAACTCGCGGCCCAGCGGAATACGATTGATGAGGAAGGAGCGGCGAGGGGCGAAACTCCCGCCTCCATCCCCTTGTTCGGCAGTGGGACTGAGTTGACCAGTTCCGATATTTTCATCCCCCTCTCTCAGTTCATCCGCGTGGGGACCAATCAGAATCTCTCGTTCATCAACGCCAATTCGCTTCAAGTATTGTTCAACTACGGAACCGGCGCAACGGGAGTGTTTGATTTTGGGACGCTTGATATTTGTGGAGGATTTTCACCGGATACGAGCGCAACCGGAGTTGGCCTCGAATACATCATTCGTCCTCGTTCGACCGTCACCGGGGCGAAGGGGAACCCTTCTCCCCGTCCTCGTTATCTGATCTACCCTCGGCGCGAAGAGGTCAAGGTAATCCTCCCCACCACCTACTCCGACACTCAAATGGACGTGTGGGACATCTACCGCCGCGGCGCGTCGATTAAGCAGTGGACCCTAACCGGCACCGTCCCCCTCGCCACCGGCTACTTCCTCGACAACTACTCCGATGCGGATATCATCAACAATCCCCAGATTGAATACACCAACTACGAACCCTTCCCGTCGATCGGCCCTCCGATCAGCGGGACTGCGAATGTGGTTGGGGATCGGATGACTGTTACGCTCCCCTTGGCATCCGCTAGTCCAGCCGCCGCCGGGACGTTGAGCCAGATTGGAAATCTACTGCCAGGAAATGAAGTCCAGGTAGGGCAGCAAACCTACACTCTCTACTGTCGGCCTACGTTCGTATCAACCGGGGCGAGTCAGGTTTGGCTATTTCAGCTAGTCGAGAACGCCGGGGTGCAGTCCGGGGTGGGGATCGTCATCACCGAACCCGCGCTAGCCAACCAACTCAACGCCGCGGTGTGGGGGCCGGATGCATCCGGCGTATTCTTTGCGGTGCAAGATCCGCTCCGGCCGGGAGTGATCTCGACCACCAATCCCAATAATCCCGACTCGACCACCGAGGGGAAGACGGTTTATGACCTGTGCCCTCCGAGCGAGCCGTTGATGAATGGGTTCCTCATCTCGGGAACCTCCATCGTCTTCTCGGCTCATCGGGCTTGGAGAGGCTACCCGCAGCAAGGGGGGAAATATTCATGGGTTGAAATCCCCGTTGGCCGCGGCCTCGCTGGAACGTGGGCCATTTGTACCGATGGGAAGGTTGGATATTACGTTGCCATCGACGGCATCAGGCGCACCTCGGGGGGCGAGGGGGTGTCGATCACCGATACTGACCTTTACAATATCTTCCCTCACGATGGGGTGCCGGGATTTGACCGGACCTATAACGGGAATACGATCTACGCTCCTAATTATTCCCGCGCCGATTCGATGCGCTTGGCGGTGGTCAATGGTTATCTCTACTTCGACTACCTTGATTTAACGCTGACTCAGCGCACCCTCGTTTACCATATCGCCACCGAAGTGTGGATTGGCACCGACGTCTACACTCCCGCAATCTCGATCCATGCCGGAGCCACTACGCCGGGGCAGACTGGCGGAACCGTCAACCAACAACTCTTCTTCGGCTCCGTCAACGGTGGGGTGTATGCCGAGTCCACCACCCGCACCGGGCACGAAGCCGTCGCCGGGATCATCTGCTTACGTGAGGAGACGTATGGTGACATCCGCGCCACCAAACTCTTCGGAGACGCTTCGGTTGACTGTGACTTCGCCTCCACGATGACCATTGTTCCGATGATCCTCGGCGTTCCCCAATCAGCCCTAACCAACATCTTCACCGCTGCTGGACGGCTCAACATCCCTCCGGCGCTCAATCTGGGCGGGGAGCTGCGCGCGAGAATGTTGGGGGCGCAATTTAGCTGGACTGACACCACCAACACCACCACTCTCTATGCCTTCCAGCTAAGTTACCTCCTACAGCCAGCCGATACCACCGACCGATTCACCGATTGGGACACTGCCGGGACGCTCAAGGCCAAGTGGTTTGAGGGCTTCACGCTGATGGCCGATACGTCGAACGTCGCGAAGACCATCACCGTTCGCAACGGGGATACGCTGGCGGCGCAGACCTTCTACTCCAACTTGGGCAACAACATCGTCACCCATAATGGGCAGCAGACCAAGAGTTATGTATTCAACCCCCCCTTCATCGCCCATCTCGTCCGGCTTGAACCTGACACCGTTAGCTGGCGCGATTTCAAAGTCGAATGGATCACCCAACCCACCCCGGAGACTGGACTGCAATGGACAACCCAGCGCACCACGCATGGTTTCACTGCCTATCAACACGTTCGGCAGTTGAGGCTTTCCTATTCCGCTCCTCAACCTGTGACCTTCACGCTTACGGTCGATGGGGCTGGTACGGCTTATACATTGCCGGCTACGGCTGGGTTTGCTAAGACGATCATCAACCTTGCGGCGATCAAAGGTTTAGTATTCCAATATGAATTCGTCTCCACGGCTGAGTTCGCGGTGTGGGATAACGGCCTTGAAATTTTGGTAAAAAGTTGGGGCAGTTCGGGGCCGTATCAGAACGTGCCGTTGATCGGGACGACTATGGGCGATAGGAGCTTGATCTAATGGCCAATGAGCGGTGGTATCCTAACCCGAGTGAAAGCGGCTCCCACGATGCCTGGAACATCCATACGCAAATCCTGAACCACGTCTATGCAACGCAGGATAGGCTGGATGCGCTAGAGAAAGCCCAAGCAAAGCCATCCGCCGCGGTGCCTAAGTCATCTTCTGCCGCCACCATCGCAGGCATCAACGTGAAAGCTACCACACCCCCTCAAAACGGCTTCACAATCCGCTTCAACTCCGCGACGGGTGAGTTCGAGTTCGGGGTGTGATAATCTCCAAACAGGCCCTCCCAGCCAAGGGGGCGATTGATCCGGCGTCCACCTTCTCCGCCGATGATCTCGCCCCTTTTCCCAGAAATAAGGTTGCACATTCAAGGGGAGAGTCATATCCTATCTCGTCTCTTCGATATGCGAGGTAAGTGATGGCGACTGCGTTTGGTTCAACTTCGGGGCCAATTTATCCTTTGGGTTTGTTGGTTGTCGCTGCGGCGGGAACTCCAGTCGCGCTCACTGCCAATGTGGGCGGGAGCACGGCGTTTGGAACTGGCGCAAGCCCCGCGCCTATCGTCGCTAGTCAGATCATCATCTCTGTTCCTTCGACCAATACCGGGGATGTTCAGCTTTGTTTCACCGGACAGGCGGCTGCGAGCGGGAGCGGAACCAGCGTGATCGTAAACGTACCGAAGGGGACGGTTTACACCCTTGCCTCTCCGCAGTTGTCCAATCCTTTCGAGATTGGCCGAATGAAGCTGGATGCGACTAATTCTGGCGATAGCGCCTACGTTACGCTGGTGATCTTCTAGTGGATGGAGAGGTCACATATCGGCTGGTGAGCGGCGCTGAGGCGCTTGGGGCGGCGCAATATCTAGCGGATCAACAGCACTACATCCCCCCTCCTGACAGAACGATATTCTGGATCGCTGAGCGCGATGGGAAGGTGGTCGGGGCGGTGGCCTTGACTAACACTCCTGTTGTGGAATCATTCTGCGTGGATGAGGGGAAACTAGCGAAGGGATTGTTCGCGGCGGCTGAGGAATGGATCAAGGGAGCCAATCTTCCCCGCGTGATCGCCCACACCGCGCACCCTTACATGGAGCGGTTGCTGACAGTTGCGGGAGCAGAACCAATGGCCGAAGAATTCTTCGTGTGGAAGCGGGAGGCTGCGTAATGTGCGGAGGAACCGGGCAGAGCACAGATCGTGCGCAAGAGTTAGACGCTTATGGAAATTTGAACAAAGCTGGAACGGTCGGCGCGGATACTGGCGCGACTGCGACCGGCGCTGCGACTGACTATTACACCAAGCTGTTGAGTGGAAATCCTGCTACGGTTGCCGCTGCGACCCAGCCCGAGCAGAACGCCAAGGCAGGTCAGGTCAATCAGGAGCGTCAGGTGATTGCCAATCAGGGTGGAGCGCGTACCGGTGGCACCAATGCTGAATCACAACAGTTGACCACCAACGCCGACGCTGGAACAGAGGATGCGATTGCGAAGGCACGCGGATCGGCAGCCCCGGCGCTGGTGCAGATTGGGAATCAGGAAACTGGCCAGGGGATTCAGGCTTCATCCGATCTCGGCCAGCAAGCCACCGCGAATCGGGCGGAGTCGGCTAAACTCCACGCCGACGCGGTGCAGAACTGGTCGAAGCTGATCGCGGGAGCGTTTGACGGAACCGGGATCATCCCCGCCGCAGGAGGCTGGCAGCCATGAGCGCAAACCCTACCCCTGACCCATCGCAACAGCCAGCCCAACTTCCCCCGCTTCAAGGTGGAGGGGGAGCAGCTAACGCCCTCTCGTCGCTATTCTCAAACGCCCACGAGACGGCGGCACAGCAGGAAGCTGATTTCGAGCGCAACCGCCAAGCCGACATTGCGATGTATACGCAGGAGTTGATGAAGCCTCCGATTCCGGGGGAAGACCCAGAGGCCGCGGCGACTCGCCGGCAGAAGATAGCGGATCAGATTGGGAAGCTGAGGAATCTGGGAAAGGGTCAGGATAACCCGCTTCAGGGTGTAGCCACCGTCCTAAGCAACATTCATCGGCATGTGGTCAATCCGGCTGTGGCGGGACAGAATCCTGCTTCGCCATCACTTCCCGGTGCGGCTCTCTTCAACTCCCCCAACGAACTTGACGGTGGCGGGACTGCGGCTCCAACTTCGGCTGATCTTGAATCGTCGAGCGCGGCTGTTCACCCAGCCGTGACCACGCCAGCCACTCTTCCCCCAGTCGGGATCGGTACCAAGATAAAAAATCTCGCCGCCAACGTCGGGGTGACGGCTGCGAACGTAGCCGGAGCTGGACTAGGGGTGGCGAATCGAGCTATCTTCGGTGCTACTCCTCCTTCGCTGCCCCCACTCGACGCCTCCCTCCTAACCCAAGGCGCGGCGCTCCCGATCAAATGGGACCCCCACCCCACCAAGGGGAAGGATCTGGATGAGAATGTGGTGGAGCGGAATGGGAATCCAATCGCCAAGGATGAGACTCTTTACGCTACGGGGATGCAGGGGAATCGGCGGGTGGTTCAGCCGTTCAACGCTAACCCGAGCCAGATGGCCCCGCGGACGCTGGGAACATCCCTATCCATTCCTGATGCCCAACAACTTCAAGAGCAGGGAGAACAGATTCTCTCCCCAACCGGCCAGCCTTATGACATGAAGAAGCTGATGGCGGTGGATGGGTTGAAGTTGCAGGCGGTTGGATTGCCGGGTGGAAAGCTAGCCTACGTTCCCGGCACAGAACGGCAAGTTGAAACAACCGTCGGAAATGAGAAAGTGGTGACGAACGAGTTCACCCGGCTCGACCCCAGCCAGTATGTCGCGCTCGGACAGGCCCGAACTGCAACCAACCACTCCGCACCGGGCGTGGTGATGGGTCCGAATGGAGAGCAGTCCATTGGAACCGTCGTCACCGGCTCGGCTCCCTCTACGCCGGGAATGGCCGGGGCGTATTCAACTGGTCTCCCACCTCTGACTCCCGGCGCCCAAATGGCCCACCCTGGAATGCCTGCAACTGGAACAGTCAATGGCGGCGGTCTGAGCCCTATCCGCGCCCCTGGAGGCGCTACGGTAGCCACTCCTACCTTCAGTGGGCAGCCTCGCGCGGCTGGTGGGGCTGGTGGGGCGGGGCAGGCCATCCCCTTCAGTGCAGCCAATGTGCTCAACCAGAGGTTGGTGCCGGTTAGGGAAGCCGCAGTGAGTCTATTTGGCGATCCCGAGACGGGGATTAGTCCGTTGGCATCGTTTGCCCACATCGCCTCCAACCCCGACGACGCCAAGAAAGTCGGCACCGCCGTCAAGCTCACCCTCGACGGGATGGAGCCGGATGCAAGGAGTGGGGGGTTGTGGCAGGCGATTCAGGATCAATCGGGACTCACGGCGTTTAAGCAGAAGGCAGCCAATCAAGCCCTCGGGGATCAGCTCGCCCAGATGACGCCTGATCAGCGCCAAGCCTACGACGCTCTCCTGACGGCTTATTCAACCGCCATCGGCCTCCGCACCCTCACTCGGGCCAGCGCCGCCCAGTTCTCCGTCAAGGCGCTGGAGAATGAGATTCCCATCCCTGGTTACAACACTTCGACGCCAGCGCAGTTCTACGATCAACTCAGCCGCCTCGCGCAACAGATCAACAACGGCGCGAAGACTATCCCGAATATGCCCAAGGCTGAGAAAGACACCATCACCAAGGGGGTGCAGGAGTTTGCGAAGCTGGCGAAGGAACCGGCCGCTAATGTTGCGCCAGCTAAAGAAGGCGACACTAAGCTGAACTCGCACGGCGACAAGGTGAAGTTCAGCGCGGGGAAATGGGGACCGGCGTAGATGGCAGCCGTTGAAGCTCCTCCTCAAATCGACCCCGCCACTGGCGAACGGATTGCGATTGACCCTAACACCGGGGAACGAATCGCAGCCGGTGCTGCTCCTTCCGCCAACGCCTCTTCAGCCGCTCTGTTTGGTGCAGGAGGCCAAGCGCCCCAAGCAGGGTTCGTTCAATCTGCTGCCAATAATCTCGGCATCGCTCCTCCTACTTCCCCTCCTACCATCGGCCAGTCGCTAATCAAAGCCGCCGAAGGTCCAGTCGTGCCGCTGGCGGAGTCGATTTATCAGGGTGGGAAGCGAACATTGGGAGAACTAGGCCAAGCATTCGACGCCGTACGTCAAGGCAGCACCGCAGGCGCGGTCTATCATGGCGTGAAATCTCTCCCCATTCTTGGGCCGGGACTGGACACTGCCGCCGATCAATACGCTGATAAGAATTATGCAGGAGAAGCCGGGACGTTAACCGGGACGGCTGGCCAGTTGGCTCCACTCGTACTAGGAGCAAAATCGGCTGCGGCCCCTGCTGAACTTCCCTCGCTCGTCTCCCCTATCGAAGACACCACCCGCCACGCCGCTGCTACGGTCGGCGTTCCTAATCCGGTTGCATTTGAAAAATCCCTCGCCACAGCTGGCCCCGACCTCAAGCGATTCGCCCGCGAGTCTGGTTATCCGATCGACCAAGCCTCCATCCTTCGCCACGATCCCAACCTGATCCGAAATGTGTCGAAGGTGGCCGATCAGTATGCGACCCAACTCGGGGAACATTACGATAAGATGCTGGCCACCGCCGACCAAGCCGGGACGGTCGATGTCGGCACACCGGGGCATCCGAAGTGGGCAAGCGCGTCAACTCTCGACCAGATGGCGCGGGATTTGAACAAGAAGGTGAATGATGCCTACTCCATCCCTGATCGCGCCGAGAGAATGGCCGCTCTCCAGCGCCTACAGGATTCAGGGGAGCTAGGAGAAGCTGGACGGCTAGGGAAGCTGATCAACGAAACCGTAGCCACCCGAAATGGTCTTGACCCGGACGCGATCAGCCAATTCCGCCAGCACATCGCGGCCGCTCGTGACGTAGCTAACCAGACCAATATGGCCGATGTGAATCTGGCGCAGAAAGTCGGAGCGATGGAGCGCGGGGAGAACCCCACCAACGTTCGCGGCGGCGTCACCCAGACCCTCATCCGTGGCGCCGGAAAGGCGATCAAGGGAAATGAGCGGGAAGCCGCGGGGAGATATCTCGCGCAGACCATTGGGAAGTTGCCCGAGGCGAACACCCCTTTGCCGCAGCCAACCATCCCCACCCCAACCCCTCTCCCAGCCCGCTTTACCCAGCAGCTCCCCCCGATTCAGCCCCCTGTGGATGTCGTCCCCACGGCTGATCCTGCGGCGGCTCAAGCGTTGCAAGCGAGGTTAGAGGCTCGCCGATCTGCCAACGCCAACGCAGCCAGCGCGAATCAAACGCAGGCTCAGACTGAATTCCTCCATTCTCAGCAACTCGAACAGGCCGCCCAAGCCGCAGCCGATGAACGCGCCGCTCGTGCTGCAGCTGCGAGACAAGGACGGCAGGCTACCCAAACGGCCCAAACAAAGCTCGAAGGAGAGGCTGCTCGGACGGTTGGCCGGGATCGCGCTCGGGCAGCCAGCGCCAACACCGGCCCCCGCTCCCTTCCCCCGATTGGTGGCCAATGAACTCTCACCACCTGAGCCAGTTTGAATTCTGCCCCCGCTTGCCTGGATTGGACCTCGCCGGCCCCCCACCGCAGGAACCAGTGAGGGAAGCCGTGAAGCGTCAATTCGCTGCCGGGGTGAAACAGGTGTTGACGGCGGCTGACCTTACAGCGCCGATTGACTTCCTCACCGAAGCATCAACGGCTGGCTTCCTCTACCCAAGCGGTGATCCCTTCACTCTCGCTCAAGATTACTCCTGCTGGTTGGACGGTGTTCTGCGCATCGTGGAGGAGCTTGGACTGCGCCTAATCCCAATCCCCCCTCTCCAGGTCGGCCCCGGTGCTCGGATTCAGGTTGAGACGGCTTATGATTCCCCCGTCGACGGTACTCTCCACCTCTTTCTGATCGGCTCCGACGCCGACGCGCACCGATGGCCCCTTTTGCTAAGCCAGCTTCTTCAACCGGTTGCCATCCAAGTCCACCTCTTCCCCTTACCATCAGCCCGCGGCGGTCGCCTCTCAACCCCCCTCACAATCGCCTATCGCCATCCCCTGACCGGCACTCTCCGGCTGGCTACGCTCGATGGCGAAAAAGGCTTCTCACCGAAATGGCTCCGTGTGGGACGGTGGGAGGAAGGTTTCGAGTGGGGCGAGTGGAGGGAGGGGATCAACCGCGATCAGTGCATGGAGCAGATTTATCAGCACCGCTTGATTTATCCTCGCCTTGAGCCAGAACAGCTAAAGGAAATTCGAGGGGATGCGCTGGCGATCATCAACGCTATCCCCTTCCCCCACCCCCGTCTACGCGAGGCTTGCACTATCTGTCCCTACTCCACAATCTGCCACTCTCCAGAGGAGGACTCAAGCGATGCCGATCATGATGCTCGAAGTCTCGTCACCATTCATTGAGGTGGTGGATGGGTTTGCGGTTAAGGAATGCCCACAGTGTCATGTGAGTAAGGATCTCCAACTATTTCACCGCGATAAGGCCATGCCTGACGGTCGCAAAGTAGTGTGCATCGAATGCCTCCGCCCCGCCCAACGTGCGAGAGAGAATATCGGCGGGGTGGCGGCGGATATTCCGTTTAATTTTCACGCGATGGCTCGCTAGGTTAGAGAACTTCGATCAACACCACTCCCACCACCAGCGCGCCGATAATAATCTTCCACCCACCGCTGACGTGCTCGAAGAGATGAAGCAGAAGGTGGGTCATTTCTTCACCTCCTCTGGCCGAATCATCTGTGTCGGCACCTTTAAGTTCCACGAAGCCGCCTCATACCCCACCGTCAGCATCTTTTCCAACCTCTTCACATGCTGATGCAGCCCAACGCACTCCCCGATAAGCATCTCCATCTGGTCGATGGAAATCTCTACATCGCGCTTACCACCTTCGCGCATCTCTTGGAGCCACTGAAGCCTGCGTCCTAGGAACTGAATGTGCCAATCGTCCTGCTGGTCGATCATAGCCTTCATGTTCATCGTCCACCTCTCGTCTGATCCGGTATCGGCGGCAATGGATTCATCGGCGGCTCATCCGGGTCCATACAACTCGTTTCGTGAAGTAGTAACGGCGCTGAAGGATGGTTGTCGAGGTTGAACTTCGCACTCCCCCACACCTCCACCTCCTTCCCACACCTTGGGCAACGTCGAATCCCGCTCGACTTGATCCCGAGCGAATTTAGTTCCTTTTGCATTTCGATTGTCGGCATTGTCAGGCCACCTTTCGTTCCAACTCAACTTCCCTCAGCGCCTCAAGCGCCCTTAGCACAAGTTCTTGAGCGCGGCGCAACTCAGCCGACTCGCACTCAATAAACAGAGCATCGAGGTTTTGCTCCACCGACCTTAGATGATGAATGTTGATTTCGAGACGGCGAGTTTGCGCGAGCGTCATTTGGCTGGCTCCTTCTTCGGCTCCACTTTCGCTGACGGCTGATCTTTCTCCACCTTCAAATCGTTCCCAAGATGATACCCAGGAGCTTCCTTCTTGATCATGGCGTCGAGCGCGGCAGCGTCCTGTTGGACTTGGCTCATTTCTTCCCGCAAGGTTTGGAGAGCTAGGACGGTGGGACGGGTTAGGGTTGGTTGAGTAGGCTGAGCAGAAGGGGCCTGTGCCAGCGCCCCTCCCATCCCAAGGATGGCCACCATTACCGCAGTGGCCGCCTTCACTTCTTCACCGGGGGGACGAACGATTGAGGTTTCAGATCGACGATCATCGGTCTTCCAACCACGATCTCCCCAGTTGCCGGATCAACCACCCGCCCCGTCACCTTGCCATTCTCCATGAACGATTTCTCGCCGCGGAAGGTCTTCGGCTTCGGAGAGGTGATGCCGTTCTTCTTGTTCGCCTGAAACACCTGACTGGCCTCCTGCGCCTCCCCTTCGAGCTGAGTCTTGATCCAGACGATCGGAGACTGGCCGCGGAGCTGATCGAGCACCAGCCCAATGTGTGCGGCCGGTTTCAGCCCTGGAATCGGATTCCCAGTGATGGCTTTGTACACGAGGCTGGCGGAGCTGGCATTGTTCCGCCGCTCCTCAGGATGTGTCGTCACATTGAACCGATTGGTCCGCTTCCCATCCTGAGCCCCACCGGGATCGACCACTGTTGCGTCGATCTGAGTGAAGTAGGTGGAGGGGATATTTCCCCACGGACGCGGGCCGACCGCTTCCTTCAGCGTTCCCTCGCCATCCTTGGCGCCAATCAGGTTGAGCTTGGCCTGATGCCAGCCGTCGGGAAGTGGTGGCGGCGGCGCGGCATAGTCGGCATCTTTGTCAAAGACTTCAGGAGTGAATTCGTCGGTGTCGTTCTCCAACGATGCGAGGAACGTTTCGTCATACATCGGCTGTTCTTGAGTTGGCATTTTGTTTTCCTTTGAGTTGGTTTTGAGTGAGTTTGGGAGGGCTGCCGGTTACGCGCTGACTGCCGGATTCGCTTCCTTGCCCATCAGAATCCGCACGAGCAACGAATTGACCGAGCGATCATCCTCTTTGGCAGCGGCGGCGAACTTTTCATACGCAGCCAACTCCGGTTCGGTGGAGAAGGTCAGGGAAGCAACCTTCGACGTTGCGGTGGCAGGGGTGGACGTTTCCGCCCCTTCTACTGCTGCTTTCTTTGCCATTGATTATCTTCTTTCTATGCTGGATTGTGCTACACCTTCTGGAGCAACTTTTGCGCCTCGCCCTTGGCAAATTCGCGCATTTGATCCCTGAACTCAAGGATCTCTCCAATTCCTTTATCCCGGCTGGGAACGAAATAGCCCTCGGGCCACTTCTCGTCGATCTTCTTCAACACGGCGGGACTGGCCTCGAATCTCAATCCGGCCGGCCACGAATACTTATTCAACACCTCCCACGGATGAGGCTTGACATAACACCGAATCTGATCCCCGGCGATCATCGAATGGATGAGAATGTTGACACTGCCTGGGACGGAATCAACCAGCTTCCTTCCCGGCAGCAACGGGCCGAGTTTGTAGACCTTCTGAAGATCCTTGTCGCGGGGCTCAACCACCTCGTCCCAAGCGGTGATATAGACGATCTCCACCGGCAGCGTCGTGAAGGCGCTCAACAGCGCACTCATCTCAGTGATGATCATTCCATAATGATTCTCAGTATTCTGCCCAAACACCTCACCATTCTCCGTCCGATATCCCGGCACACTCTGAGTCCCAACGGTGATGTTCTTCTCGGCCAAATCCCTCATCGACCCAGCGCCCATCGACGAAAGCGACTCGAACACATAAGCGCCAATCTCCGCCGAATCCTTCTGCGCCCCCCATTCGAGCCACTTATTCCCACCCTTTGTCTTAAGACAAAAGCCATCGGTGGTATAGCCCTCCGGCCAAGCGCCACGACGGAGCTTACGTAAAAGGGAAAGGGGATCGTAGGAAGGATCGGTTGGGACGAAGAGAGGTTGGATCAGGCCGACATCAACCATCGACTGAATCGGTTCCCAGAGCGATCCGGTGTCAGTGGTTACGAAGCGGGTTTTCTTCTGCCAGCGTTTCCAAACGTACTCAGCGATGAATTTTGCCTGAGAGGTCTTGGCCGTTCGGGTCTTGCCGTAGTTGAGTATTGACAACGCCATTTAGAAATCCTCTCCACTTTCAATTGCCGCTGCCCGCGCCGTCCAGTAGGCGTCCTCTAACGTTTGCTGCCCCTCCAGCGTCGATTCCAGCCAATCCCGATAGCTAGCTTCGTCCGCCTCGGTCCAGTTCGGGGGGATGAAGTCATTCTCATAGTTTGCTTGGCTGCTCATCGTCAACCTCACTTTCCTTGTAATTTCCGCCATACTTCTTCTTGTCGATGGCGATTCGCTGCTCGACTGTCAGAATCCGCTTCGCCATCGGTCGCCATCCACCATTGGCCTTTTCGAGCCGATAGATTCTCCCATCGTCCCCTAGGGCGAACAGCGAATAAGTCCGCTTATTTCGGTCGTCATCCCAAGGAGCGATGACAACTTGCACTACGTTCAAATCGCTCATGGCTGCCCTCCCAGGCATTGATTCAACTCCTTGATAATCGCATCGACTTGCTGCTTATCCAGCTTCAGTCCATGCAACAACCGGCACACACATCTAACAGCGGACCAGCCTACGAAATCAGCCTCAACCGGAAGTTTAGTCATCGCTGCCCTTCTCGCTGGGGTGGTTGGGAACGCGGATCTGATACAGGCCCGACGCCAATGGATCAGCTTTCACCGCGGGGGTGAAACAGCACTCGTAGAACTGGCAGCGGCTCATGTAGTCGAAGCAACGGGCGGTGTGTTGGGGGAACTGACGATCAAGCGCGTGGTCAATGGGTGCGCCGGTTTCTTGCACAAACTCAACCTTCGCCAGTGCTTCCTGAATCCGCTCCTCCTGCGCTACTACCTGCCTTCGCCAACTCTCAATCTCATCCGCCCGTCTCGAAACAGGCATACTCTGCGGAAACACTCCCTCCAGCGCGTTGATGTGGCGAGGAGTAATGCGCTGGCTGGCGAGATCGTCGATCCATTGCTTTACGCCGCCGGGATAGACTTCCCATACAGGAAACTTCCGCCATCCCTTACCAAGCTTCGTCTGCACCAGCTTGCCAGTTTTCTCGTTCAACTCCTCAGTCGCCCAGCCATACGTCCACGCATACTCATCCTCATCGGGGGTTGGGCCTGAACGCTTCCAACAGTAGGCAAGGGGAGTGTTCTGGGTCTTGAAGCCGAGGTAGTCGTCCATCTTGCGCTGGCCCTTCACGCAGAAGAGGTAGAGGACGCCTTCGATTTTCATTTTGTCGTTGGCATCTTGGTTCTCCCTTCCCCAGACTTCTGACATGCTTTGCATGTCACTTGAGATCTGGTTGACAGTGTATTGCCCGAACGTCGAGGCGGTCTTCCAGCTTACGATGTAGAGATCACCGCTGCTGCGCTCTCTCACCAGCGCGTCAGGTCGGAACATGAGAGTCATGCCTTCAGTGAGTTCAGCGCGGCCCTCCTGTTCAACTTCCAAAACCTCAAAGTCCCGCAGGAATCGCTCACCGTCGTAGGCCCACCAGCCGCGGGTCAATCCCTCAGCGATGGCTTTCTGTTCCGCTACAGCATAAGCAGTTTGCTTCTCTTCGAGATCAACTGCTTCGACGCTAAACGCGAGATCGAGGTAGATATTCGCCTTGGCTACTGCGCCTTCAACATCGCCAGCCAAGAGATTTTCAGCGCCGGAATGGAAGGCCGACCCAAACACCTGGGGGAGATTCTTACGAACACGTTCGATACCCCTCCCGCCAAAGTGCCTAGAGTAATAATCGTCGCGGGGGCATTTCTGCCACGACAAAATCGAACTGCGATCAACTTCAATCATCTCAGGACTCCTCCCAGAGCCTTCCAGCTAATACTTTTCATTTATATCGCGGAGCCAGAAGAGTTGCTTCGTGCTTACATACCCAGCCCCGTCCATCTGGCTCACGAACTCCCGTTCCTTGCCATTGAGTTCATCGGCGCACGATCCAATCAACCGCGCCGTGATTCTCTGCGCCTCTGCCACGCGCTCATCATTGTTCAAGGTGCATTCGCTCAGATCGTGGTAGCTCACTTCGCCTCCAATTTCTCAAACACCCTCGGCCGCTCCAATTCCCGATAGCCCAACTTCCCCGCCACCATATCCGATATTGGTTGGTTGCCCTTGATCAGCGAACTGACATACTGGAGAGTAACCCCCCACTCCTCCGCCAAGCGGGTCATCCCGCCGCGCTCGGGACCAACCCTTTTCACCAGCATCTCTCTCAATTTCTCTTCAGTAACCATGAACAGAATAGTAAGCTAAGTAGATAAGGTTGTCAATTGATTTTCTTTACTTATTTGAACCTCTTCCATATGGGCTAAGTCAGGCCCAACCGAGGCTTCGGCTTCGACTGACAGTCCAAGAGGCACAATCGGATAAACCAACACCTTACTCGGCTCCTCCATTACCGGCGAGATCTTCCCCACACACTCCTCAACCTCCTCTGCCAACGGGTGCATCTGGAGCGAATCGTAAACCGAATTCACCATCTCCCACCGTTCGAGGTAGCCTAGCTTCTCCAACCTCAACTGAACATCCCTAATATATCCAAACGCATTCGCCGCAGGAAGGAACGCAATCGCTGCCTCCGCCTGATCCCCTCCGATCATCCGTTGATCTTTCGGGGACCACCGCCGAACATCGTAGAATCGCCTAATCGCTCCATACTTCGACATCAAAAATCCATCCTCCGCGGCCTGGGCCTTGACCTTCTCCTGCCACTTCCCAATCGCGCCGTCGAATAATTCAAGGCGGATCATATTTGAAATGGCCTTCGCTTCTGATTCACTCTCGAAATCCTCCTGGTACATCTGGTAAAGTTTCCTCCCCTGCATCCCAAATCCGATTCCAAGGCCGGCCGATTTCGTCTTACCGTCCCGCACCTCCTTGAACGTCATCAACCCCGATGGCCCTTTATATCTCGGGGTCTTGTCGGCCTTCATCTCCTTGAAAAAATCCTTCAAATCCTGATCGGACCATTTCAGGAGGTTGGCTCGCTCGGGGTGTTTGATAAAGTGGCAGGTCGTAAAGGAATGCTGGTCGATCTTGGTCAGTCGAAGGTAATCCGCATTCCCCACCTCACACGCCATCGTCTGGGCGTGGAAGGATTTGAAATCGAGATTGACCAAGAGGTGCCCCGCCTCCGCGCACTGCATGGCGTTGAGCGCTTTCACCCTGGCCTTCTGGTCAGGCGTTCTTCCACGCTTAATCCCATTAAAGATGTTGGGCGATTTTGAACTCGGTTGCCACGTAGCTTTGTGAGAAAAGGTCGCGTGAATCCTCCCATCCTTCCCCGGCGCCCAACCTTCGACATAAACTCCCATCAGCTTCGACAATTGGCGCTTCTCGATCAGCAGCGGGTAAACGGGGTGTTTGGTCTTGGTAAACAAC
>Ga0206880_1017_pt1 | contig 22379 bp, 15 predicted proteins | sample Alteio_BWOrgCont_6_FD_152848 | JGI IMG/M metagenome (GOLD analysis project Ga0206880, IMG submission 152848) | Enriched cells from forest soil in Barre Woods Harvard Forest LTER site, Petersham, Massachusetts, United States -... | ecosystem: Environmental > Terrestrial > Soil > Temperate forest > O... | reverse complement strand
TAGCGGGTTCATATTTAATCGCTTTTTAGAAATACTCCGGCATAATGTAGTTTCTGACAAACCTAATGCTTTCAATAAAATTTTCACACTTTTTCTTTGCAAAGTATATGATGAAAAAACAACTAAAGAAGACGAAGAACTTAAATTTCAATGGTTAGAAGGTATTGATGACGATGTTAGTTTTCAAATACGATTAGCCGATTTATATAAAAACGGGATGATGGAATTTTTAGAAAAACAGGTAACTGATTTTTCTAGAGAAGAATTCGATAAGAAATATAAACATTTAGACGATAAAGTAAAAGATGAGTTGTTAAATGATTTTTTTAAACTACGTTTGGAAAAAAACAATGAGTTTGCGATAAAAGAAGTTTTCGATCATCAATCTTTTGTAGAAAATGCAAAAGTGGTAAAAGAGGTTATAGAATTGCTTCAAAACTTCAGGCTACGTTACAACAAAAGGCAGCAATACTTATCTGATTTTTTTGAATTACTTTTAACTACGGGTTTAAAACAAGAATCCGGTCAGTTTTTCACCCCTGTTCCTATAGCACAATTTATTATAAAGAGTATTCCAATAGATGTTTTGGTTGAAGAAAAATTACAAAAAGGTGAACGTAAAAATTTATTACCATTTATTATTGATTACGCAGCCGGAAGCGGACATTTTCTTACTGAAAGTATGCACGAAATACAACGCATATTAGATAAAAAGGATCCAAAAAAATATCTTGCAGATACTACCAAAAAAATAAATACTTGGAAAGAAGATCATTTTGATTGGGCTACTGAATATGTATATGGAATAGAGAAAGATTACAGGCTTGTAAAAGTGGGTAAGGTTGGCTGCTATTTGCATGGCGATGGCTTAGCCAATGTAATTTTAAGTGATGGTTTGGGTAATTTTAAAAACGCGAAAGAATATAAAGGCTTATTAAAAAAAACAGACAAAGATTTTCCAAAAGAAAATAAACAGTTCGATATTGTTATTTCAAATCCGCCTTATTCGGTATCTTCTTTTAAAAATAATGCTCGCGATTATTATAATGAAAACGATTTTGAACTATACGGCAAACTAACCGATAATAGCAGCGAAATAGAATGTTTGTTTATTGAACGTACCAAACAATTACTTAAAGACGGTGGTATTGCAGGAATAATTTTACCAAGTAGTATTTTAGGAAACGCTGGTATTTATACCAAAGCTCGCGAAATTATTTTACAGTATTTTGATATAGTTGCTATTACTGAATTAGGCTCTAACACCTTTATGGCTACAGGTACAAATACTGTTACCTTGTTTTTAAGAAGAAGAAATAATTATGAAAGTGTAAATCTTAAAAAAGCGATAGATAAATTTTTTGCTTCTTTTCAAGATGTAACACTTAATGGTATTGAAAAACCAGTAAGCAAATATGTAAAGCACGTTTGGGAGAAAATTTCATTTGCTGATTACATTAACTTATTGCAAAAAACACCCAACAAAGCTATTGTTGAGCACGAATTTTTTGTTGAATACAAAAAGAAAATAAAAGCTAAAAATGATAAAGAATTTTGGGATATAATACTTGAAAAAGAAAACGAAAAGTTATATTATTTTATTTTAGCATATCCACAACAAATAGTACTTGTAAAAAGTGGTGAAAAAGATTCAGAAAAACAATTTTTAGGCTACGAATTTAGCAACCGTAGAGGTAGTGAAGGTATACATCCCACGCAGCGCGGTAAAAGCATAGATGAATGCACACAATTATTTGATCCCGAAATTTTTGATAATCCAACCAAAGCAAGTACCTATATTTATAAAGCCTTTAAAAGCGACTATGATTTTGCTATTGATGAAAGTTTACAAAAAATAATATCCCGCCATCAATTAGTAGATATGCTAACCTTTGACCGTATGGACTTTGAAAAAAGCATTTCTCTTTCATTAAAAAAAAAACTAAATTATGAAAATATTTGGAGCACTAAAAAATTAGAGTTTTTAGGTGAAATTGCTGAAATAAAGAAAGGAACATCTATAACAAAAGAAAAGACTAAGAAAGGTAACATACCTGTAATTGCGGGAGGACAGGAACCGGCGTATTTCCATAATATAAAAAATCGGGATGGTAACATCATTACAGTTAGTGCTTCTGGTGCGTATGCTGGCTATATAAATTATTTTTCTACTCCAATTTTCGCATCCGATTGCAATACTATCACTTCAAAAAGTGAAAATATAATTTCTACAAAACTGATTTATTTATTTTTAAAATCAATTCAAATAGAAATTTATGGATTACAAAGAGGGCAGGCGCAACCTCACGTTTATGGCGATGATTTAGCAAACGTAAAAATTCCCCTGCCAACCAAAACCATAGAAGAAAAAATTATAAAAGAAATTGAGGCTTTAGAAAAAAAAGAAGAAAAAGTAAAAGAGGAAATTAAGAGCCTGAAGAGTGAAAGAAGTATAATAATAGATTCCACTAATGCTTCATTGATTAGACTGCAAGAAATTACTTCAAAAATAGGAAGTGGGGCGACGCCCAAAGGCGGTGAATCTGCTTATATAAAAAATGGAATTAGCTTAATACGAAGTCAAAACATCTATGATGATGAATTTTATGAAAATGGATTAGTATATATTGATGATGATGATGCTAAAAAGCTAAATAATGTTACCGTTGAAGAGAATGACATATTAATTAATATTACAGGAGCCTCCGTAGCAAGATGCTGTATAGTTGAAAAGGCTTATTTACCTGCAAGAGTTAATCAACACGTATCAATCATAAGAACCAATGAAAAAGCAATTCCCAAGTTTGTTCAGCAAATATTGGTCAGTTCAAAATTTAAAACTGAGTTACTATCTATTTCAGAAAGTAGTTCCACTAGAGAAGCAATAACTAAAGTTCAATTAGAAGATTTTAAAATTCCCCTGCCAACCTTATCGGAACAGAAAAAAATAATTTCTCAAATAGAAAAAACAGAAGAAAAAATAAATCAATTGCAAGAAACAATTAACCAAATATCCAAACAAAAAGAAACGGTTCTTAAAAAATACTTGTAGTTCCATAAAAATGAAATTATTTAGTGTAACTGATGTAGAAAACCCTATCTTCCTTTACTTAAAGGGATAGGCGTTAAATAGTCTATTTATGAATTTTGTTGATGAGCTCAAATGGCGTGGCATGATACACGATGTAATGCCGGGTACGGAAGAGCAATTGAAAAAAGAAATGACCATTGGATACATAGGATTCGATCCTACATCGGATTCCCTGGGCATTGGCAATTTGGTGCAGGTAATGATATTGTTGCATTTTCAAAAATCAGGGCATAAGCCAATTGCATTGGTTGGAGGAGCAACAGGCATGGTGGGTGATCCTTCCGGAAAATCGGAAGAGCGGAATTTGCTGAACGAAGATATTTTGCAACATAACCTGGCATCCCAAAAAAAACAATTGGAAAAATTTCTTGATTTTGATTGCGGAAAAAATTCAGCTGAAATTGTAAACAATTACGACTGGTACAAAGGATTCGAGGTGCTCCAGTTTGCGCGTAATATTGGGAAACACATTACAGTTAATTACATGATGGCCAAAGATTCTGTCAAAAACAGGATTTCCGGTGAAAATCATGAAGGAATGTCGTTCACCGAATTTATGTACCAGATGTTCCAGGCTTACGATTTCTACTGGCTTTGGAAAAATAAAAATGTGAAAATGCAAATGGGCGGTTCCGATCAATGGGGCAATATTGTTACCGGAACCGAGTTAATACGCAGGAAAGATGGAGGCGAAGCATTTGCGTTAACAGCTCCCCTTGTTAAAAAAGCCGACGGGACAAAGTTCGGGAAAACAGAAAGTGGAAATATTTGGCTTGATCCGAAAAAAACTTCTCCCTACAAGTTCTATCAATTTTGGATGAATTCCTCCGATGCAGATGCAGCATCATATATCAGGATATTTACGTTATTGAATAAAGAAGAAATTGAATCCGTTGAAAAACAGCACCTGAAAGCACCTCACCTTCGTACCTTGCAAAAAGCATTGGCAAAAGATGTAACTATAAGGGTTCATTCCGAGGCAGACTATATAGCTGCCACTGATATATCCGAAATCTTTTTTGGCAAAGGGGGAACCATAGAAAACCTTCAGAATATTGCCGGGAGGGGAGATTTTCTCCGTACCATGGAAGAAGTTGGGTTTCCTGCATGTAGCATAAGTTTTGATGAAATTCAGAAAGGTGTAACTATTCTTGAGCTCCTGGCGAGTAAGACAAGTATTTTTACATCAAAAGGAGAGGCAAGGAAAATGATACAGGGAGGCGGGGTATCTATGAATATGAAAAAAGTAGAAGATGCAAACATGTTGGTTGGTAAAGAAAATTTATTGAATAATTCATATATACTGATTCAGAAAGGGAAAAAGAATTTTACCTGGCTGTATACTATTCAACCTTGAACTTTCTAACTTTAAACTTTTCAACTTATCCCAATGTTCCAAAATAACTCCAGGACAGAATTAAGTGAATTAGGTGAATTTGGATTGATCAAACACCTCTCCCAGTTTATCCGGTTAAAGAATGAAAGCTCTGTGAAAGGCATTGGGGACGATGCCGCAGTTATTGATTGTAAAGAAAAAATGACAATTGTTTCAACAGATATGCTGGTGGAGGGAGTGCATTTTGATCTGAGTTATGTTCCACTGAAACACTTAGGTTACAAAGCGGTGTCGGTGAACCTGTCCGATATTTATGCAATGAATGCAGTGCCGGAACAAATTACGGTTTCCATTGCCCTTTCCAACCGTTTTTCGATGGAAGCGGTCGAAGAGTTGTACAGCGGAATGATATTGGCATGCGACAAACATGATGTGGACATTATTGGTGGAGATACCACTTCTTCTACATCCGGCTTAATCATAAGCATTACTGCAATAGGGACGGCTGGGAAAAATGATATTGTTTACAGGAACACGGCCAAAGAAACAAATTTGATCTGTGTTTCAGGTGACCTGGGAGGAGCATACGTTGGTTTGCAACTCTTGGAAAGAGAAAAACAGGTGTTTAAGGAAAATCCAAAGATTCAACCCGAGTTGGAAGGCAATGACTATATCCTGGAACGCCAGTTGAAACCTGAAGCAAGAAGAGATATTCAGGAACTGTTAAAAACGCTGCAGCTTAAACCAACTTCAATGATTGATGTATCGGATGGTTTGGCTTCTGATTTGCTTCACATCTGTACGCAATCGGATGTGGGTTGCAACTTATATGAAGATAAAATTCCCATTGACCCCAACATGTACCGAAATGCGCGTGAGTTTAATTTAGACCCCACTGTTTGTGCGCTAAGCGGGGGAGAAGACTATGAACTGCTTTTTACAATTGCCCAGGCGGATTATGAAAAAATTAAAAACAATCCTGATATAACCGTTATAGGGCATATTACCAATAAAAACTCCGGTTACAACTTAATCAGTAAAAGCGGAACTCAGCACCCTCTTACTGCCCAGGGTTGGGATGCTTTGCTAAAGAAATAATCTAATTCAGTTTGGTAATTGCATCATCAACGCTTTCACTTACGTTAAGAATGCTGTTGAGTTTTGTTATAACGAGCAGTTGTTTTACTTTTTTTGTGACATTGGCTATGGCCACGTCTCCACCCGATTTACGCGATTTGGTAAGTACATTGATAATCACATTCAGTCCGCTACTGTTCATATAAGTAAGTTCAGCCAGGTCCAGTATAAATTTATTATTCCCACCGGTAATCATAGAGTCAATTTCATCAATGAACTCCCCGGACTGGGTTTTATCAATTAAGTCACCTTTTAAATGAAGTACCACTGCATCCGGTCTTTTTTCTTTTGTGTATTCAAAGTTCATTGTTTATGATTTTTATGTTCGCATTTCCCATTTGCACTCAATTTTAAACATTTTCCATACAAATTTAAGGAATGATGAGTAATGTTGAATTGTAAAATTTCTCCAGCCATTTTTTGTATCTGGTGTATTCTCGGATCGCAGAATTCAGAAACCCTTCCGCAATCTTCACATATTAAATGGTCGTGTTGTTTGTATTCGTAGGACTTTTCAAACTGGGCCAGGTTTTTTCCGAATTGATGCTTTTTAACAAGATTGCAGGCTAACAACAATTCAATGGTGTTATACAATGTAGCCCTGCTCACCCTGTATTTTTTATTTTTCATCTGTATATACAACGACTCAATATCAAAGTGCCCATTATAGGAATATATTTCATTGAGTATGGCAAATCGTTCAGGAGTCTTCCTGTGAGTATTGCTTTCAAGGTAGTCGGAAAAAAGCTGCTTAACAGTTTCTTTTATGTTAGGACTTGGCATTAATAACTTTTATAGAATTAAACAGGCGCCCTAAAATTACGCTATAAAAAATGAACGCCCAAACTTTGGTTTATTGTATCCATATAAAACGGTTTATAAAAGAAATAACTGCTGCAATATTGCTATATTTGCAGCATATTTCCAACCGGTATATTGTTCCACGCGATAAGACAAAGAGGGTATGTTCGGGATTTTAAAATGGACTAAAAAAACAGCATCAAAATACCGCAAGGATCTTGTTGTGCTATTCCTATTTATTTCCCTGTTTTTTGCAAGCAAACTTTTTATCTTTTCGGAAGACAACAACGATCAGAATCGTTTTGATCCGAATTATAAGGTTTCGGAAGTTAACATTCCAAAAGAATTAAACCTGGCGGGAGAACCTGTTCCAATACATAAGTTTAATGTAATGGAAGGAGTTGACAGGGAGTTGACTATCAATACCTATTGGCAATCCCAAACATTAATGATGAAAAAACTTGCCAACAGATGGTTTCCTGTTATTGAGCCAATACTCAGGAACAATGGCATACCTGATGATTTTAAATTCATTGCTTTGGTGGAAAGCGGATTAACCAATATTGTTTCTCCGGCAGGCGCCACAGGCTACTGGCAGCTACTGGAAGGTACTGCAAAAGCTTACGGGCTGGAAGTAAATAATGAAGTGGATGAAAGGTACAGCATTGAAAAATCAACCGAAGCAGCCTGCAAATACTTTAAAGAGGCTTACAAGCAATTTAATAACTGGACCTTGGTTGCTGCATCTTACAATATGGGTATTGGGGGAGTTCAAAAACAATTAGACAAACAAAAGGTAGGCAGTTATTATGATTTATTTTTAAACGATGAAACGGCCCGTTACATATATAGAATTATAGCCATTAAAGAATTATTTACGCATCCTAAAAATTATGGTTACGTTCTCAGAAAAAAAGATTTTTATCCACCCATTCCAACCAAAAAAATAACCATTGATTCCGGTATAAACGATTTAGCCGAATTTGCTCTTAACCGTGGAATCAGTTATAAAATTTTAAAATATTTTAATCCCTGGTTGCGTAAAAATCACCTGACCAATAAAAGCAAAAAAGCATACCGGCTGAATATTCCGGAAAGGAATACTGTTATTTATGACCTGGATGAATTTGCTGAAATGACCTATACGGATACTTTAAAATATGCCATCAGCAAAGTTCTTCCGAAGGATTCCGATTCCACTCAAAAAGACATTGTTCATGTTGTAAAAAAAGGAGAAACGATTGCTTCCATCGCGAAACAATACAATGTAGAAGAAAACAGGATCAAAGTATGGAATATGCTGAACAATGACTCGGATCTAAAACCCAAACAGGAAATAATTATCTTCAGGAAGAAATAAATTTTATTCCCCGGTTATTTCAAACCCCACCGCTTTCATGTCGTCCCAAAAATGCGGGTAAGATTTTGTTACCACTTCCGGATTTTCAATTTTTATCTTATCAAACATTAATGCCAGCGGTGCAAAAGCCATAGCCATGCGGTGATCATTGTAGGTAGAAATACCGGATGCCGGTGGATGGAAAATGTAAGACATTGGTATTTCGAGCGATTCGTTGTATTGATTTATTTTTACCCCGACTTTAGCCATTTCCTGGCATAAGGCTAAAACCCTGTCGGTTTCTTTTATTTTTAAAGTGTGTAAGCCATTTAACAGGCAAGGTATTTTTAAAGCTGCGGTTACAACGGCAATTGTCTGAGCAATATCGGGGCAATCGGAAAAATCAAAGACAAACTCGTACACTTTCTTACGCAGTTTTGTCAGTCGAACGCCATCTTCCAAATATTCTGTTTTAACACCAAAAAGGGTAAACATATCAGTAATAATAGAATCCCCCTGCAAACTGTTTTTCTTTAATCCGACTAATTTTAAATCAGTATCCTTTGACAAAGCTGCCATAGCATACCAATAAGATGCAGAACTCCAATCAGCCTCAACTTCACAACCCATTCCCTGGTTCACCGGCTGATATTTCTGGGGTAAAAAAACAATCTTATCTCTATTATCAAGATATTCAATCCCGAATTTTTCCATCATTTTCAGGGTCATGCGGATGTAAGGCCTGGATGTTAGTTTCCCGGAAAAATTTATCGTTAGTCCTTCCGGTAAACTTGGTGCGATGAGTAATAACGCAGATATGTATTGACTGCTCTCGTTTCCTTCGATGGTAATTTCGCCGCCTTTAAAATTTGTTCCTTCAATTTTCAGGGGAGGGAATCCCGGCTTTTCAAGGTATTCTATTTTCGCTCCTAAAGTTTTCAACGCATCAACCAATATTTTTATTGGTCGTTGTTTCATCCGTTCAGTCCCTGTCAGTATTCTCGTTCCCGGTTGTGTCGCAAAGTAAGCGGTAAGAAAACGCATGGTTGTTCCTGCATTACCGACATCATGAACAATTTCGGATTCCGGATTCCGGGTTTCGGATTGTAATATTTTGTGAAGTGTAAGAGTATCATCCGAATCGGACAAATTTTTTATTTCAAAAGAATCATTGCATAAAGCCTTTATTATAAGCAGCCGGTTGCTTTCGCTTTTCGAAAATGGAACATGAATAGTTCCCTTCAGGTCTTTTGTTGGTTTGGAAATTTTGTAAAGCAAATCGTTTAAAATCAGTGTTAAAAATGCTCCCCCATCTGCGGAGCCAATTACCTATCCCTACGCCACTTATACCGGTGAAAACTACTGCTCCAAAAAATTCAACCGATAATAATGTTATATTTTAAGCAGGTTACAAATATAATTATTCCGGTGACATCTGAAAGTCAAAATAATATACTTCAGTAACGGGTATATACCGGCTAAAGTTTTTCTACGGAAGAACAAAAGAATATGATTTTATCTGAATTAGCCCACTGAAGAAACAATGCCTGCAAAGCGAATAAATAATAAAAGCTGGTAAGTTAAGCTATTTTTAAGTATTTTTACTACGTGTTTTTACGTAGGTATAAATACCTACGTAAAAACACGTAGTTTAAAAAAGAAAAAGGAGAAGAGGGGCGTGAAATTTATACTTCCATTAAAAAAAATATTCTCCAGTTCCAGGCGAACATATTATTCGGGATACTATTACAAAATCCTTAATAAATATGAGAATGTTAGTTTTTTTTTCAACCTGATTAACATACAATCAGCCCGCAGTAACGTTAAGACAGAAAGAGTAATTAAGTTTAATAATCGGCTCGATTTTAATTTAACCCAGGACCAGGTCAAAAAAATAATGGGAAAGCCCGTTCTTATCTCTTATAATTCGGAAGTTAAAATGCACGTCATTTATCTTTATAAATTACGCCTTGGCGATTTGAAGACCAAAGCCGAAATACACTTTTATAATGGCCGTATGTTTTTAGGTGTATATTTATTTGACAGGTACACCTGGAGCGAACTTCAAAAGGTAGATAAAGTCCTTAAAGAAAAATATTCTACTGACAGTGCCTCTTCCCTTACAGAGTCTGTAGTTATTGACCCCTTAGGCAATTCGGTTTTTATTAAGGAAGATGCCATTTACTCCATCAATTATCTCACAGGAGAACCATCCGTATTGGATATTCTGAAAATAAAACTGGAAGAATCAATTAGCAGGCCTTACAGTAAAAGAAAAAGAATACATGATCACCTGGGAAAACACCTGTAAGACAAAAAATACCACGTTAACCGTTTAAGATTATAATTTTTCGTAGTTCATTCCAATACACGTCCACTGCTACCTCCTCAACTCCCTAAAGTTTAATTATTTTCCTACCTTTGTTAGGCAGCCTCCCAAGTTTTACAATTGCCATGAATTACCTGAGAATACATATAGTATTTGTTTTGCTGCTGACTTTTAATTCTGTTAAATCCCAGTCTCCGGGTTTTGTACGTATAGATACCATCCCGGTTGAATTATTCAATACGCCGATTGAAAACCCCTGGGCCGGAGGGCTCAACTGGAGCCAGTTTTCTGCCATTGACCTGAACCAGGATGGTATAAAAGATCTCTTTGTATTTGACAGGACAGGAAACAATATAAAAACCTTTATCAACCAGGGAACTCCGGGCAAAGTGGATTACAAGTATGCTCCCCAGTATGAAAATAATTTTCCTGCCCTCCAGGCCTGGGTCCGTTTGGTTGATTACAATTGCGACGGCAAAGAAGATATATTCACTTATTCCTTCTGGGGCGGAATTGCTGTATATAAAAATATTTCAAGTGCGGCCAACGGGCTAAAATTCCTGGAGACAGACACCTTAGTTTATACTGCCTATTACCCGAATCAACCCCTTGATAATTTATATGTAAGTTCGGTGGATATACCGGCCATTGCTGATGTTGATAATGATGGTGATATGGATGTCCTTACCCTGGGCATCTTTGGCACTACCTGTGAATACCATCAGAATTTATCCATGGAAACTTATGGCGTATGTGACAGTCTCAATAAATTTCGTATGAATACCGGCTGTTTTGGGGACTTTGCAGAATCACAATACACCAATTTTGTAACCCTCCAGATACCAGCCTGTGGCGATAATTACGGCAAAACAGGGTCTACACAACACACCCTGCATTCCGGCTCCTGCCAGGTATGTCTTGATATGAATAACGATGGAGTTAAAGATATGATTTTTGGAGGGATCGGGTTCAACAATGCTACCCTGCTTGTTAACGGTGGAACTGTGGATACTGCCAATATGATCGCAAAGGATGCCAGTTTCCCGGTGCATGATGTTACTGTCAATTTAAGTTCCTTTCCCTGCGGGTTCGACCTGGATGTAAATAATGACAGTCTGAAAGATCTGTTGTTCTCCCCCAACTCCCCTTTTATATCGGAAGATTTTAACAGTGTTTTGTATTATAAAAATGTGGGTACCAAGGACACTGCCATTTTCAAATTGCAGCAAAATAATTTTTTACAGGACCAAATGATTGAGGCAGGCGAGGGTGCTTATCCTGTATTTTTTGATTACAATGGCGATGGCCTGCTTGATCTGCTTATCGGGAATTACGGCTATTACCAGGAGGATGGAACATACCTGTCGGAAGTTTCCCTGTATAAAAATATAGGAACAGCCTCCAGTCCTAAATTTAACCTGGTTACGCGCGATTTTGACAGTTTGTCCTTGTCGGGGCTTCATGCCATGGTCCTGACGTTTGGGGATTTAGACGGAGATGGGGATGCCGATATGATTATCGGTGAAAGCGGCGGTACGCTCTCCTACTATGAAAATACTGCAGGAGCCGGGAACCCCGCTACTTTTGTTCTTTCGCAAACCCATTACTCGGATGCCGGCGGAACTGTGATGAATGTTGGCGGATATGCTGCACCACAATTAGTGGATGTGAATCACGATGGAAAATTAGACCTGATTATCGGCGCTCAAAATGGAACAGTAAGCTATTACCAGAATACCGGAGCAAGCAACTCACCGATCTTTACAAAAGCAACGTCTAATTTTGGAGGAGTAAACGTAACCCAGCAATGGTACTTAACCGGCCATAGCTATCCTTGTCTCTATGAATCAGGCAATTCCTATAAGTTGTTGGTTGGTTCGGAACTCGGGTATTTGTACTATTACGGCAATATTGATGGCAACCTTGCCGGTAAATTTACCCTGATTGACTCCACTTATTTAAATATATGGGAAGGCAGCGAAACAACACCATATATTGCAGACATCAACAACGATGGCATAAATGATATGGTAATCGGTAACTATTTAGGAGGAGTGGGATTTTATGGTGGTATAATACTTGACGCAGTTGAGGAAAATAAATTATACGATCAACTATCCGTTCAATTGTATCCCAATCCTGCTACAAACAATTTTACTGTCCGCATTGATAATTTCAATGCAACCACATTCGAAGATCATACCACCGTTCTTAAACTGCTCAACCTCTTAGGCCAGGAAGTTCTCAGCAGAAATGTGATCGGCAATAGCATCCAGGTGAGCACTTCAGGCTTACCCGACGGGATGTATTTATGTGAAATCTCTATTTTCCCTTTAGGAAACCTCAGTCCCGTTTACACTGCTTCCAAAAAAGTTGTTGTTGAAAACCGCTAAGAACAGATTTAATTGAAAAAAATCGTCATTTTCGCTTCGGGAGACGGAACCAATGCGGAGAAAATAATGGATTATTTTGCCGGCAGTAAGTATATCGGGGTATCCCTGCTTATTTCCAATAACCCGGAAGCAGGTGCCTTAGACCGGGCAGTGCAAAGAAATGTCCCGATAATGATTTTAAATAAAAAAGATTTTTTTGCAAACGATGCAATTATAAAATTCTTACTCAGTGAAAAAACTGACTTAATTGTGCTTGCAGGTTTTTTATGGCTGATCCCTGAAAAATTAATCGAAGCTTTCCCCGGCAAAATTATCAACCTGCATCCTGCTTTATTACCCCTGCATGGGGGCAAAGGAATGTTTGGAATGAACGTGCACAGGGCTGTTCTTGAAGCAAGGGAAAAAGAAAGCGGTATTACCGTGCATTATGTGAACAAGAACTTTGATGAAGGAAAAATAATTTTCCGGGAAAAATGTGCACTATCTCCGGAAGAAACACCCCAATCCTTAGCTTCCAGGATCCACCTGCTGGAACATGAACATTACCCGAAAATCATAGAACAGGTTCTTTCAGCATAACATTAAGTTATGACAATTTCGTGACAATTTAAACCTCTCTCCTTATCACTTTTGCATTGCATTTAAGGACGCATTGAAGTGGATAGAATTAAAATTATTGCTTTTACTCACAAAACACTTGATTCCAGAGAAGTCGGAAAGCTGCACATCGGGGAATCAGAACTCCGGGAAACCTTGCTGCAGCTGAAACACTATTCGGCTATTGACGAGCTGATGTACCTTTCCACCTGCAACCGCGTGGAATTTCTGCTGACCACTTCAGCACCTGTTAACAATCAGTTTTTACTGGGTTTTTTTCGGAAATTCAACCCCGGCTGGTCGGAAAAAGAGATTAACTGGGCTGCAGAAAAGGCAACAGTGTATGAAGGAAATGAAGCGCTGGTTCATATTTTTAATGTAGCATCCTCGCTGGATTCCATGATAGTTGGCGAGCGGGAGATTATTACACAAGTGCGAAATGCTTACGATTTGTGCAAAAGTTATGGCATTACAGGCGATGTGCTGCGAATGCTGATTAAAAAAACGATTGAAACCGCCAAACAGGTATATACCGAAACCAACATTGCCGCCAAATCTGTTTCAGTGGTTTCTCTTGCTTATCGTAAACTAAAAGAATTAAATGTAAAGCTCAATGCACGTTTCCTGTTTATCGGGGCAGGTGTTACCAACAGCACGATGGCCAAGTACCTGAAAAAACACGGATTTAAAAATTTTGTTGTGTTTAACAGGACCGTGGACAATGCCAGAAAGTTGGCTTCTGAACTTAAAGGGAAAGCTTTCCCGCTTAACGAATTAAGTAAATACGATGAAGGCTTTGATGTGATGGTAACCTGTACTGGTTCTTCCAATCCTATAGTCAACCGCGAAATATACAATACCCTTATTAAGGGGGATCGTTCAAAAAAAATCGTGATTGATTTAGCTGTCCCCGGCGACCTTGATCCTGTGGTCCTGAAGAACCATGATATCCATCTCATTGCTATCAATACCCTGGAGGCTGTTGCAAAAGAAAATCTAAAGCAGCGTGAAAAGGAATTGGTAACCTGCAGGCTCATCATAGAGCAAAACAGTGATGATTTCGGAAAACTTTTCAAGGTCAGGAAAGTGGAACTGGCCATGAGCGAAGTACCTAAAAAAATCAAAGAAATTCGCGAAACTGTTTTGAACGAGTTATTTGCAAAAGATATTGAAAACTTAGATAACCGGTCCAAAGAAGTGATTGAAAAAATTCTTTCTTACGTCGAAAAGAAATACATCAGCCTGCCAATGAAAATGGCTAAAGAAATTCTCGTAGAAAAAGTAAATCAAAACAATTCCATTCATTGATACCCCTTAAAATTATTATTGGCTCAAGAGGTAGCGAACTTGCACTCTGGCAGGCTAAATACGTGCAGGAACAACTGCATAGTGCAGGTTTAAATTCAGAAATAAAAATCATTAAAACCAAGGGAGATAAAATCCAGGAACTGGGTTTTGACAAAATGGAAGGCAAGGGATTCTTTACCAAAGAAATTGAAGAAGCCCTGCTAAAAAAGGAAATTGACCTGGCCGTTCATTCACATAAGGATTTACCTACCGAATCACCGGTTGGACTTGTTATCGCGGCCGTTTCGATGCGGGAAGATCCGTCGGAACTGATCGTGATCAACAAAGATGCGGTAGATGAAAAACAAAAATTCTCTGTAAAAAAAAATGCCCTGGTGGGTACCTCTTCGGCACGCAGGAAATCACAATTGCTGGCATTCCGGGACGACCTTAAAATACAGGATTTGCGGGGAAATGTTCCCACCCGCATCCGGAAATTACGTGACAAAGAGTACGATGCTATTGTACTGGCCGCCGCAGGGGTGAACCGCTTAGAAATTGATTTATCCGAATTTCATTGTGAAAAACCCGGTCCAAAAGAATTTATTCCAGCCCCTGCACAGGGGGTTTTGGCACTGCAGATAAGAGAAAGCGATAAAGAGTTGTTGTTAAAATTACAACAACTGAACAATGCCGAGGTGGCCCAGGCAATTGCCATTGAGCGTAAAGTACTCAACTTATTCGATGGAGGCTGCCAGCTGCCTTTGGGCGTTTATTGCGAAAAGGATGAGGATAAGGACGGCCAGGTTGTTTTCAACACATGGACGGCTAAAGCCGATGCCTGGAATGTTGTTCCGAAATATTTGTTTACGCAAATGGCAAGCCCCGAAAAAACCGCTGAGAGCATCGTCAGCAAGATAAAAAGCATAAAAGCAGGGTCTGTTTTTATTACCCGCGATTCCCGCAAACACGATTTTTTTACAAGGGTACTCAGCTCCAATAATTACAGTGTTTCCTGCCGGGCCTTGATTGAAATAAAGTCGCTTGACTTCCTTAAAAAACTGGCCGGGATAAAGTATGAGTGGGTTTTTTTTTCAAGCAAACATGCCGTATCGCATTTTTTTGACCGGAAACCCGTGATTACAGACGTTAAATTCGGAGTTGTTGGAAAGGCTACTGCCGATATGCTCCGAAAATATGGAAAGAGAGCTGATTTTATAGGGCAATCAACCGACACTAAAATGATAGGGAAACAATTCTCCACCATGGCAGGAGACAAAACGGTTTTGTTCCCCCGGGCGAAAGAAAGTATGCGAAGCATTCAACAGCAGTTTATAAAACCGGAAAAGGTAATTGACCTGGTGGTTTACGAGTCAACCAAAAAAAACGAGATCCCGGTTCCAAAGGCGGATATCCTGGTTTTTACAAGTCCATCAAACGTTGAAGCATTTTTTGAAAAAAATAAAATAGCCTCCCATCAAAAAGTTGTGGCTATGGGCGATGCAACAGCCCATGCACTTTTCCGTTATGGAGTAAAGCACTGCAAACAGCCTGCTTCGTTTGATGACATGGGCTTAGTGCAGGCAGTATTCGGAGTTTGAACTGCATAAATTTTTCATGTTCAGGCTGTGTTTTGTTAATAATTTATTGCAAAAAAGTTGTTGTATTTACTTCTTGTTTATATCTTTGAGTACTATTTATAATCATTCTAAATAATATCAGTTGAAAAAGATCAGGGTATTAGTGGCTGACACCAGTTATCTTTCGCGCAAGGGATTTGAATCGCTTTTGCATGAAAATACCGATTTTGAATCGGTGGGGGAAGTTCAGACAATAGTGGATTTAACAGATCAGTTGCGGCTTTACCGTCCTAATATATTAGTAGTTGATTACCACAGCATTGAATTTAAAATTGAAAATATCCGGCATATCGTAAAGACCTCTGTCCACACTAAAGTTTTAGCAATTACACCGGCACTTCCGAAAGAATTGATGTCAAAAGCTCTTGACTCAACTGTAACGAGTCATTTGTTGAAGGATTGCGACAAGGAAGAGATCATCGAAGCGCTTTACAAAACGGCTAAAGGAGAAAAATTTATTTGCGGCAAGATATTGGATATACTGGTAGCTGAACCTAAAGAAAGCATTACCACTGCTTATGCTGCCTCCTGTGATGGGGTGAATGTTACTGACCGTGAAATGGAGATCATCAGCTTAGTTGCAGAAGGATATTCAAATAAACAAATTGCCGATAAGCTTTTTTTAAGCACTCACACCGTTACCACTCACCGGAAAAACATCATGGGCAAATTGAAAGTGAACAACACAGCCGGGCTTGTTCTGTATGCCGTGAGAAATAATCTTCTCGGCCCGAATAAATATTTATTCTCTTCTGAAAATTAATGTGGCGCTTTACCGGGTACGTTTATTGTTGAACAATATCTCCATCATCTCTTTTTGAAGTTCAATGGTTTCCTTTTTTGCTTTTTCCGCAAAATCTTTTCCCGGGCCTGCATAAAGAATGCCGCGGGAAACATTGACTAAAAGTCCACATTCTTTGTTCATTCCGTATTGGGCAACATCCTGCAAACTGCCTCCCTGTGCACCGACTCCCGGCACCAATAAGAAATGATCCGGTACCGTTTTCCGGATATCCCTTAACATTTCGGCTTTCGTTGCGCCCACCACGTACATCATATTTTCCGATGTGCCCCAGCGGCTGGATTTTTCTATTACTTCTTCAAACAAAAATTTTGGACTGTTGGCTCCTGCCTTTGCTAAGGCTCCGGCAGGCGAACTTGTCTTTTGACTTATTTGAAAATCTTCTGCGCCTTTATTGGATGTTAATGCAAGCAAGATGACCCACTTGTTTTTATATTCGAGAAAAGGAGATACAGAATCTTCCCCCATGTAGGGAGTTACCGTGACAGCGTCAAAATCTAAGTTTTCAAAAAAGGCCCTGGCATACATTTTTGAAGTGTTACCAATATCTCCGCGTTTAGCATCGGCAATGGTAAAAATACCGGGACAGGTTTTATTAATGTAGTTAATGGTTTTTTCTAAATTTTTCCAACCTTTTACCCCTTCAGCCTCATAAAAGGCTGTATTTAACTTGTAGGCGACACATTCATCCTTAGTAAGGTCAATGATTTGCCTGTTGAATTCGAAAACGGGATTACTTTTCTTTAAAAAATGTTTCGGAATTTTAGTTATATCGGTATCAAGACCAATACAGAGAAAGGATTTTTTCTTTTTAATGGTACTTATAAGTTCCTTTTTAGTCACGCTGATAGTGAGTTATGAATTAGAAATTTATGCTAACACTCCCCCTTCTCTCAGTCTTTCTGCATTCTCAGCCAACTGAAGGGCATCAATCATTTGTTGAATATCCCCGTTCATAAACGCCTGTAAATTATAATTCGTAAGGCCGATGCGGTGATCGGTAATCCTGCCTTGCGGATAGTTATAGGTCCTGATCTTTGCTGAACGGTCGCCGGTCGAAACCATCGTTTTACGCCTTTTTGAAATGCCGTCCAGGTGTTTTTGCAGTTCAATTTCATACAGTTTGGTGCGCAGCATTTGCATCGCTCTTTCCCTGTTTCCATGTTGTGACCGTTCTACCTGGCAGGTCACCACAATACCCGATGGCTTATGCGTGAGCTGTACTTTTGTTTCCACTTTATTTACATTCTGCCCTCCTGCACCGCCTGACCGGGCTGTTTGAAATTCAAGATCAGCAGGGTTTATTTTCACATCCACTTCATCGGCTTCGGGCAACACCACCACCGTGGCAGCAGAAGTGTGAACTCTTCCCTGCTGTTCGGTTTGCGGAACACGTTGCACCCGGTGCACGCCCGACTCAAATTTAAGTATTCCATAGGCACCGTCCCCGGTCACATTAAAAATCACTTCTTTAAATCCCCCGGCAGTTCCCTCACTGCAATCAACGAGTTCGGTTTTTAACCCTTTGTCCAAGCAATATTTTGAATACATCCTGTAAAGGTCGCCGGCAAAAATGCTGGCTTCGTCTCCTCCTGTTCCGGCGCGTATTTCCATAATTGCATTCTTGTTGTCTTCCGGATCTTTAGGAACAAGCAGGTTACGGATATCCGTTTCCATTTTCTCTTTTCTTCCGGTCAATTCTTCCGTTTCCGACTTTGCCCATGTCCTGAACTCTTCGTCTTTTTCATTCATCAGTACCAGCTTCGCCGATTCAAGGTTTTCTACTACCTTCTTATAATCGTGATAGGCGTTAACAATGACTCCCAACTCTTTATATTGCCTGTTAAGTTTGGTAAATAATTTCATGTCTGAAATTACTTTCGGATCAGAAAGCTGTTGTTCCACATCTTCCCATCGTTTCTTTATGGCTTCCAGCTTATTGAGCATACGCAAAGGTAATGAAAATGCAATTGTACATAAATGAATGGATAGATACTAAGTACAACAGTGATGATCCATTTTTTGAATTTCCCTTCAAAATTAGTACCTTAGATGCTGTGCATACACTTTAGCCTTTTGTAAAATGCGTAAATGGTGTATTTTATTTTTGTTTTTCCCTGTAGTTGTTATTGCTCAAAAAAACAACCCTGGCAGTTTGGCTGTTTACCCTATTGACTCCAGGGTTTGTAAAGCGAACTTTCACATAGTACCTCTCGGTTCTTCCGATACTGCAATTGTTGCCAACTACCTGCGAAACACTATACCTGCTCTTAGTAACAGGGTATCACCGGTTTCGCTAAAGGTTTTAAGCAACATTGAAAGCCAGGCAGGTGTTCACATTCTATTTCAGCAGTTGTACAATAACATTCCTGTTTACCGGGCACAGGTAAAAGTGAATCTCGATAAAAGCGGAACTATTATTTCTGTTTTTGATAATTCTTTTAACACCGACCCCAACCTGCCAAATAATTTTCCTGATTCTGCAATGGCAATAGCCTATTTAAAGGGTGATGCCGGTAATAATAGTCAGTTGAGCCAGGTCAGCCATTTAAAAATTGAAAGGAATTATTTTTTTACCGGCGACACTTTAATTCCTGCGTTGCGGGTGGAGGTTTCAACAAAGGGCCTGAAGCATTATGAATTTTTCCTTGATCCGAAAGGAGGGATAGCTTACCAGCAGGATTTAAACTATTATCATCATCCGGGTGATTCGATTGTTACCGCGACAGTTTTTCTCCCCGACCCTCTCACTACCGCAGGGGTGCTTTGGGGCTGTCCCTACTGTATTCCCGGTATTTATTACCCGCCGAATTACGTTACTACGGACACCAATATTGCCTGCTTAGATGCACAGCGGATTACATTGAACATGAAAGTTGATTACACCAACGATACCTTCAGTTTAAAAAGTCCTAATGTGCTTATAACTGAACTTTCGGCCCCTGTTGTCTATCCCCCTGTATTCAAGTCCAATCCCAACTTTAATTACAAACGTGCCGATCCGGGCTTTAATGCTGTCAATGCTTTTTACGGTATCAGCTACCAGCAGCAGCATGTACAAAACCTGGGGTTTAAAAATTTGCCTCCTTTCCAGCTCTTGGTTGACGTGCACGGCAATGATTATGCAGACAATTCCTTTTTTAGCTTCGGTGTGCCCGAATCCATTATTTTTGGTGATGGCGGCGTACCTGATGCGAATGATGCCGACGTTATTTTTCACGAATATGGCCATGCTATTTCTTATGGCGCAGCACCAAATACCAACAGCGGATTTGAAAGACAAACGATGGACGAAGGCGACGGAGATTACTTAGCCTCTTCTTATTCAAGATATGTTAACCCGTTTTATTGGTGGAATGTTTTTTCCTTCGACGGGCATAATATCTTTTGGCCGGGAAGACTTTCGAGGGGCGGAAAAATTTACCCAGATAGCATGGTTACCCAAAACAATGGAGCTAATATTTATACGAATGCCGATTTATGGTCATCCACTTTAATGGATGTATGGGGAGATATAGGAAGGGATGCTGCGGATAAAGATTTATTTGAGATGATGTACAGTTTTGTAGTGAATATGACCATGCCCCAGGCAGCCATGGCCTACATACAGGCCGATAGCACGTTGTATGGAGGCATGCATTACAATATCCTGGCAAATGAATTTTATAACAGGGGCTTAATCCCGGCTTTTAAGACCTTGGGGGTAAATGAACTTTCCCCATCTCCTTACCAATGGGTAAGATTAATCAACTCACAGGGGTTTTCAAACAATTCGAACACAACAATACAGTTTCAACAACCCAGTTCGGGAGTTATTAATTTGATGGACATTACCGGCAAACTTATTTTACAGGAAAGCATATCCAATGCTCTTGAATATCCTGTTAACGGGACTTCGCTGGCCAGCGGGATTTATATTTTAAATATTATAACCCCTTTGCAATCGGCCAATTTTAAGTTGGTGAAATAAGGTTGTTTTTATTTCATTTTATCAGGGAGATATTTCCCTTTTTACTAAGAGACTCTCCATCTGCCAGTATGGCCTGTAATTGATAAACAAAAATAGCCGGATTCATTTCCTGGCCCTTGTATTTACCATCCCAGCCGTCCTTTACATCAGTTGATCCAAAAACTCTATTCCCCCACTCATCAAATATGTTCAAAGAATAACTGCCATTCACAAAACATTCTCCTCCATACACAAAAAATACATCGTTGTAATTATCTGCATTGGGTGAAAATACATCGGGAACAAATACCACACCGGTCTTTATATTAACGGGAGCATAAATAGCAGAGTCCTGACATCCCTGGATGTTGGTTACCATAAGTGCTACGGTATATGTTCCTGAGGCAGTATATACATGCGAGGGTGCCTGGTCTGTTGAACTTTTTCCATCGCCGAAATTCCATAAATAAGAATTTGCTCCCATGCTTGCATTGATGAAAGAGGCGGAGCAATTGTCAGCTGTTGCGGTGAATGAGGCTGTCGGGCTTGGGTTCACTGAAACTGTTATTACATCGTAAGAATAACATCCGTTGGTATTAGAAGAAACGGTATAGCTGAATATTCCTGATATTATAGGGGTTGCAGTTACATTAGCCCCCATCGTTGCTGAAAGGTAATCGGATGGAGTCCAGGTATAATTTAACCCTCCGCTGGCACTTAAAGGAAAGGAATTGCCTTCACATCCCTGCTGGTTTGGCCCGACATTAAAAGCCAATGGCGATAAAACGACTATCATTTTAGTATCGGAGCACCCATAAGCCGCTTCGGTAACAGAATAAGTTGTAGTGGCTATTGGAGTTGCCGTTACAGAAGCCGTGATGGCTGAACTTAAAGTATTGGAGGGAGACCAGGTATAAGTAGTTGATCCCGTTTCTGATAAAGTGACGGAAGTTCCAAGGCAAATAGTAACGATCCCGCTTGGTGTAATTTGTATAGGACTCCATTCCCAGACACTTGCAGTTGAAGCAGTGGAGGTAAGTGTTCCTTCATTTCCTGTTGCTATGTATCCTTTACAACCAATGGAAAATCCTACCCCACCGCTCGCGGGGCCGCCACCAAAATCGGCCACTGATGTCCAGGTCCCACCCATAACTCCTGCACCGGGTGTATAGGTCCACACGTTCTGGAAAGAATTACCGGCATTGTCGGCTCCCGTTGCAATAAATCCATTACCACCTATGGAAAAACCAAGCCGGGGATAGTATCCCCCTGGTCCCGCAAAATTCGCTTTTTGTGTCCAGGTATCGCTACCCTGGTCATATTCATAAAAATCTACGCCGTAACCTGCGTTCTGGCAGGAAGTCGTTGCTCCACTTCCAATGTAACCTTTCGTACCAATGGAAAAACCAAAAGCCTGTTGCCTGGCTGCTCCCGGAAATGTGGCCTTTTCGGCCCAGGAACCACCCATAACTCCGGGACCTGGCGTATATTCCCAAAAATCGTTGTAATAGCTGCAATTATTCCCCGTTCCAATATACCCTTTGCCGCCGATGGAAAAACCAACAGCCTCATTTCTTACACCACCCCCAAAATTAGCTTTTTGTGTCCAGGTGTTATAGGCAGAAGAGGTAGTATCACCTTCCCATTGCCAGAAATCATTATGGAAAGAGTTATCGTA
>Ga0206880_1016_pt1 | contig 22878 bp, 18 predicted proteins | sample Alteio_BWOrgCont_6_FD_152848 | JGI IMG/M metagenome (GOLD analysis project Ga0206880, IMG submission 152848) | Enriched cells from forest soil in Barre Woods Harvard Forest LTER site, Petersham, Massachusetts, United States -... | ecosystem: Environmental > Terrestrial > Soil > Temperate forest > O... | reverse complement strand
TGTTCTGATCAGTAACAGTTAAATTAAAACTATACTGCCCGCTCAGCTTTACAAATAAGCTGTTATTGGAAAATACCTGAATATTGGGCGAACCGTTTGTAGTTGTCCAGTCAAACACATAAGGCGATGTGCCTCCACTTATTACAATCTGGTCGGAGGTGCCTGCAGTATAAGTAGTTTGGCCATCTTGTCCAATTTCTGCCATAGAATTTCCGACGATAGCATAGCTCAAATTACATAAACTTGTAGTACAGGCAATAGGGCTAAAGGTTAAATTAACTGTTGAACTGGTATTCACCATTACACTGTTCCTGCCGGTATGAGATTCTGCCTGGGTTAAAGTATAAGTTGAGCCAGGTGCAATCTTAAAGTGATCATCCGCACATTTACTGAACCCGTAATCTTCAAAATTATCCACTCCTACATCGCTGAAACGAGCATTGGAAGCAACAGCAGTGGCCAGGCTCTGGTTGTAACCATAAACAGCCGTTTCATACCTTCCCAAAGCATCCACTTTTTCAATTTCATCCCCATAAGGATTGTACTGGGTGACCTGGGAAGTAAATGTCCAGTTTCGCTTATCCATCGTCCAGCTGCCATTGACTAAATTGTAAAACGGTGTATATGCTGCAAATACTCCGTCTTTACGGATATTGGTATTGCCATCGTAATTGCTTTGCGTTCTGTCGGTAAGATATAGGTAAGAAGTCTTTTTTCTCCAGGATCCCTGAGTTCCGATTATGTATGGATTGGAATTATAATTAATATCATCCTGTGAATTGGAACTGCTAAAACAATTACAATAAGTCTTCCATTCATCAGAATATTCCGTTGCTCCTGCCTGTAATACATCTGCATAAGCATTAGATGTTAAGCTGTTTATAGGATTGGTTAAAGTAGTGAGAGAGGCCATCGGCATTTCCTGCTGATTTCGCCTGCCTGAACGAACTACCTTTATATTATAGGGACCACCGCTTAGGGGTGAACCATTCTCATAAACAGCATTAATGGAAGTTGCATTTACCTGTGTGACCCATGCTTTTCCGGAAGAAACACTACTGCCACCAGGATAATTTGTTAGTCCCAGCTCATCACCCTGGGCAAAATACGAAGGCGCATTTTGTATTGGCACGGTACCAGGTGTGGTAATGGTAACATTGTTTATCGTAAAGCCTATATTCTGGTAGGCTGGCCCCATGCCATCGTAAAACCAGTAGGCTGGATAAGTGAGTGAAAAAACACTGTCATTAAAGTTCGTTGTAGTTTGTGTTAAACGTACATTGCCTGTTTCTGCATCATAAGCTAAATTTTTGGTAGATACGACAGAACCCAAATCTGTTGCAATAGTTTGATCCAACAGCCCAAAATGTTGCACCACCTTGGTTATCACTGCTGATCGAAAACGGGTTTGTTCCGAGGAATAAGCAGGTAAAATAACAGGAATAGGCACAGGAAATACACCGACAAAAAAATCATCTATATTATATTGGATAGAAGGCGCTACAGTTTTCGTGGTTTCCTCCCTCATATCGGACGTAAAATCAAAAAAAGTACCAATGTTGGCATTGGACACTGTTCCGTCGCTTTGTATAACCGTGGCAGAATTGTCCAGCTGAAAGCTACTTGTTTCATAAGGGGTGCTCTTATAAATGTATTGTACAGAACTGATCGGGCTTGTTTGTCCCTGTTGGTAAACACCCATACATTTGGGCTTGCCATTCATGTCATTCGTTTCTACTACATAGCCCTGGCTGGCCGTCATGTAGTCTTTTACACCAATGTGCAGTAAAGAACTCAATCCCAGTACATCACTTTTCTCCCGGAGAGGGTATATATTTGTACGGCGGGTTATGGTTGGAAAATCTTTTGTTGTATAAAATTCGTGAATTACACTTCCCGTAGCATGATGCGTTACATTAGTTCTCTGGAGATTTTTAACTGTAACCCTACCATACCCGACCCCCGGTGAAGGAAAGAAGGATTCGCCAAAGGGTTCTTCCATATAGAGATGATCATTCGGTGCAAGAATTTTTGTTATATCGAAAAATACCGGCTGACGCCAAGGATTTTCGTCTCCTCCCAGCTGGGGTTCATAGGAAGCAATACCTGAAGATGTTCCATCCTTGTTAGTATAAAAATATTGCTGCCCATAGTCGAAAGTAGGCTCATTAGTGCCAGTCATGCCGCTCCACTGATCGCTGATGGTTATCTTACTTACCCTTGCTCCCCCACCCAGTTTATGCTGGTTAGGATTATTTAATCGTATCCAGGATTTATCTGTGACGAAATTGTGACAATATCCATTATCGAATATGGCTTCGTTAGGTCCTTCCAGAGCATCCTTAATGTTCTTGACAAAACCAGAGCTGATCAAGGTGTTCAAAAATGCTTCACCAAATCCACCATTTGCAAGATCGGCATTGTCACCCCACACTATCTTAGGAAGGTATAATCTTCCAAACTGGATGGCTGCCAATGTCATAGGACTAACATAATGACTAAGGGAATTAGTTTTATCAGTTTGAATATTCGTTAATTCTATCCATCCATATTGGCCCCAGTACATATCTCCGCTTCCAGATGAATACACTCCTGAGCTGACTATCTGGCTGGCTGGCACATACCCGGACACATAATCGTATTGTCCTGGTGAAATTTCCATCAGGAATCTGAAATACAAGTATGGAAGTCCAGCCAGGTATTTAGAAGTAAAAGCATTGCTCAACTCAGTGGAACTACCACCGGAAACCGGATTTGGCAACTTGATAATTAATTTGGTAATGCCTGGACTTGAGTGAGTTGAAAAAGGAAGAGAGATAGTATCAATCGAGGGTGTAGGAATATCTGTGGTATCACCAACACCAATCACCTTAAACATTTGATTGGCAGGCTTGTTCTGAACATACGCGTAATCGTCCGACTCATAGTTGACATGCATTAAACCACCGGATGGCAGGTAAATATCCGTTAAACTCCAGGCAGAGGCATTTCTATTGGCAAGATTGGTATTCTGTTCTGCGTAAGGGTATTCAGCCGTACTCATACCTGTATCCAACGCAGCCCAGGATACAACATTATTCTGTTTGTAATATCCCCATCTATCATAATCTTTTATATTGTAGGAAGGGTTATAGGAATTGTAAGTAAATTCATAGGGACTGAACCTACCCTTTTGGGAACCCTGGTAGGTAAAGTAAATCTTTTTAAGCGTTAGTTTCCCTTTACTTGCATTGATATTTACTCCGTTTACTGTTTCTGAAACGCCAGAATTATTCGGCACCCCGGAACATAAAGAATAATCATATTCAAAGTGTACCTGTTTAATAGGTGTGGCATTGTTCCCGTTGGCTTTAAAATCAGGCGCAGAATAAAGCGTTATCGTTCTGAGGAGTTCACTGTAACTGTTGGTGTCTAAGCCTCCATTGTTATCATGCACGCCAAAACTATCTTTTCTTTTTTCCTTGGTAAAAACAGCAATGTAATTTTTTGTTTCAATGGTATCCAAATACCATAATTCCTTTTGGCCGTATAGGTAGCTGGCTTTATCATCATTAGTAATCGCTTTTAATCCTTCACTGTAAGTTGCACTATCAAAAGGAACCCTCCAGTTATAATTGCTGATTTTAGAATATTTAAAGCGGGTATATGTACCCAGGTCATTCGTGCTGGGCCCGGGAATATTGTCCGCATCTACATAATCAGGAGAAAGAACGGCAGTTAAAAGATAGGAATGGGCATAAGGAGGCAGAACAGTACTGCTGTAATAATTATCTAATCCTAAAGTATTTTTTATTGAATTGTCCGATCCTTGATTGTAATTTGCCAATCCGGTAGTGTAATTAACTCCCGTTATAGTTCCTTCATCATGTGTCGTACCAGCAGCAAAAGTGGTTTCTTCCTGATAGGTGTTGTAAGCTGCAATACCATATACGTATCGGGTACCATCTGTTTTTACAGAGGTTACTTCTGCAATGTGCGAACCATTTGCCCCTGAATAAAGGTTAGGTTCAATGTCCAGTCCAAAATTGTTTTCAAGTTCTGTTCTTGTTAAAACAGAAATGTCATTGTTTCTTTTATCCCTGGAGTTTCTGTAGCCACTAAGGGGTATAGGACCAGACTTTGATATGTTACCGTTTCTGGTAAAATAGTAATCTCCTATGGTATTAAATTTTGAAACCTGGGTCAGGTAAACCGCCTCCGCACTGTCTCCGCCTACACTTGTCAAAAAAAAAGGATCGGAATCAACCGATTTTTCGTTGGCTTCCTTAAAATAATATTTTTCATATAAAGGGTTCCCTGGTACACTGCTCCTATAGCTTAATGCAGTTGCCGCAGGATTATCATCTTTCCATCTGCCCGATTGCGTATTCACATTGTTTACTGTCACGTCAATTCCATCGTGAAAAGTAGCTCCAAGCCCAAACTCTCCTCCTATGGAAAATCCATCACTCGTGCTTCTAACCACAGGATCATAAACCTGTCCTAAGTCACCTCTGAATGGCCTGTAACTGCCACTTGTGCCCTGACCTGAAACGGAATAAATGTCGTAAGTAAAATTAGTAACAGGCAAATCAGGTGTGTTTTGCGTGAAAGTGCCATCTCCCTGACGGTTGAAATCGAGCATAGCGCCGTCGTCGTGAACTCCTATGTCCTCGTTCAGGTAACCGTAAGCCCTTGCCGTTACAGTATGAGCAGCCAGACTTTGACTGGAATAGAAGCCACCAATGGTATAATTGGGAAATAATCCGTAAACTGAACCTCCCAATTTAAAATTTGCGGTAATGGAAAGGTTTTTCATTGGCATAGAAAGCTCAGGAGTATAGGTAGGCATTCCAAGATTGAAAGTAGCTGTTGCAGCTACTCCATTCTCCGAAACAGCTAAATCACCAATACCCTTTCCAGGGGAACCCATTTTAGTACCAACAGTCAATACTTTCAATCCCGCCCTTGAGTTGAATGATGCTCCTAAAGAGAATCCCAGGTTTGTACTGGAATTATTCGCCTCAGATTGTTTATAATTAAGTCCATTCGAAGACTGAAGACTTAATCCATCCTGGCTACTTGAACTTATCCCCAGGCTACCGCTACCGCTTATTGGTCCTTTGTCTGGATCACCTGCACTTAATGAAAGATTCACAGATTGTGAAAGTCCAAAACCTACATAATTGTTATAATGTACGCCAAGAGAATAATTAAGCCCCAGGCCAAAATTATCAAGACCGAATAGTTCTAATCCGAAACCTGCATTCAGACCCATGGTACGGTTGTCCTTTATATTGAAACTCTTGGTGACCGGATCCCCATTAAAATCATCCGGAATACCCCGCATGGACCTGTTCACCACACCCGGATTAATATTCCAACCCAATCCTACCCAGCTGGCTTCCTGGTCGGTGGTAACACCGGAATGATAGCTGATGTTGATAGGATATCCTCCTACATCAAGTAAAGGAATGTTATAATTGAAGTCGCCGCTGAAAAGGTCCACCATGTCGGATGTTCCCACAGGCTCAAAGCTCTGTACTTCCGGCTGGCTGGGACCACCAGTGAGCGCAAACGAACAGGTAGGCCAAGCCATATCAAAAATCATAACAAAGGCCAAATAGACAGCAATTACTTTTTTTGCTTTCGTTCTGAACCTTTTATTGAAAAGCCTGGCGGTACTCATATCGTTTTAAGTTTAGGTACGTTGATTAATTGCTGAGGGCTGAAACTCAGTTTGATGATCCCCTTTTTAAAAATTTCATCATGAAAAACAAGGGTCTTTTCCTTTCTATCTTTTTTGTTTGTTAGCGGAAAGCCCAGCAGAAATTTTGCATAAGGCGCCACATCGTAAGCACGTTCAAAATGATAAAGCGCACATGGAACAGTATCGGAGCCTTCTACTAAACTGATGTCTTTTTGCATTTTAAACGCAAAATAATTGACCCTGTCCTGGTATTCCTGACCACTTTGCAGTTTGTATTTTAGCAGTTCGGTTTGTTCACCGCTCAGCGATATTTTTAAATCGTAATACTGCATTCCTTTTAATTCTTCTTCTTTTTCTTTTAAAACACTTTCCTGTATGGCATTTTTTCTTTCTTCCATGCAGGCAATGTAGGCCAGGGGTTTATACTGGGCAGAAAAGGTAATGTCGTCAATCACTTTCTCCTTTTTTAACCCGTGTTCTGTGTCCTGTATCCAGCTCATATATTCAATCGGCTCTAATTCTAATTGCGAAGATTCACTGAAACTTTTTTCTCCTGATAGTTCAGCTGATCCATGGCTTCCTGTGTTTCTGTTACAGGAAACAAGAAGATAAAAAGCTGCTACCGGTAGAATCAATTTCAGGTTCATTTACTTCTCTCCTTTGTATTTTTTGTTGATGTATTCTATCACCTTTTCTGTTATGTTTTTACTTTCATCTGCATACATGAGTGAACCATTGCCATCATTTCCATGTATGTAGGTATAATGGTTCTCTTTTCCATAGTCTTTCACATATTGATTTAGCTGGGTTAAAATTTCCTGGTCGTATTGTTTGGTAAGGGTGTTATTGTCTTCTTCCAGTCTGCGCTTTTTTTCCACAAATTCTTCTCTCTTAAGGTTGTAGAGTTTTACATCCTGTTCATTCTTTGCTTTGTCGTCATCAATTTTTTTTGCCAGCAGTTTTAAATCAAAGGCGAGGCTGTCGCTTATTTTTTGTCTTGCATTTTTTGTGAACTCCAGTTTTTTCTCCAGCTCTTTTTTCAAATCAAACTTATTGTACACCTCTCCTATCAGTACATAAGCTGTTTTGGATGTTGTAAAATAGTGGTAAGCTTCCACCGCCATCAGGCCAATTACAATCAGCAGTACTATTATTAATTCTTTTTTCATGGTATGAGAGTCTGTATGTCAGTTAGTCGTTAAGTCTGTATGTCGGTCAGTCAGTTAGTCTGTTAGTCTGTATGTCGGTCAGTCAGTTAGTCGTTAAGTCTGTATGTCGGTCAGTCAGTTAGTCTGTTAGTCTGTATGTCGGTCAGTCAGTTAGTCTGTTAGTCTGTATGTCGGTCAGTCAGTTAGTCTGTTAGTCGGTGATTTGCTTTTTTTTAAATATGATTTAAAGCCCTGGATTAGTTTGCTCACCTCGTCTGCCCCGCTTATTAACATTTCAAAATCTTCAACAGAAATTAGTTTTACATCGTATGCTGCATAAAGCTGAGATTTTAATTCTGCGCAAGAACTTTTAGAAATACTCAAAAATCTTAAAAACTCCTTGTCTCCTTTTCTTTCAAATCCTTCGGCAATATTGGACATTACTGAAATTGAAGATCTTCTCATCTGGTCGCGCAATCCATAATCTTTTGAAATAGCAGCATTATTTGTTATAAAATATATTTTCGCATTAAGCTCTCTTGCTTTTTGCCAGGCAATAATCTCCTCGAATTTTTTAATGCTCACCATTTTTATTTATATAAATTCAACTCATAGACTTAACGACTAATTGACTAAAAGACTCATTGCACATAAAACTTCAACAAATACACTTCCCCTTTCTGATCCTTCACCTCAAGGGTATAGAAACCAGTTGTGACAGTATATGCGTCTAAGTTGATCTCAAAACGGTTATAACCTAAGTCTTTTGTTCCCATATCTGCTGTGCTTGTGGTTTTGGTTTTTTGCTGATCAACATTGGTAGACTTTGGTTTGATTATATTCCTGTTCTGGTCATAAATGGTGCTGGTCATGCTACCTCCTGAATAACGTTCATCAAATCGGAAAAAAATCTTGTCGTTGTCAGCTATGTAAAAACCTGCATCCAGCTTTTTTTTCATGATGGCATACTTGTTTTCTATTATGGGCTTGTCTGTTGCAAGGATAAATTCCCATGCTTCTGTTTTATCAATGATCACATTGCCAATCATTTTCTGTACCTGCCATCCGTAATGCTTTCCTTTTACTAATTGTTCGGCATCGTAAGGATATTGTACCTGGTAAGTGGTTAAATTGGTTTTGATAAAAACAGGGACATTGGTCGTTATTCCGGCTTCGGCTCCCTGTCCAGGGGTTAATTCCACCAGCACCATCCGGAAAGACTCATTACCTGGTGTATTGCTGAATGGTTCTCCATCCCCCCAGCTTAAAAGAGGGTTAGGCATGTTAATGGTGTCTTTATCTGAAGGGCTTATTAAAAACATGTAATCGGAATTTTCGGCATCTATCTCCTGGCAGTATTGTTCCGCTTCTATTAAGGCAACAGAAGAAACAATGGAAACACAATACTGATACTTCCCCGTGGGCAGGGTATGAAAAGTTTTTGCATAAGTAGCAACATTCGATGAGCCGAACTCTGTTGAACTAAGGCCAAACCTTATCGAGGTAAAAGGATTCATCCCTTTCTTAATTGTAAAAGGAGCTGTTTTAGAGGTGAGTACAATTGCATTGGAAGCATCCGTCAGGGAGGCCTGTAGTGCAATCTGTATATCCGGTCCGCTGTTCATGAGGTTTACCTCGCAGAGCGACTGGGGTGTTATGTTAAAAGCACTTGCATTGCTATTTAAAATGGTCACCTGGGCCTGCGTTTGTTTCCCGTTAAACAAGGCAAATAACAAAGCCAGGTGGATAAAGAATTTGTTGTTCATTTCTTTTGCTTGCCCAAAAGAAACGAACCAAAGAAAAAGGCCCCACAAAGCCAACCTGAAGCTTTCGCTTGTCACACTATACAACGCTCCCGGCCGCGAAACTTCCGGTTCGCACCTTTGTGGACGTCCCCCCACCCTACTATAGGGCCGAGTTGAGTATAATTGATATATGGTATTGTTCATGGTCTCAGGCTTTTAGTTTTATAAATTACCAGTGATAGATCAGTTTCATGGAACAGAAGTATGGGAATCTTTCTATTTGTGCTATGTTATAATTGTTGTAAAAATCTCCGATCACTATTTTTTCAAAGCTGGCTTCCGCTGTCAGCTTTTTAACAAGAGGTACATCCAATTTGCCTAAGTAACCCAGCTGGGTATGGTAAATGTTGTTTTGTGCCAGTTTTAAGCCCAGGGTAAAGGATACTCCGTTTTTGAGTTTGTAACTTACGTTGTCTGATAAAAGAAGCGTGTTACTATTGATGCTGTCGGTATGGTTGGTATAAAACCAGCTTATTGCACAAGTATTCTGGAAGGAGTTTTTGAATTGGGATACGTTGTTAATGATAACGCTTTGCATCACGTTATGGACGCTGTCACTGGACAGGTTATAATAGCTGTAAGCCAAATTGAAGGTGGAGTTAAAGTTTTTTACTTTGGGGGTGTAACTGACAATGGCATTACTGATGTTGTTCTTGTTGGAAGCATGGTAGGTATTATCCTGGGAAGTGATGTCCTGCACTACAGGGTTATAAGCTACTCTTAAGGTAAAGTACCTGTTAAGCTTTGCTGTTAAATTGGTTCCCAGAGTATAAAGGGTAGTTTTGTAAGCAAACAGGGCTAATAAATTGTCCTGGTCTTTTTTATAGGATACGGTCAGCTTTAATTTACTGCTCAGGGTTTGTTCGGCCTTTAGTTCGTACCTGAAATCATCCGAACTCATAAAACCTACGCCAAAACTGTTAAAGAAGGGTTGAATAAGTCTTGTGGTAAGGGTTATTTTTGTTTTTGTTTTGGTAATGTCGGAGGTATATTTGAGCATGGCTGCATTGGAATGATCGGCCTGCGTAGCTGAAGTAAACCCTGTAGAAGGCTGTTCGGAGGCTATTACATTTTGCTGCATGTAGGATTTTCCGTAAACCAGTGTTAAGTTGTTTTTAGGATCAAAGGCCAGTTTACCATCAATTTCTACTACATAATTCTTTTCCGTATAGCTTGCAAGAGCCCCATCGGTAAAGGAAGTATAATTGGTTGTGTACGAGTTCAGTCCCTCTCCGTTCAGAAAGCCTATATAAAGGTGGTTACCTGCCATTTTTCCGAGCCCGAATTTTAAAGCTGCTACCCTTCTTCCATTCGTCAGGTTATTGAAATCGAAATAATTGTAAAGGTTCTTTGTATTGACCAAACTATTCTGCACGGCATTGTTGGTAAATAACAGTGTGTTCACTGTTTTTCCATAAGTAAAGGCAAAAAAGTAGTTATCGTTTTCCAGTTCCAGGTTCACTCCTTTCAGGGTAATGCCACTTACTAAGTAGGTAGAGTAATCAGGATTGCATAAGCCCAGTTCAAATTTTTTGACACTGGAAAGAATTTTAGCCCAGCCCTTGGTGTAAGGGTTAAAGCCGTTTACATTTTTTCCTGATTTTTTCAAGGTAGCTATGGTTCCCTGTGCTTTTCCTATTTCTGATTCGTATTTCTGAATTTTGCCTTCGTATTCTTTTATTTTTCCGGGTATGCTGTCTATCCTTCTTACCTGGCGTATGTAATAGTTAATGGAATCCCTGTAAAGTTTCTTTTGACGGTTTAAACTATCTGTCTGGCTTAAAGCCGGTTTAGGGGAAGTTTTCGGACTCAGACTATCGGCAGGGAGGGAATTCTGTTTGGGAGTGCTCGGAAGTTTCAAACTATCGCTTGCATTCAAATTCGGCTTAGCGGGTGATTTTATAAGGTTCAAACTGTCCTTGACGGCATTGTCCAGTTTTGAATTTAACCCAAGAGTATTTGCTGATGGAGTTTGAATATGATCCATCTGCTTCAATTGTGCAGTGTATTTACTCATCTGCTTTTCTGCATCAGTGTAATACTGGTCAACGTTCACCGATTTTAAATAATCCAATTGTTTTTCCACCGCCTGCTTTTCGTTGGTCAGTTGTGTTACCTGGTTTTGAAGATCATCTTCCTTTCCTTTAAACTGGCCACGCATCTGATCCCTGTACTTTTTTGCATCAAAGCTTATTTTGAAGTAGTTAGTTAATCCTGATACGCTATTCATATCCGAATAAAAGAAAGAACTGTTAAAGGGAAGTTTAGCCAGTTCAAAGTTTATTTGTCCTTGGGCCTTAAAATAACCCGAAGGATAGGTCCTTCCAGTCGCAAAGGGAAGTACCCCATAATCATACCCTGCACTGATGGTGCCGCTTGATTTATTCTGGCCTAAGAGTTTTTTCTGTAATGCCAATGAATCAGAAGGCACCAGGCCCATCAGTTTGTTTTTGGAACTTGCAATAGCATTCACTGGGCTGGTAACGGATTTAACGAGGGAATTATCTATCCCACTTAAGGTCTTTTTTGCCAGGAGCGTATCTTTTGCAATGCTGCCTGACAGTTTGTTTTTTACAAGCGCAGAGTCTTTTTGCAAGCCCGTTTTTTGAGGGTGAGCCGTAGTATCTTGCTTAGCCGTTTTTTTCATTGCCAGTGTATCGCTCTTTGTTTTCAATGTATCGCTATGGGCCGCATGTTTTCCAAACAAAGCCGAATACCAGTGCTTAATGACTGTAACTTGCGAAAATGCCGGGCTCAAGCTTAATGTCATAATTATGCCTAAAACAATTGTCTTATTAATCCTTTTTTCATTCAAAACAAAAAACTATATACTCTTAAAATTTATTCCTTTAGAGGGTTTATCTGGTTAGTTCCACTCAAATCCTCAATACTTACATTTTACATTTCCCCATATTCTTAAACTCTTTTTCCATTATAAGGTTAAGCGGATTAATGTCCATAGGTCTTACATTATGAGCCCAAAGTATTTCATAAGTTTCACAATCAACAATTACTTTAAAAAAAACTACTGCAGTTCCAAAGTTCACATTAGCAAGTCCATAAGGTATATCGAAAAAAACTGCTGTACCCTTTTTGCTGTCAATAAAACTTGAATTCAATTCTTCGGCTGTTACAAATTCAATGTTATTTCCATATGCCTCTTTTGCTTCAGCTTCCGTTAGCTTTTTGTATAAAAAACTTTTTTCAACCTGAAGTGTTTTGTCTTTTAGCTTTGAACAATTGCCTTCTGCTACTTTTTCGGTATATTCATTAAACTGAAGTTTTTTATTATTGTCTATCATCCATTTTAATTCTGCCTGCATTTCTATTAAAGCAAATTTAAAATCACAATCCAGGTATTTATTGTCCTCTCTAATATTCGAGGATGGTAGATATATTTTATAATCAGGTAATCTGTCAGGCTGTTCTATCCTGGTATATCTTAAAGCAGGTATTTTTAAATCTGAACGCCCTCTCATTTTTTCTATATCCTCAGAAGTAACCGGCGTTATATCTCCTAACTCAATATAAGTAAGCACAACGTACTTTTTACTTTTTGCTTTTCTTAATTCATCTACCTCTGATTTGGTTTTATATTCTACTTGTTCGTTATATTTCCAATATTTATCTACACCTGACTTTATCATTACATTGTAATCTAAAATAGATGCTTTGTATCTTTTCAACCTGTCCGCTGTTTTGGGGTTTTTACTCAAGTATTTAATGATGCCGGGGTCTTCTTCACGCAACTCAACCAAAAGAGGCCTTTTGGCCATTGCCACAAAATCTGATTTCTCTCCATAAAATTTACCACTTACTTGTGCATGACGTTCGTTACCTATTTGTGCATAAATATTACAGATTGTGTATATTCCAATAATTGTTAATATAATTCTGTTTTTCATAATTCGAATTTTACTTGTTTTATTTCTCTTTCTTTTTTCACTAACATTCAAGTTCGCAGTTTCCACACCACTCATTGAAGTTAACCATGGTTGAAATTTCTTTTGTGCATTGCTCGTATATCGTTTTGTTGCGCTGGTCATTTTTATTTTTTATTTTAACAGGTTACTTTGATACGCTTACCAAATTTCTTAAGCGCCATGCTGTTTGCATTTTTGTTCCTTTCTTTCTCTATAGCCTAAATAAATCGTTTTAATTATTTTGTATAAAATAAACCATCCAATAAAAAACAGTAGTATCTGTATTATATAAGGAAAAATCGTTCCTGTCATATACATTGATGTTCCCCCATATATCCCAATTGAAAAAATAAAAAGGTCGGAATCAAAAATCCGAGATAAATAATTAAAAAAGGGATTATCTAAAGTCAATATGGGTGCTATAAAATATATAAAAGCAAATAATCCACTTATGATTAAAACGAATGTCTTTCTATTTCGGTCCATTATCTTGTAGTTTGTTTTCTTTTTGTCTTTGTTCAGGAGTTTTTTTCTCATTCTTCATTAGATTGAAAAAGAATTTTCCTCTACTTGCTGCACTTTTTTCATCTTTAGAAATAGGTTTTCCAGTGACAGCATCTTTTTCACCATTTTTAGACTTATCAATAATTTTATCCGCCCTCTTAACAAAATCAGCGTCTGCTTTTTCGGTTTTTTTATCCAATACTCCTCCAATTCCTTTTGCTCCAACACCATCATAATCTACATCATGTTGCTTCGCATTAGCATCTTCTTCATCTATTGGAGGTAAACTATAATCATCATTTACCTTATTAGGGTCTCCACCTTTTTCTGGCAACTGAGGATTTTTACTTCCTTGGTAAATTCCATAATCATTTGGAATCGTCTTTCCTGCTTCAAACTTTATTAACTTTCCATCTTTGTCTAAATATGCCTTATTGTATTTAATTCCAGGACCATCAGTGCTTTTATTCTTTAACTCATAATCTTTTGTAACACCAATACTGGAAACTTTCCCATTTTGAATAAAAATAGTGAAAGTTGCATATTCTAATCCATCTTGGTCAATCCCATCAATTGGTCTATCACTAAAAAACTGATAAGTGGATAACTCTGGATATTTTTTAAACAATGGGTCAATACTAACAGGCCTTCTTGCCCACTTATCATACATCCGTTCCCCGTAATCTTGCCAACTGCCTAATTCATTATCATCTCTCTTACCATTAAACGAATTTGGGAAAATATTTCTATCATAGGTTCTACCCGTCATAAATGCACCAAAGGGAACATACCCTACGAGTGTAGAATCAATGTTTTTTTTGTTGTATGTAGATAAACCACCCACAGCGAAAATGCTAGTACTAAAAAAAATATTTAGTAAAAAAAAGGGTGGAGCCGACCAGAATGTCGTTGTTCTATATGAATAAGACCTGTTTTAAATTTGTGGAAAATAATTAAAAACAGCAGAATGTCTTAAATAACTGCTGCAATAATAAGGGAATTTTTGAAACTGGCAAAAAAAAGTTTGTTACCTCTTTGTTATTTCGTACCTTTGTGGTATGGCAAATCTGATTGTAAATACCAACCCCAACCTCAATTCAGAAGCTGCTTTGTTGCAAAATATTGCCCAGTCTGTCGCTTCTTCTTCTAACTTGGAGGGTATTGATATTTCAGTGGCGGAAGCTCTTGAAATTGCCAAAGAGGTTTATTCTAACCTGCAAAAACAAAAGAAATAATCTTTTCCATGTAGCTGTAATTCTGTTCGGCTACCTTTTGAACAGCTGTTATATAGTCTTTAAATTTCACTTCGTTGTTTAATAATTCAAATTGCAACCTGCTATACCCCGCTTTGTAAGACATTAAATTAGCCAGTAGTCTGGCTGTCCTTCCATTGCCTTCCCTGAATGGATGAATGTATAATAATTCCCCATGTACTTTGGCTATGTCTTTTATTAAATCCGATTTGTTATTGTATTTATTTGGCAGTATAGTCAACACTTCTTTTTCAAACTGTTGCATAGCCTGCGGTAAAAACTTTGCAGCTGGAAATGGGAAACCTCCTTTAGACATGTTCACCGTTCTTAGATTTCCTGCAAATGAATACAGCTCTTCAAATGCAGTTTTATGTATTGCATAAATATATTTCAGGTGAAATAAAGTTTCATCGGTAAGGGATTGTGTTAAAATGATCTCTGCTTTTGCGAAACTGGCAACTTCAAATTCGTCTATTTCCTGTTTTGTTTTTAGTCCCTTCAGATTGGGCAATACCTCCCATTCACCTTCATTGCTCGGAACATTATACTTTTCTCCTGCTTTCATTACTGGGTTTCAGATGGTATCACACATTGTGATACCTTATGTTTATTTCAATTAATTGGAGGTCACAAATTGTGATCTCCATTTTAATCTTGATGTTGCATTTTGCGATTTCAAAATTAAGATTACAAATATATAGTTTGATATTCCAAATGGGAACATCATTTTAAAATTCTTCACCCCATCGGGTGAAACTTCTCTACTATTGCCCAAAAATGTTTACATTTGTAATACAATTTGACATTTGTAAACATGACCTTCATCATAAAATACAAACAGTTTCAGGACAAAAACTTCGTTGCTGAAATGATTACCAAGTCGGTATATGATACCATGCACTTGGAAGGTCAGGGCTTGTCTAAAAATGAGATAGAAAAGATTGTTACGGAGGTTCTCAATGAACCCTCTATTAAGGTTCAATCGGCTTCAACTCACTCTTAATTAATTCTTCCAGTAAAAGGTAGTTTCCTGTATCAGCTGCTCTAACGGCTTTAATGTAGTCTTGTCTTTTTTCTCCTGTACGGTGATAGATATTGATTTCATTATAGCCGTTTTTTAGTGCTACGATATTGGTAATTAATCTCGCAGTTCTTCCGTTACCATTGGTAAAAGGATGGATGAATACAAAACGATGCTGGCAATAGCTAAGTGCTTTTATCAGGTCTTCTTTGTCTTTAATGCTTTTGATTTGATGGTTTAGCTCATCTATGTATTGATACATTAAATTAGCAATTTGATAGGGAGATGGTGGTATGTGTGAGCCAACTTGAATATCCGTTTTCCTCCATTTACCTGCCCATTCGTATAAATGCCCAAATGCTATTTTGTGCAGTTCTAATACCAAGCCAATGGTCAGCTCTACATTTTCTTCCAATTCCAGAATGGTTTTTTCTGCTCTTGCTATTCCAGTAGCTTCTTCCCGATTAAGTTCTTCTATATCGGTTATTCCAAGTATATTATCCTCTGGTTGTGATGGTGTGTCTCCTGTTTTTCCCATTGTTGATTTTCTGTTGCAAATATATAGTTTGATATTCCAAATGGGAATATCATTTTAAAATTCTTCACCCCATCGGGTGAAACTTCTCTACTTCCTCCCTCAATCCTTCAATGTCCTGCATCCTATAACGCTCAACAGCACTGATGCTTTTAAATCCACCCATGTATTGCACCTGACGGATATTGTAGTGTTTTAACCACGCAATAATGCGTGAGGCTCTTATCTGGTAACTGGTGTATTTAATCCCCGTTATTCGTTTTAACAAGTTTAACTGGCAATCTATTATGTTCTGGGTACGGCTGGTATGTTTAAAGAGTTCTTCTGTTGTGACCGTTTCCATGTACCTTATACTATATGGTGCAACAATATTCACGCTGATATTGATTGGATTTCCTTTCTTTTCAGAGTAGGTCTGCAAATACGTTAAACTGATTTCCATTTTTTCTGTTATTTATTATTAATTGACTTATTGCTCTTTTTCCTTATCACCATCTTTCTTTTCAATGGTTTCTTTAATCTTATCTTTTACCTCGTCCTTTATTGTTTTGGCAACCATTTTCTTTAAACCATTCTTTTTAGCACCTATTATACCAGCACTTTTTAATAATGGCAATAGCAGGGGAAATATTGCTTTTGTGCTACCTGCTGAAATTATAAGGAGTTCTTTCATAGTTGGAAATCTGTAACCTTAATTTTATTAATAAAAGTTAGCAAATCGTCTTTACTAAAGATGGAACTTGCAGGAATTGTAGGTGTTCCGTGTTTATCATACCACATAAGCCAATATACCTCCCAATCCGTTTCTTTTTCAATAACATGTTCCAGCCACATTGAATAACCGTTTTTATCATCAGAAAATAAGGCATTTTCAAGTACACTGCCCTTCGCATTTCCCCTACCATGGGCAAACCCTTTATCAATATTGGTTTGAAATCTTCTATTCTCACAGGTATAATTTAATGGAAGATTATTAATGTGTATCCTGTCTTTTACTGCCATGGTTGCTTATTTGTTAGGAATAAATGTCTTTGCCACTTCTTTATATCTCTTTTCTAATTCCTTTCCAGAAATTGGTGGATTTGCAGTAAATAAATCATTAAAAAGGTTACTATCAATTATTATAACTCCATTTTTAAGCAATACTTTAGTTTTCGAATTTCCTATCCCAATATGATTCACATAATCTCCAATTTTATTATCAATTTGCTTAATATCAGACAAAATCTGTCTTACTTGAGATTCTGAGGGTTTTAACATATCAATTTATTTTAATTTGGTTGATTGCTTCATGGTATGTGTTATTTATCGGTTTTAGATGAGGTAAATTTTTAGGATTTCAAGATTAAGGAAACCCATCTGGTCGGCTCCACCCGTTTGTGCCAGACAGGCTCCTTTCATCTTTCATCTCAACCCTAACTGTCAATTAGCGGTTTCCACGCCACCAATTGAAGTTGTTTTACTGGGTTGAAATTTCTTGTTATAGCTTCAATTTTAAAAATTAACTACCTTTGATTTCATCTTGAGATTTGGGAGCCTATCTGGTCGGCTCCACCCGATAGTTCCAGACAGGTTCCTTTATCTCATCCTTCCAACCTAACATTCAAGTTCGCAGTTTCCACACCACTCATTGAAGTTAACCTTGGTTGAAATTTCTTTGCTTATTCATTTATTAGTTTTCCTGTATTGCTTTTATTTCACTTTCGCTTAAGTCATCCATAACAGCATCAACAAAACTGGTAATCTGACCTGTAATTTTACCACTGACTTTTTCGCTTAATTCATAGTGTCCTTCTTCATGCTTTATCACCACATTTTTTAATTCTTTGCCTTGTTCAAACAGGTATTGAAATAAACTATCAACCTCATTCATTTCCTTCTTATCAGGATTGTGGTAGGTATAAAACATACTTTGACCTGCAAATGCCCATTTGATTAGGTTTTCATATTGCTCAGGGCTCAATTCCAGTATTATATTTTTTCCTTTGTTTGTCATTTTCATTTTTTGTTCAAAAACCAACTTTTTATTTTAGCAGGTTACAGTTTGATACATTACCCATTTGACCATGCATTACTCCTTTTTCTTACTCAAGTATATCAATGCTTCTCTAGCAATATAATAACCTACATATAGTCCTAATGAAAGCCAAAAAGAAAAAATTAAATATGTAGGGATTTCCGTATATGGAAATTCAAAACTCCGAATTGAAAGAAGTATAATAAAATTTAAAAGAAAAAAAACAGTAACAATTCTTAAACTATTGTGTGCAAGAAAAAATTTAATACGATTCATGAGTCATTTTTTTAAAAATCCTTTTATCATTTTTATTAGTAATAAAATTAAAGTCGGAATCATTATTGCTAACCAAGTAACATTTGCATAATACGGCCATGATTTCGGTGCAAAAAAATAAATAATCATAAGAACAAGGATGATTAATTCTAATGTATAATTTGTTTTTTTAAACATTTTATATTTTTTTATTGAGTTTGTGGTGCATAAGGTACGGTTATTCCAGGTGCTTGCTGTTGATATTGTTGAGGTGCGTATGCAGGAACTCCAGAAGGAACTGATTGTTGTGGTGGATTTCCTCCAAGAGGTACAGAAACTTTCGCATCCTTAAATCCTCCAGCATTGGCATTTGGGTCATTCTTCGGAAGGTCTGGACTAACTTCACTTGTCCCGTCATTTACTTCTGCCAATTTTATATATGCAGCGATTGAACCTCCTGTTAGGAAGACACCTTGCACAATTTGTGTTAAATTCGGACTTGTTGTAAAATCAGCAGTAGATTCTATATTTTCTTTTAGCATACTACCTTCTCCAACATTTTGAACAGTTCCTGTTTGCAAATTCTGAGGTGCTCCAATTTGGCGTGTTCCTTCTGGAATCGTTCCATTTTGATAAGTTGCGCCACCATTAGCACCACCACCTGATGAAGTATAGCCAGAAGAACCCGCTGAACCATATATATTTCCCCCTCCTGCCCCTCCTCCTGATGGTGGAGCCCCTTCAACACTTTCTCCCCCTCCTCCTCCAGTTTCCAATCCCACTTCTTCCTCCTCATCACCATCTCTATCTACATATCTTATAGGTTTATTGCCAGCAAACTGGTAAGGAGTATACCAAGGATATTTCTTAAACAAGGGGTCAACAGTAGGAAATTTTCTCATCCATTTATCATACATTCTATCTCCATAATCCTGCCAACTATTCAATTCATTATCATCCCTCTTACCATTAAATGAGTTTGGGAAAATATCTCTATCAAAAGTTCTACCAGTCATAAATCCTCCAAAGGGTTGGTAGTCATTGCTGCTTAATACGTCCGCTCTCAGAGTTTTTAAGGAAAAGGAAGATGTATCACAAACCTGACCGCTATTGGTCCAGGTGGGATCGTTGCTGTCTTTGTGCGGAGTGCTGCCCAAGAAACCATTTATTCCATTGCCTGTGGCATCACTGACCGTTTGTCCAAAGTCTTCATTGAATCTGTAATAGGATACTAATCCGCTTTCACTGCCTGTTAGTCTTGTGTTTTTATAGGTATTAATATCACTTCCGCTGCGTGCAATGTTCCAGAAGCGTACTTCGTCTATTTGTCCTGCATATTGTGTTATGGCAAAATTCGCCTGGTCGGCTCCTATCCAAGTAACATTGTTGTTACTCATGTCTGAGGGATCTGTTGTAGTAAATGTCATTGTTCCGTCAATATAGCCGTCAAGAGTTGTTCCATTTCTCGTCACAGCAATATGATGCCAATTACCATCGACAATATTAATGCTTGCAATTGACCATGTATTGTTGGCTATTCGTATGTATACTTGAGATGCATAATTAAATAATACATAGCCATGGTATAAATCACCTGACGTTCTGTTAGAAAGAATAGAAGGATAGGTACTGCTCGGGGTCGTAGCCTTTACCCATACTTCTATTGTAAAATCTCCTGTGCCGAAATCCAAGAGGCTATCAAAGGGAATTTGTACATAGTCATTGCTTCCGTCAAAGGTAAGGTCGCTGCAGGGTCTACTGGCTACTTTAGCATCGCTGAAGGTGGTCAGTACATTTCCTAAATGGTTGCTTCCTGTATAATGTTTATATCCTAAAGAATGGGCATAAAGCACATTTGTTGTTGGTAATGCTGATACGCCTATCATTTCGAGAGGAGTGTTTTCCGTTCCTATTTCGCTGCTGCCGTAAATGTCTTTTTCTCTAAGTATGTATTGGGCAGTTGAAGCGCTATCTTTATTTTCGTATACCGCCATTGTATTTCCTTTGGCATCTCTTACGTAGTATTCGGTCTTTACCCATGTTCCATTGGATAAATATACGTGTTTTGCTATTCGTTTTTGGTTCGCATCGTAGTCGAATGTGAGGTTGTATTTGCTGCTGCCTGAGATTCGGGTTACTGATTTTATTTTTCCGGAAACAGTCCATGTTATGGATGCTATGGAGTCCTGGTTATCTCTGGTTAGTTCTCCGATAGCGTCATATCCGTAGTTGTTGGCAGTGTTTACACTGACTGTACCTGTGGTAGGTGTATTGGTAAATGTTGTTTGTCCGCCGGGGATATCGTCTCCGCTGGTTGATCCTGCTGCGTCATTGATGGCATACAGGCGGTTGCGCTCTAATCTTCCATTTAAAGTTTGGTACCCGTATGTCTGCTGATCTATGGTTGTTCCTGATTGGTCTTTGGCAAGGGCGGTCAGGATGTTTCCGTTGCCATCGTAGGTAAATGCGTTATTGTATTTTCCTGTATATACACTTCCTCCGCCCCATTTGTTGCTGTCTGCTATGAGGTTGGAATAGGCTCTTGCGGATATGAGCCTGTTTAACTGGTCGTAGTTATAGGCCATGGCTTGGGGTAATACGTTGGGCACTCCGGAAGCAGGCTGGGTAATGGTGGTTGCCATTGCTGTAATGTTTCCGTTGTACAGATCGTGCCTGGCTGCCATTAAATCACTGTTTGTTGTTCCTGCTGTAAATGCACTGCCGCCAATGGGGGTATAGTCGCCATTGAAATAGTCAAGTGAGTACCCAAAGGCATCTGTTGCAAAACTCTTATTCAGGCTGGCTAGTGCCCCATCTTTACCTATATCGTAAGTCGTGTCAAGTTTATCGCTGTTTATTCCTTTTATCCAGCCCTGTAAGGTGTAAGCATAGTCAATACCCTGAACGTTGTTGTTACCAATTTCAACTCGGGCAAGGGGGCCGTGCAGGTAATAAATATAGTGGGCGTCCCTGTCCCAATTAACGCTGTCCTTGCTGCTGTTCACGTCTGTAAGCCTGTTGTCGGCATCATACTCGTAGGTCTGGTAAAAGCGGTCGGGCTGCCCGGGCTGGTAATAAACTCCATTCATATTGCCTGAAACCAAGTCGTAACAGTATGCAATCTTCTTAAATCGCTGGCTGCTGACGGTTACAGAGTAATTGTCCTGTAAAAGCGTATCAACGTTTCCGTGAATGTCGTAATCGTAGTGCGTGGCATAGTTATACACCAGCGGATTGCTATGGTAAATATCCGAATAGGTAACGCTCGATACTCTTTTGCGTAGGTTCTGCTGCTTCACCGGAAGTCCAGTTGAAGTGATAACCGTGTCGTAATAGGTATGTGTTACTTCTGTCCTTGCGCCATTTGAATTGGAAACCCATGTGTTAAATATGCTGTCGTTGATTACCCTGGGGTTGTATATTCCGTTCACGTAGTAACCGAATATGTTATTGAACTTGGTACCGGAGCTATTCTCTGATTTTTGTCCCACCTCGGTAATTCTTCCCAGGGGATCATACAGGGTGTAGCTGTAAGCCGGAGGGTTCATGGAGAACTGCTTGGTGTTTTGGGACGCGATGAGCCTTCCGAGCACGTCGTACCAGTAGAGGGTGGAATATTGCTGTGATTCATCTCTTACAAGTCTCGCATACCCCGGATCAGGTGCTATTCCGTTATTGAGGTATCCGCCTACAAAGCCGCTGTTTGGAACAGGAAAAGCAATTACATCAATATTAAGTTGTGCTGAATCGCTTGAATTGATTCCAAACAAATCGCTTACCGGCTCCGGCTGCCAGCTAACACTCGTAGTAAAGGTTTCTATGTTTTGCGGTGCAGTGCATTTATATAAAGCTCCATTATTGCCCGCAATATATCCTACCCTGTCGTCTGTAAAATAAATATCGTTAATAGTTACCGAAGGCAGACCGCTTTGAGCTATCCACTGCCCTTGGTTGTAATAATAAACTTTCCCACTTGTTCCTCCAGCCATAAATGAACCATCCTGGAATACATGTATCGGGTTGAAATTAAAACTGCTTCCGGATGGAGAAGATAGGCTCGTTATCGAAAATACCGGGTTGATGGTAAATGTCAGCACAGTTTTATTCGCTCCAACAATATATCCCGTATTGGATGAATAAGGTGGAAAGGAAATGGTTTTTTTTGTAGCGGTACTACTGCTTTTCATAGCCTCTCCTGTCCCGCTTTCGCTAAATTGCTCAATCGGGGCTATTGTAGTTTTGTTCGACTCTTTGAATCTATTTTTATGTTCATTTCTTTTGCTTGCACAAAAGAAACGAACCAAAGAAAAGTGCCCCACAATGCCAACCGGAAGCTTTTGTTTGTCGCACAACGCTGCCCTCCTGGCCACAAAACTTCCGGTTCGCCCCATTGTGGACAGCCCACCCGCCGTAGCATCATAGTTTCCATACGTCAAGACTGATTCCAATTGATAATATTTACTATTCAACAACTGTTTTTTTTAACTTACCGACTCAGGTATATCACTTACCCGGATTTCATTCATCGTAATTGATTTTCTTATTGCTTACTTTTGCTTCAGTTAATTTTTGCATCAGTTTTTCATTTCTAATACCATGTCTTTGGTAGATGAATTCAAAAAACTTCTTTACAATTTTCAATACTTCTTTCCGGCTCATCCCTTCCTGGCAGTTAATTTCAAAGTCGTAATAAAGTTTCGAGCTTACCATTGCAAATGTTATTTCTTC
>Ga0206880_1010_pt2 | contig 22943 bp, 21 predicted proteins | sample Alteio_BWOrgCont_6_FD_152848 | JGI IMG/M metagenome (GOLD analysis project Ga0206880, IMG submission 152848) | Enriched cells from forest soil in Barre Woods Harvard Forest LTER site, Petersham, Massachusetts, United States -... | ecosystem: Environmental > Terrestrial > Soil > Temperate forest > O... | reverse complement strand
AATTGCCAAACAACACTTAATAAATTTAACCGCAAATTTTGGGTATTCCCTGACAAAAAGAATAGACATTTTAGCAGGGCCTTCAATTGTTTGGAATCATTCTGTTATGAATAGCCAATTAAAAAAGCCGTTTCTTTCAATATACAATAATGACATCAATAATAAAAACGAGTTGAGTGTCGGATTTAGGTTAGCTCTTGTATATAATATCAGTAAATATTTATGAAAAATCACTGACACTGAACACTTTCAGTCCGGTATTATTCATTTTTTGTATTTTCGCATAATAAAAAAATTGAGCCATTTGCTGTATTCTATTTATGATCCGACATTCATGAACCTATGCTTATGCTCTTTCTATGGAATACTTAACAAGAGCACTATAACTCAAGTAACGAACAAATCAATAAAAACCACCCTTTTATAAAAGTGAAAATATATATTACCGGAATAATTATCGTCCTGACTGCCGGTAGCGCTTTTATAAGTGCTCAATCGCTTCCTCTGCCCAATCATATTGTTATTGTGATGGAGGAAAATTATGCTTATTCCGACATCATAGGTTCTTCATTAGCACCTGAAATAAATGCTTTAATTAGTGACACGAGTACAGCTATATTTACACAATCCTTTGCTTTAACTCACCCAAGTCAACCGAACTACCTGATGCTCTATTCCGGTTCGAACCAGGCTGTGACAGACGATAACCTTTCTCCCAATACTCCTTTTTCGACATGTAACCTGGGGGCTTCTCTCCTGGCAAATGGTTATAGCTTTATAGGTTATTCCGAGAGTATGCCCTCAATGGGCTATTTAGGGGTGGTTTCAGGCAATTATGCACGCAAACATAATCCCTGGTCTAACTGGCAGGGGGCTTCGGTTTTTTCTGTTCCACAAGCTTCCAATCAGCCTTATACCAGTTTCCCGTCGAACTATGATTCATTGCCAACCGTTTCTTTTGTTATACCTAACCTTGCCGATGATATACATAATCCATCAGACTCATCTGTAGCTATCCCAAATGGGGACACATGGTTTCATACTAATTTAAATAATTATATCCGGTGGGCAAAAAACAACAACAGCTTACTTATATTAACTTTTGATGAAGATGATCTCGTGCATCAAAATCATATTACAACCATTTTTGCCGGCGAAATGGTTAAAGGAGGTGCTTATTCTGATACAATTACTCATTATACGATATTACGCACAATGGAAGAGATGTATCATTTACCCTATTGCGGGAATTCCGCAACAAGTAAAGCCATAAACTATTGCTGGAAAACAGTTACGCAAGGTTCAGCTACGGGCATAAAGGAAGATTCATTAACAGATAATTTTATTATTTACCCGAACCCTACTAATACAGGTAAATTCACCATTCAGATGGTCAATCATCAGCAAATACGAAATATGGAACTTCGGCTGTATGATTTATTGGGAAATAGTATTTATTCAACAAACCTCATTGCCTCAAAAACAGATATTGATCTCTCAAATCAGGCCAAGGGGGCCAATTTGGTAAAATTTTATGATCAAAATTACCAGGTTGCCGTAAAAAGAATAATTATCCAGTAATAGTAATTTAAGAAAACATAAATCGGACAAGTTTTCAAAACGGAAATAATTAAACAAATCATTTATTTAATTTCCGAATTTTTCCTGTTGACCTTGAGGCTTTTATTGTACGACTTCCTGTTTTTAATCCCTTGTTAGTTGCCCAATCTTTTGCATGGCTAATGGCAGTAGCAATAAGAATTCCTTCTTCCATTTTTTTCTCTCTGAGTAAGGCATTGGCAATTTCAATGGCTTTTTTCCGCACTTTTTTTGGCAGATTTTTCATTGAAACCGGGTAATCCTTTTCATCCCAGGGCATACGATGGTTTTTATTTTTGCATCAAACAAATTAGCAATCCTGCTACATCAAGGTAGCTGCATTATTCATTCTTTGTTACCTGAAGCAATTTAACTTTGTTTTGCTAAATCATTTTCAAGAATATTTTTCATCTTCTGATATTCTTCGGTTTTGATTTGCCCTGAAGCGAAACGCTTCTGCAAAATATCAAGAGGAGAATCTTTCCTCTTTCGCTGACCAGGAATATTATATGGTGTTGCGAATATCCAAAAAAGCAGGAACAACCAAAAGAACCACCATATTAGGTGCATTCCCCATACATGATAACCATCGTAGAACATGACTTTTAGTTTTTAATTCCCCGCTTCTTGCGAGACAAGTGTAACAGAATTATTACGCTGCAAACATGAGCACTCTTTAAACGATAAGCATTACGCAATTAAAAAGAAAAGTTACATCATTCGCATATTTCCGGCTAAGAAGGAAGACTTCTTTGATTTTAAACGATTAATAGAGTATCTTTAAAGAAATATTACTTCTCTTGTTTCATAAAGTCCTGTAGTGTTTTATTAATAACGTAACACTACCCCATGAGACAGCTTAAGATAAGCAAATCAATCACCAACCGTGACAGCGCATCGCTTGATAAATACCTGTTTGAAATAGGGAAGCACGGACTAATAACAGCCGAAGAGGAAGTTATCCTGGCTCAAAAAATACGTGAAGGAGATCAGGAAGCTTTAAATAAACTCACCAATGCCAATCTGCGTTTTGTAGTATCCGTTGCAAAACAATATCAAAATCAGGGATTAAGCCTTGGCGACCTTATTAACGAAGGTAATCTGGGACTCATAAAAGCTGCGAAACGATTTGACGAAACGAGGGGCTTTAAATTCATCTCTTATGCTGTGTGGTGGATACGCCAGTGTATCATTCAGGCTGTTGCTGAACAATCAAGGGTTATACGCCTGCCACTGAATAAAATCGGTTCCTTAAGTAAAATTAGAAAAGCCCGGGTAGTATTGGAGCAAAAGCTTGAAAGAGAAGCGAGTGCTGAAGAAATAGCTGAAGTACTCCTGGTGTCCGAAGAAGAAGTGAAAATTACTTTGAGTGTTTCCAACAGACATGTTTCCATTGACGCCCCTTTCGCACACAGCGAAGACAATATGGGTTTAATGGATGTATTATTCAATGTCAATGATCCGCAACCGGACAGTGGATTGATGTCCTCATCCCTGCAAGCTGAAATTAAACGTGCATTGTCCACACTCACAGACAGGGAAAGCGAAATAATCACCTTGTTTTATGGCTTAGGTTTTAATCATGGTCTGACATTGGATGAAATAGGTGGAAAATATAATCTTACGAGAGAAAGAGTCCGGCAGATAAAGGAAAAATCACTGCGCAGGCTTAGGAACGTTTCAAGAAGTAAAATTTTACGAACATATTTAGGCTGAGTGGCTTTGATTATTAGATAGCAGATCATTTATTAAATGTATAGATCACCATGGATGCAGAAAATAAAGTAGACTTTGATCCGGATTGGATAATAGATTTGGTTAAAGTACAGGAGCCTCTCCGCAAAGATATTATTGACGCGCTGAAAAAGTGTAAAAAAGGTTATTGGAATAGTAAAGCATGGGTTTATTTCGCAGATAAAGATGGTCCTGAATGGCAGATTGCCGAAAATTTTATTTTAAATCATGAAACTAAAGGATTAATAGTTTTAGACCTGCTCAAAAACGGAAAAATCGGAGGAATAGAATTTGTGAAAGAAATAGAATATTGATACAAAACACCTTTCAAAACAGTATCTCCATATCAGCCATGCTTCATTTGTTTGAAGCTAAAAAGTTTCATATTGCAATTGTCGGTCACTTAAGCCGGTATTGATAATTTTTTGGTAATCTGCAATGCCTTGTGCTTCTACACGTTTTCTTTCTGCTTCCGGCTTTTCTTTTTGTAATACAAACTGCATTTTTTGAGCATCTTGCTCTGCATTTATTTTAGATTCAATAGCAACCTTCACAGACTGTAGTTACCAAATAAAAAATATTGATTTCAGAATTGTTTCGTTAAATTTACTGTTGCAAATAAACTCCAATTGTAACGCGAAGAAGATAATCTGACTATTCATAGTTATTGTCGGATTGTATGCCATTCCTTTACAGGGATGGGAAATATTCTGTTAATTCCAGGGTGAAATAGTGAAATCAGAAAATAGTCTTTCAGAAGTTGCAAAATTATTCTCGAAGCTCGGTGTAATTACTTTTGGCGGAGCTGTTGCTCATATTGCGATGATGCAGAAAGAGATCGTGCATAAACGCCAATGGATGAATGAAGAGCATTTTCTCGATTTGATGGGAGCGACTAATTTAATACCTGGCCCCAACAGCACTGAAATGGCTATGCACATTGGACATGAAAGGGCAGGCTGGAAAGGTTTAATTGTCGCCGGGTCGTGTTTTATCTTTCCTGCTTTTATCATTACACTATTTTTCGCCTGGCTTTACAAACAATATGGACAATTGCCGCAAATACAGCCGTTTATTTACGGCATAAAACCAACTATTATTGCCGTTATTCTTGCCTCTGTATATCCGCTTGCCAAAAAAGTATTAAAAACAGTAACGCTAAGAATTTTGGGAATTGCAGCATTAATGCTCTGCCTGGCAGGTTACAATGAAATAATTGTAATGTTCGGAGCCGGATTTATAGCCTTGTTTTTAGCGTATTTCCAAAACAAGAAACCGGGCACTTTCGTTGTAAGAATTTTCCCGTTTACCTTTCTCCAGGTAAGCAACAGTACATTGCTTTCAATAAGCAATGTAAATTTATTTTTTACCTTTTTAAAAATCGGAGCCGTTCTTTATGGCGGTGGTTACGTGTTATTTGCTTTTCTTGATGCTGAATTGGTTGCAAAAGGAATTTTATCACGTCAGCAACTGATTGATGCCATTGCTGTGGGACAATTCACCCCCGGGCCTATAACTTCAGCTGTTACGTTTATTGGTTACCAGATCAATGGTTTTACAGGCGCAGTGGTTTCATCCATTGGAATCTTTTTGCCCTCATTTTTGTTTGTCGCCTTGCTGAATCCGCTTGTTCCCAAAATTAGAAATTCGAAATTATTTTCGGCCTTTTTAGATGCAATCAATGTTGCATCAATTGCAATAATAGTTACTGTTTGTTATCAAATGGGCAAAGAAGGTATTACGGATTGGCGGACAATATTAATTGCTATTGTAAGTCTTTTTTTGTCCTTTGGGTTTAGAAAAATCAATGGTGCTCTATTGATATTAGGAGGTTCGTTGATTGGTTATTTATTGTCGTTCGTGTAAAATTTATCAGTATCAACAGTGATTAGCCCAAAGAATGGCTTTTTCGTTAAAATATAGCAAATCCAATGGGATAAATCCCGGGAATTCTCCCGCTAAAAAGCGGGAGAATCAAAATTCCGCAGCAAGCAATTCTTTATTTCTTGACTTTTTTGGCAAGCTGGAGATTGGCAATTAATTTTACCTCTTCGCCTAAAGCCAGTCCGCCTGTTTCAGTTAAAGCATTATAGGAAACACCAAAGTCTTTACGATTGATTATTCCTGAAACTTCAAATCCTGCCTTGAAATTACCCTGTCCGTCTTTGGCTACTCCGCCGAACTCTGCTTTCAGGACTATTTGTTTGGTAACACCTTTCATGCTAAGGTTACCGGTGAGAATGTATTCATCACCTTTTGCCTTTTTAAATGAAGTGGATTGAAAATCAATGCGTGGATGTTTTTCCGCTTCAAAAAAATCAGCTGCTTTTAAATGCTTGTCGCGCATCTCCTGGTTGGTATCAATGCTGTTGACATCCAATGAAAAATGAATTTCAGCGTCTTCGAAATTTTCATTTTTTGTGGTTGCACTGCCATTAAAACTCTTAAATGAACCTGTCACCGTTGAAATCAACAGGTGTTTTACTTTAAATTGAACTTCTGAGTGCATAGGGTCTATCGCCCATTTTGTTTTTTGAATAGTTGCTGTTGTTTCCATAATGTTTTTTTTAAGATATTTGTTTAACGGTACAAACCTACGTATATTTACTATACAATCGTAAGCGCTATACTTTGGTATAGTTAAATCTAAAACCAATGGCAAAAGCAATGCAAAAGGGAGTAAAGACGTATACTGAATGTACAAAAGCGATTCTTCCTGTCAGGGACGCTTTGGATGTTTTAAGCGGTAAATGGAAACTCCCGATAATTATATCTCTTTCATTCGGCAATAAGCGTTTTAAACAAATGTCAAATGAAATTCCGAATATCACGGACAGGATGTTGGCGAAAGAATTAAGATATTTGGAATTGAATCAATTAGTTAAACGCACGGTATATGATTCTTTCCCGGTAACAGTTGAATATTCGATGACGGGTTATGGCAAGTCATTGGAAAAAGTAATTAAATCATTACGACATTGGGGTAATTTACATAGAAAACGAATTACCGGGCAAATCGGTTAATTTGCCCCTCGTTGCGTTACTACTTCCTCCGGGAATGCTACGAAAAGTATAGTTAATAAGAATAAATGAGTAACAGGCATTTTTATACGGGCTGGTTCGTTTCGTTAAGTTTATTTCTATGCTGCTTTCTTATTTTTAGTACTACTGTAGAGGCACAGGATAAAAAGAAAATTAAACTTACTTTTTCAGGCAAATTATACTCATCGGAGGATAACAGTGAATTGGAAGGAGTTGTACTGGAGTTAAAAAAAGGCGGTAAGTTGATGAAAAGTATGAGTAGTTCCAGGAGCGGTAAATATGAATTTGTACTGGAAATTAGTTCAACTGACGACCCCGATGCTGAATACGAATTGTCTTTTTCAAAAACAGGATTGCTTTCTAAAAACCTGGAAATCAATACCTATGTCCCGAATCCCAATTCCACTGCTTATGCTTTCCGGTTAGATGTTAATATGGCTAAAAAAAAGAAGGAGGATATTGTCATTAATCTTGCATCCGGGAAAGTGAGATGGAGTGAAAACAAATTTATATTGGATAAAATAGATGCCAATGTAATTCAGAAAGTAAAGGAAGAAGAGTCTAAAAAAAAGAAAACAGAAGAAGAAGCTAAACCCCCGACAACGTCTAAAGTAGTTGAGAAGGAAGAGCCAAAAAAAGTAGTGAAGGCTGAAAAGAAAGCGAATGAAGAAAAGATAGTGAAACAAAAACAGGATTCACTTCTTCAGAAGTATTCTAAGGGTGTTTCAGTAGAAATGTTTCAGGAAGCGAATTTTAAATTAATAAAGAAGATAGTGGTAAAGAATGGTAAAGCGATAGTGTATTATAAGAAAATTTGGAATTGGGGAGGAGTTTATTGCTTCGTGGAAGATTTATCAATGGTCAGATCAATAAGTGAATATGCCTTTGATATGGCAGGAACAAATACAAAGTAAATTTTCTGAAAATTCTTTAGATTAAGAAGAAATGAAAAACAAGCTTGAACTTTTTCTTCGGGGATTAATTAATCTGAAGTTATTGTTTTGGATTTATATTGTTACTACTGCTGTGGCAAGCATTCTTTTATATATTCATCCAATGAGTGTATTGGATAACCATTTATATAGTTCGTATAATAATTACACCATGTTCAAACAATCATTTATACATCTTATCACTAACGATGATTTGTATAGCCTCGATAGATACAAACACACGGACTATTGGTATTGGGATTATAAATACAGTCCCACTTTTTCAGTGTATATGATTTTCATAGCGTACCTACCTGTTTGGTTAGGGTTGCTACTTTGGAATACTTTAAATTCTTTAGTTTTATATTATTCAGTCCGGCTTATTCCAAATATTTCAGATAAAATTAAAGCATTTATTCTTTGGTTTGTTTTACTTGAAAATATTACTGCGGTTCAGAACTGCCAAAGCAACGCATTAATAGCAGGACTGATAATTTTGTCGTTTGCTTTTATGGAAAAGGGAAACAGTGTTATAGCACCTTTATTTATAGCACTTGCCGTTTTTATTAAACCTTTTGCAATAGTTGCCTTTCCTTTATTGTTATTTTATAATAAAAAAATTAAGTTCTGTCTGTTTGCTTTAATGTGGATGCTGATTTTAGGTGCTCTTCCTCTTCTTTTTATTTCCACTCAACAATTAGAATACCTGTATTCATCCTGGTTTAAGCTTCTCGACGCAGATCATGACATTTCCAATGGCCTGTCGGTAATAGGTATCCTGACACAATGGTTCAATTTAAATGTTTGGAAAAATATGGTGGTTTTTATTGGCGCAGTAATATTTATTATCCCATTTATCAACTATAAAAATTATTTGAATTTTAATTTCCGGCTTTTGATGCTTACTTCAATTCTTATATGGGTGGTCATATTTAATCACAGGGCTGAATCTCCGACGTTTATAATTGCGGCAACCGGCGTAGCAATATGGTATTTTATGAAAGATCGAAATACAATGGATTTGATCCTGGTAATTTCAGCATTTGTTTTAACGGTTCTTTCGCCAACCGATTTATTTCCCAGGTATTTGAGAGTGAATTACGTAATTCCGTATGTTCTAAAAGCAGTACCGTGTATTTTTATCTGGATAAAAATAGTAGTTGAAACAATTAGTTTTAAAACTGCTGTGGAGTAATATTTTTAGAGTTCTTTTTTCAGTTCGAGCAGGAAATCCATCACTTTGTTAAGAGACTTTACTATTTCCACTTTATTGATTGTATCGCCCTTGTTTTGTTTCAATTTTTCCTTTGCACCCTGTAGGGTAAATCCTCTTTCCTTAACAAGGTGGTAGATGACATGAAAATTATCTACATCCTGTTGGGTAAACATGCGATCTCCCTTCTTATTCTTCTGGGGGTTAATGATATCGAATTCCCTTTCCCAAAAGCGTATAAGCGAGGTATTAACATCAAACATTTTGGCTACTTCGCCAATACTGTAGTATAGTTTTGTTATTTCTTTTTCTTTGTAGGGCACGATCAGGGAATTATAAATTTACCTACCCGAAGTGGTAAATGGTCAATAAAATTAAACATTAATAGCCTAAAAGCAATATCATTTATAATGTATTTGAAATTCCGAGAGGTCGGGTAAATATTTTTTTACTCTGTTTTTTTCGTAATTATACATTACTTGTCCCAGGTTGGTGAGAAATGGAAAACCTGTGTTTTCGTATTCGTATTTTCCATCGTTTACGATACCATCTTTGTTGACATAAATGACGGCCGATAGTATAAACTCCACCTTGTTTTTTAAATCGCAGATGTAAGCACAATCGCTTAAATAGCCGAACGATTGCCCGACAACATTAAAAATTCTCAGCGAGTCTCCTGTAATTTTACTGTTACAGGTTCCATAAATAAAATATTTTTTATAGCTGTCTTTGTATTCCTTGGACACGTAATGAGGGTAATCCGATTCGCACGGATACATGGACATGTACCGAAGCAAAAAATCATAATCTTCTTTGGAAAGGTTAAATCTTTGTTTTTCGGGAACTGCGTTTGGGAAAATAATAGTCTTCAGTATGTTATTAATGTCCTGCAGACACATATAGTTATAGTAAGTCATATCTTTAGGCTGAGTAACTAAATTTCCTTTATTGTCTATATAACCCGTTCCTATTTTCACAGTGCCAAGCGGGTTATCTGGCTTAGTTACATTATGCTGCATGGGCTGTCGGTAAATCAATTTGTCTTTTGCATCATAAAATGAAACCGGGTTAGTGTAACTGTTTGCATCTCCTAAACAGGCAGGATCAAAACGATGTACAATACGAACGGCGGGATATTCTTTTTCAGACAATTTTTTACTGATGTATTCCTGTCCTAAAAATTCATAAATGCGGCTATAAGCATCGTTGTCACTTACCAGGAGCATTTTTTTTATATAATGAGCTACGGAAGGAACCCTGTTTTCAGCGGTAGAATCTATTGTGATTGATTTCTGGCACTCCCAGGCGCTGTCCGTTTTCATACAGGTGTATTTAGTAAGTCCCTTGATGTTGAGCTCATTTAATTTTTCCAGTGCAAGAGCAGAACACGGAAGCTTTACAAGACTCGCCGGATAAAAATAATTTGCCGGGTCAAGACAATATAGGAATTGTTTAAATGAGAGAGTGTTGTTTTTATCCCTGTTTATTTGGGTGTAAATGATCTGTACTTTATATTCCTGTTGATTCCGGAGAATATCCGAAAAAAGTTCGGGATATTTTTCCATGATCTTTTTGATAAGACCTGAATCAGAATTCGCGGACGAAAAGGTATCTGCAGAGTCTCTCACATTAGCGCAACCTACAGCAACAATAGAAATTAACCAAAAGAGGACCAGCCCGATCTTTGAGATGAAATAGACTTTATTTTTTTCTGGCAAGAAGAAGATTGGATTTTCCTTTTTCATATTTATAACCTATACCAAAAGGAAGTTTTTTCACCCTTGAAGATTTATCGGTGTATGCCTGCTCCAGGTCTTTCTGATAATATATAACGAACATAGGAATAGCGCCTGAATAAGTTCCATAATAAGTTAAATCCCAATTGTCTTTTGCTGTAAAGAATTTGAAAGGGATTCCTGAATCGTCCTGCAAGATATATTTGCTTTGAGCTAAAATGATTTCCCTGATAACAGAAAAATACGGTTTGTGCATCAGGTAAGAGGCAGATTTCACATACGTGTTGCAAGTATCAAAACTATTTACATAATACATAAAAGCCTGGTTTTTTCGTAAATAATCATTCGAAAGATTCACGGAAAAATAAATTACTTTTCTTAAAACACTATCGGGGCCGATAAAAGCTACTTCAACGCCTTTATTTCTTAATGTATCCTTTTTTGCCTCTTTAAAAGAATTGTACAATACAAGCTTTCCTTCCCTGTTAATACTTACCGGCCTGATGTCTGCAATTTTATTATTCGTTCTCTCCAGGAACAAAAGTATCAGGTGCAATGTTCCATCGAGTTCTTTTTTATGAAGATCCACCGCCATAGCCTTAGTTTTAAAAAAGCTAAGGTTAATAATTGTTTGCAGCGAATTTTTAATTGACACCAGGTAATCCGAAACAGAATCGTTTCCTTTTTTATTTTTCAAATCGGGCAACGTTCCAACAGGTTCTAAACCTACCATAACAAACTGTTTCGATTTCGGAAAAAGGGTGACTGCATTCAGAATATCCGGACCTGAAAAGGGATAAAAAACAATACCGGTATCAGCATTAATTCCTGTTAATTCTTCAGCTACCCACTGCTTCATCACTTGGGTTCTTGTACTATCGTATTTTTTCCAGTTTTTATTCAGATCCGCTGAATACTTCTTCCATTCCGGGTTGTTGATTACTAAAGGATCAAGTGTGCTGCCGGTATCCTGTGGCAGGCCTGCAATATACCTGGCGATATCATCGTACTCGCGCTTATACTTAGGAGCAGATTTTTTCTTTACAACAATTACGCTGTCCTTTTTTACAGAGTCAACTTTAGCTGTGTTTTTTGCTTCTTGTTTTTTATCTTCATTAAAACATCCGGAAAAAACAAAAATAAATGCGGCAATGATCCAACTGTTTCGAATCATAATTTTTTTTATCATATTTCTCATACTAAGCAATGATTATTTATAGGGTTCAACATTTTTTCTGCTTACAAAATAAAAAAATAATCCGGACAAAACAGTTCCCAATCCTGCGAGTGATTCGTATGGCTTTTCCCTGAAACCGAAATACGTCAGCCACGCACTTATTATAAGAAACAACACAGGTGTGACGGGGTATCCCCAGGTTCTGTATGGTCGCGCTAAAGCCGGCCTTTTAATCCTCAATACAATTAATCCCAAAACCGTAAGAAAAAGAAAAAGGTTAAGTGTAAAACTGATATACGTAATTACCTGTTCAAATTTAGCAGTAAAAACGAATAAAAGTGAAATAATACATTGTGTTATAATTGCAACTGCTGGTATTCCATGCTTGTTTTTCCTCGAAAAAAAACGAAAAAGGTGAAAATCTTCTCCCATTGCATTGGTTACCCTCGGGCCGGCAATTGTCATGGAACTTACCGAGGACAATAGCAAAAGGGAAATAATCAATCCCATAATTTTTCCACCTGTATTACCTACGATATGTTTGGCTGCAACCAGTCCTACTTCGGCTTTACCGGCCATTTCATCCATCGGGGTGGTATACAAAAAAATAAAATTCAGGAGCATGTATAATAACATTACAAGCAGGGTTCCCAAAATCAATGATCTGGGAAGATTTCTTTGAATATCCTCCATCTCTCCTGCGATATAGGCGGATGCATTCCAACCCGAATAAGCAAGGCTCACAAAGAAAAAAGAAACGGCAAATGCAGGGCTTTTAATTTCTTCCCATGAGGAAGTATCGGGTAGAAAACCGGCATTTCCTGTTCTTCCCGAAATCATTCCGCAAACAATGATACCGATAATAATCAGGATGTTTAATGCAGTAAAAAAATTCTGAAACCCTCTTCCAATTTCAATACGTATAGTATGAATGACAGCCATCAGGATAATAACTGCTGCTGCTATTCCAACAGGAGAAACCTGGGGAATGATCTGTGATAGATATTTCCCCAACGCTATAGATGAAGCCGCTGCCGGTGCTGAAAATCCAACAATCGCTGAAACCCAGCCCGACAGAAATCCTACGGCCGGATGATAAATTTTCGATAGATAATTGTATTCTCCTCCCGACATGGGGAAAGCCGCCCCAAGTTCACCGTAGCACAAAGCTCCCATTAATGCCGCGGCGCCGCCAATAAACCACAGAAGAAGTAGTGCAAACCCAGATTTAATGTCTGCTACCTGGTAACCCAGGCTGGTAAAAACACCTACTCCTATCATACTGGATATAACGATGGAAGTGGCTGTAAAAAAGCCTATTGCTTTCTTAGACATATAGGAAGAAAGAATTCCAAACGAAGCCTAATGCGAACATTTGAGATAGAAATGGTTTAGAATTCAGAAATTAGTACTTAGGATTTAATCAAAAGATTGTGACGGCCTTGAAGCAAGTTCAATCATCTGCTCGTATCCAGTAGGCGACAAATCATTGAAAAAGTAATTGATCGGATTAACTTTTTCCCCGTTTTTAATTACCTCGTAATGTACATGTGGACCGGTAGACCGTCCTGTACTTCCAACATATCCGATTAACTCCCCTCGCTTCACTTTTTCACCAACATGAACTGCAATGCGGCTCATGTGCCCGTATAGCGTCTGGTAACCAAACCCATGATTAATAACAACATGATTGCCGTATCCCTGGGCCAGGTCATCAGCTGCTTCAATAACACCATCCCCGGTAGCATAAATTTCAGTTCCCGTGTTCGAAGTAAAGTCTATGCCAGGGTGGAAATCGGGTGTTTTATATATCGGATCTGTTCTCCATCCGAATCCCGAAGGTTCGTGTTTTAATTCCTTGTTGGAGATGGGCTGTATGGCAGGGATGGAGGCCAGCATTTTTTCCTTGTTACTGGCTAATTTAAATACTTCATCAAATGATTTCGACTGAATGTAGAGTTGTTTGGAGATCTGATCCAGCTTTTTTTGAGTTTCAATTACCAACTCGGAATTTTCAAATCCCAGTAAATCCTTGTAACGGTCAACGCCTCCGGATCCTGCTTTGCGTATATTATCAGGAATTGGTTCGGCTTCAAAAATAACCCGGTAAATATTATCATCCCTGTCCTGCAAATCCTTTAAAACAACAGATACCTGGGAAAAATGCTGATTTAAAATTTCGAATTGTAATTTCATCTGATCAATCTCGCGCTTTTGCATTTTTTCCTTGGGAGAATCAAAATAGGTGAATGCAATAAAAACTGTAATCGCTGCGAGTACAACTCCGGTTGCCAGGTAGGAAACCAATTTCTTGAGCCTGTCCTTAATGGAAATATTTACCTTTTCATAGGTTAATGTCAGGGGATTGTATTTGAACTTTAATTTTGACATTTATTTCAATATAAAGGAATAATTTTTCGAAAGGCAAATCTACTGAAATAATCTAAATTTGCAATTCACTTATGTTTCCATTATGTTAAATTTTGCTAAATAGAGGGTTTAATATATGAATTCCAGTCAGATCCGGCAAACATTTCTCGATTTTTTCCAATCTAAGCAGCACCAGGTTATCCCTTCAGCATCCCTGGTAATAAAGAATGATCCTACCCTGATGTTTACGAATGCCGGAATGAACCAGTTCAAAGATTTGTTCCTGGGCAATGCTTCGATAAAATATCCGCGCATTGCAGATACGCAAAAATGTTTGCGTGTTTCCGGTAAACACAACGACCTGGAAGAAGTTGGTGTTGATACCTATCACCATACTCTATTTGAAATGCTGGGGAACTGGAGTTTCGGTGATTATTTCAAAAAAGAAGCCATTGAATGGGCATGGGAATTGCTGATCGGAGTTTACAAAATTCCCCAGGACAGGCTATATGTTACTGTTTTTGAAGGAAGTAAAGAAGATCAATTGGACTTTGACGAGGAATCCTATAATCACTGGGCAAAATACATTTCAAAGGACCGTATTATTAACGGTTCCAAAAAAGATAATTTTTGGGAAATGGGGGATACAGGTCCCTGCGGTCCCTGCTCTGAAATTCATATTGACATCCGCGATGAGGTTGAAAGAAAGAAAACGGATGGAAAATCGCTGGTCAACAAGGGTCACCCGCAGGTGATCGAAATCTGGAACCTTGTCTTCATGGAATTTAATCGCCTGGCGAACACCAGCCTGCAAAAATTGCCTGCCAAACATGTGGATACAGGCATGGGTTTCGAAAGGCTTTGCATGGTACTTCAGGGAAAAAAATCAAGTTATGATACGGATATTTTCCAACCTGTGATTCAATCTATTGAAAAAATATCAGCTAAAAAATATGGCAAAGAAGAAAAAACGGATATTGCCATGCGCGTTATTTCGGATCATTTGAGGGCAATCTCATTTTCAATTGCAGACGGACAACTTCCCTCTAATACAGGTGCCGGGTATGTTATCCGAAGAATTTTGAGAAGGGCCATAAGATATGGTTATCAATCATTAGCGCTAAAGGAGCCTTTTATTTTCAGTTTGGTTCCTGTACTTACAGATCAAATGGGAAAGGCATTTCCGGAATTAACGAAACAAAAATCATTGATTGAGAAAGTAATTAAAGAAGAGGAAGCATCTTTCTTTAAAACTCTTGAAACCGGCATACAAAGGATAAATGCAATCATTAACTTTAAAAAGCTTGATTCGGCAAATAAAATTATTGCAGGCGAACATGCGTTTGAATTGTATGATACCTATGGGTTTCCTCTTGATCTGACTATTTTAATTGCAAGAGAGGAAGGGTTCCGGGTGGATGTAGATGAGTTCAATAAATGCATGGCGGAGCAAAAAAGTCGTTCACGTAAAGCAACTGCAGTTGATACGGACGATTGGATTGAATTGAAAAAAACCAATGCGGTTGAATTTGTCGGGTATGATACACTGGAAGCTAAAGTTCAAATTGTAAAGTATAGAAAAGTTAAAGGAAAGGGCAAAGAGCATTATCAACTTGTTCTGGATAAAACTCCATTTTATGCTGAAAGCGGCGGACAAGTGGGAGATAGCGGATGGTTGGATCAAATTGAAATTGTAACTACTAAAAAGGAAAATAATTTAATAGTTCATTATACCGATGATGAGTTGCCTGCGGATCTCACTAAAATCTTTAATGCAAAGGTAGACCACCAAAAACGGGAACTAACAGCCAATAATCATAGCGCTACACACTTATTACATGCTGCATTAAGAAAGGTATTGGGTACACATGTGGAGCAAAGAGGCTCCTTAGTTTGTGCTGACTATTTAAGGTTTGACTTTTCTCATTTCGCTGCTGTAACTAATCAGAAACTAAGAGAAATTGAAAAAATTGTGAACGAAAAAATATGGAAAAATATTAAATTGGATAAAAGAGTAATGCCATTATTAGAAGCCAAAAAATTGGGTGCAATGGCTCTTTTCGGTGAAAAGTATGGTGATGAGGTTCGTGTTGTAACAATCGAACCGGAATTTTCAGTCGAATTATGTGGAGGAACACATGTTGAATATACGGGTGAAATAGGTTTTTTTATTATCAATGAAGAAACAGCCGTTGCTTCTGGAATAAGAAGAATTGAAGCAAGAACGGCAAAAGGCGCTTTCGATTATATTCACGAACAATTCATTGTTCCCTCCGAAGAATTAAAAGGGATATTCAAAAAAACGTTAAAAGACGTCCCTGCTCATGTTATTTCACTGATTGAGGAAAATTCTCAACTTAAAAAGAAGGTGGAATTGTTAAACAAAGAAAAGGCCAAACAGATAAAAATAGACCTCTCACAAAAAATAAAATCTGTGAACGGCATTAATTTTATTGCAGAAAAAATTGAATTGGATTCTGCAGAAGCCATCAAAGATTTATCGTTTGAATTGAGAAACCAGGTTCAAAACTTAGTGATGGTAATTGGCGCCGAGGTTAAAGGCAAACCCATGATTAGTATTATAATATCTGACAACTTAGTTAGAGAAAAGAACCTGAATGCAGGAACTATTGTGCGTGAACTCGCAAAAGAAATTCAGGGAGGCGGAGGTGGACAAGCTTTTTATGCTACTGCCGGGGGAAATGATTCACAGGGACTTTTGAAAGCTTTAGAAAAAGCAAAATCATTTATATCCTGAATGGTCTGGGTAGAATATTTGGGAGAAGGGTTACAGAATTATTTGCCCGGCTGGCTATTGCTATTAGCAACTGTTAAACCAGCATTAAACCCTACAATGATTGCAACACAACCACTTTTATCAAGTGTTGCGCTGGGGTCTCCGGGAGGAGTAACGGCTTCTATAGTTAATTCCTGGGTGGTTTGAACATTAAAGTCCCAAAAATTTCCATAGCCTTTATTGGAGAATATCACATTGTTGTCGGAATCTTTTAATTTAAAACTGATTTCTCCAAGGTCCTTTTGGGCACAAACCAGCACCCTGTAGTTCTGCCCGGAGTAAAAAGTCATGGTAAGTTCAGTATGGTCATTTGAAAGAAGAGTAGTGTTGTATAATTGCCCGCCATTGATGTAAGGCTTGAGTTTGGGCAAACATTTTGACTTTGCATAACCCTGGCACTGGGAAAAAACCTGTTGCCCCGCCGTTAATAAGAAAAAGAAGAAAAATACTCTGAAGACGTTCCTGATACTCATGATATAATTTTAAAATTTCCTTTGTCTGTTAAAGATGCTTTGGAAAAGCAAAGTTATAAAAGCTGATCAAATGTAAAAATAAAATTAGAATAGCAACATTAAAATGCCTGATAAAATTAGGACTACGTCACCATTCTCACCAAAACTACCTCTTCACAGTAGTTGCGTTTGCCTGTGCTTTAGGTGTTATCACCAGGTCGCTTATGTTCACATGCTCAGGCCGGGAAGCGGTCCAGTAAATAGTTTCGGCAATGTCTTCGGCTGTCAATGCCTTTAACCCTGCATATACTTTTTTAGCTTTTTCCGTATCTCCTTTATAACGCACTAAGGAAAATTCCGTCTCTGCCATTCCGGGATGAATGGCCGTTACCTTTATTCCATGCGGAAGCATATCAATGCGCATAGCCTTGCTCAAGGTATCCACCGCATGTTTAGTGGCACAATACACATTGCCGTTCGGGTAAGTTTCCTTGCCTGCAACAGAACCAATATTGATGATGTGCCCGCTTCCGTTCTCAATCATAATAGGAGCAACCATCCTTGTCATGTATAGTAATCCCTTTACATTCGTATCAATCATTGTTTCCCAGTCGTCAATATTACCTTCCTGTATTGTGCTTAATCCCAATGCCAACCCTGCATTGTTTACCAGTACATCAATTTTTTTCCACTCCTTACCAAGAGCATTCACTGCTTTTTCTACCTCTGTTCGTTTCTGAACATCAAAACACAGGGGAAGAGATTGTACTTCATATTTTTTTGCTAACTCTTTTGCCAGTTTATCTAATCGGTCTTTTCTACGGCCCGTAACAATAACGTTAAAGCCATTTTTTGCAAAAATATCGGCGGTGGCTTTTCCGATTCCTGCAGTTGCTCCTGTAATGAGTATGGTTTTCATTATAAATCAAAAATAATAATCTTCTTTATGAACGCATCATTTACCATTCAATTTGCTATTCCTGTATCCGTATGAAAAATAAATTACAAGTCCTATTACTAACCATATACCAAAAGCAATCCAGTTTCTTATTCCCAGTTCTGTCATCAGGTAAAGACAGGAAACAAGTCCCAATACAGGTATAAGTGAATAATTCTGGGTATAACTGTGAACTGTAATGATTGTAGATAAAATAATAAATATATAATAAGGTATCCTGGCTGCAAAAACTTCTGAAGGATTTTTTCCAGGCTCAGTAAAACTAAAAAAATTCTTAAGGATATCCTGATCATAGATGTGAATGAAAATTACTGTTAAAACAAATAAAGCAGAGACAAGGTACTTCCCATTGATGTAAGGAATTTTAAATTTAGCCTTTTGTCGTTCTTCTGCGGGCATGATCAATACCCCTCCGCATACCAGTACAAAGGCAAACAGCGTTCCTATGCTGCAAAGATCAGTTACCAGGTCGGAGTCAAGGAACAGGGCAGGGATGCCAACCACAAAACCTGTTACAACAGTGGAGAAAGAAGGAGTTTTGTACTTTGGGTGTATCCTTGCAAAACGTTTGGGCAATAAACCATCGCGACTCATGTTCATCCATATCCTGGGTTGCCCCATCTGGAAAACCAGGAGCACGGTGGTCGTGGCTACTACCGCGCTTAACGCAATAATTCCTCCCAGCCAATTCATCCCTCTCGAATTAAATGCAGAAGCAAGAAAATCGCCTACATTTAATTGTTTATAACTCACCATACCGGTAAGCACCAATGCGATTAAAATATAAAGTACGGTGCATATAATTAAAGAATAAATCATTCCGCGCGGAAGATCACGTTGAGGATCCTTGCATTCCTCGGCTGCCGTAGAGATAGCGTCAAAACCAATGTAGGCAAAGAAAACAGCTGACACGCCCTTCATCACCCCTGTCAACCCATTTGGTGCAAAAGGAACCCAGTTTTCAGGATTCACGTAAAAAAAGCCGACAACAATCACCATCAATATAACTACTAACTTAAATGCAACCATCAGGTTGTTGGATGTCCTTGATTCTTTGATACCCGTATAAATGAGCCAGGTTATCAATACGGTAATAAGCAAAGCAGGCAGATTGAAAATTACCGGCATTGAACCAATGTGCGGAGCTGTAATCCATAAATTATGCAGTGATTTCACAGAGTCGGAAGGGACTGCACCGGAAATAGCGGAGTTTAAAAATTCATCATGAGCTTTTTTTGCTTCGAAAAAGCTGGTGGAAAGATGCTCAGGTATATGTAAACCGATGTTATGAAGAAAACTTGACAAATTACTGGACCAGGAGATAGCCACAGTAATATTCCCTACGGCATATTCCATAAGTAAGGCCCAACCGATGATCCATGCCACCAGTTCACCAAAAGCGACATAAGAGTAGGTGTATGCACTCCCGGAGATGGGAATTTGTGATGCAAATTCAGCATAACAGAGGGCAGAAAATCCACAAGCGATGGCTGTAATAACGAACAGTAATACCACAGCAGGGCCACCATCAAAACAGGCCTTACCGACAGTGCTGAAAATACCGGCGCCAATTACAGCTGCAATGCCCATGGCTGTGAGATCCCGGACAGAAAGCACTTTGTTCAGGGCAATGCCCCCCTCTTTACTGTCCTGCTGCTCTGCCTGCCTGAGAATCTGGGCAATTGATTTTTTCCTGAATAAACTTTTTATGTTCATTGTTTTAAACACATTGGTTGAAACCCCGTCTGTCCGGCAAGCAGGTATGTATTTTCATTAAGTTCAGAGTGAAGTGTGTAGGTCATATTGAGCCTGTCGAAATATGCGCGAGTGCAGTCTATTCAAGCTATGTAATCGCTAAGGTATTGGTATTGTGATGTAAGCTTTCCTTCTTTTGCAATGGATGCACGATCTATCATACCTGTTTTATCATCACCTAAAAGATCGGGCAGCACGCGTTCAATCAACTCCTTTCCAAAATCTTCGGAGGCATCGCGCGGCAACTCGCAGGGGAGATTATCCACCGCCATTACGGTAATGGCGTTTTTGCTGAATGGTATGTCAGTATTCTCTGTAAGAGGATTATATCCATAAAAAGGATCGGCTATAGAACTTGCTTTTAACGTGCTGGGCACGGAACCATTTATATCACAACTCACATCCGCTATTACACTTATCCTGAAATCGGGTAGTTTCATATCTTCCTTGCTAAACAGCTTTGGTGCCTGTGGGTGCCAGAAATGTGCAGTAATAAGCAAATCACATACTTTGGTATAGGGTAAAAAGGTGGACACGTAATTTCCAGGATGCTCATAAAAATCTTTCATACTCCAGGAGGAACCGTCTTTTTGCTGGTTGTAATCTTTGGAGTGAAGCTGGCAATAAACCGGTTCACGGAAGGAGCAATACAAAAACTCATAGGGAGTTACCTTTCTTATTTTTAATGCACTCACCGTTTCAATAACCCCATTGGCAACCCTGCCTCCCCCGGTAATCAATATTTTTATATTGGATAGTTTTATCCTTCCAAGTTCTGTTTCCAATTCTGCTCTATCGCGACATTTATGTGCAGGCTTGACATGGAACAAATCATATTTTTTCCCGTAGCCCAATAATCCGTTATATGCACCCACTATACCCGCATAACGGCCAAAGCCGATGACCCGGTTATGCTTTTCGTCTGTCAGGCATTCATAATCTATCAGTTGAATTTTCTTTTCAATAACCGCTTTTAAAAGTTTTTGGTTATGAGGTTGTTTTTTGATGGTATGTGAAAAAAAGACATATTTTTTATTAGGAATAAGCCTGTCCACAGGTACTTCTTTGATCCCTATCAATAAGGTACAATTATCCAATTTTTCTTCCACTTTTAATCCGAAAGCACGGTACTCATCATCAGCATAACACCTTATGTTACTGGTCTGCACAACTATTTCAAGTTGAGGATATTCCCTTAACAACTCGGTGCACTGAAGCGGTGTAAAAGGAACCCGCATATCCGGTGGCGTTTTTTCCTCTCTTATTATTCCAAGTTTTATTCGGTTCATTTTTAAAAGAAAACGATGAGTTAATTACTCAATTATCAAAGGTATGATTTTTGAGATTCTCCTATAAATCTCCATTCTAATTCGTAAATTTGCATTGAATAATGGGGCTGACAGGTTTTGACAGCAGGTGCAGTTGGTAAGCCGGCATGCCGAGCGTTGTGAATATGGCTCGATAATCCTAACTCTCAAAACAATTAAATGGCGATAACTACGCCCTTGCTGCTTAATTCTAAGTAATTAAGTACAGCATGCTTCCCGGGGAGCTCCTCCTTACTGCGCCTTGGTAAAAGCATCGAAAATGTGAGGATAGTCGCGGGAAGCTTCGTACCGGGATGAAACTTTAGAAGCTACGTTTGCGGTTGGTCTGCATTTTTGCCTGCCGCATACCGACAATCAAAAAAGTGCTAAGCATGTAGAACACTTATTAATTCCTTGTTTGGACAGGGGTTCGAATCCCCTCAGCTCCACGGGTTGATCAAAGCAACGAACGCGACTGAAGCGGAAGAAAAACAAATTTATTTGTTTTTTCTGTAACGAAAGGCGCTGAGATGCGCAGCATCTTGTTGCTTTGATCCACTGCACGGGCGCCACGGGGATCATTGTAAAATAATCCCTCAGTTCCAGTTCATGGGAAAGATTGATAAAACCAACAACTTTCCCATTTTTATTTCCTTAAGTGAGAAAAGAAAAATTTATCCCTAATGGTTGGGGGAAATTAATTGAAAAGGTTAAGTCAAAGAAAAAATTAATTATATAATAAAATGAAAGGCCCGCAATTTTTGACATACATAAATCCAGTCCTTAAAGTTCTCAAGGATATGGGGGGAGCTGGTGCAACGTCGGAAGTAATAGATTCAGTTATTGAGTATTTAAAAATTCCGGATTCAGAGGTTGAAAAGACTATTGTAAGTGGACAATCTCGAATTAAAAATCGTATTCAGTGGGCAAGAATGTATTTAACAAAAGCTGGTTATATTGATTCCAAGGTTCGTGGTATATGGAAACTCACAAATAAAGGCCTAAGCGCAAATCTTAGTGAAGATGGTATAAGGGAATTATTTAAAACGGTTCAAACTAATTTCAACACAAAAGAGAATATTATTAAGGGAAGCGTATCTGAAAAAAAGATTGTTGAAGAAGAAATTTCTACGGATGAAGAAGAACATTCACATAATTTATTATCAATTATTCAAAGTCTTAGTTCTTCAGGATTTGAGCGTATTTGTAAACGATTGCTGACTGAATGTGGTTTTCAAAATGTCCAGGTAACAGGAAAATCAGGTGATAGTGGAATTGATGGAATTGGATTATTGGAGATTAATGATTTAGTATCTTTTAAGGTTTTATTTCAATGCAAGCGGTATAAAGAATCTGTTGGCCCTGGACAAGTAAGAGATTTTCGTGGAGCTATGCAAGGAAGAGCAGACAAGGGAATTATTATAACCACCGGAAGGTTTACCAAAGAGGCTAAAAATGAAGCAATACGAGATGGTGTTCCTCCTATAGAATTAGTTGATGGAGAAAAACTTATCGATATGTTTGAAAAATATGAATTAGGGTTGAAACCTAAAATTGTCTATGACATCGATCCAACATTTTTCAAAGAATTCAAATAATAATTGATTCAATAACTGTAACAATTTGCATTTGTTACTCCCAAGTGTGGATTAATTTTTTTTTGGTATTAATTCAGAAGTAGTGAGATGTTATAAATAGTAAAAACATGGGATAGCCAGATTGTACTGGCAGCATAAAATCTTTTTGCTTTAAATTTTATGACCTAAAAAGACATTAAAAAATACTCTATATGAAAAATATTAACAGCAAAAACTAAGCTTCTGCAACTATGGGAAATTTAATTCATAAAATGATTTTTTCCAAAAACCTTC
>Ga0206880_1015_pt1 | contig 23353 bp, 24 predicted proteins | sample Alteio_BWOrgCont_6_FD_152848 | JGI IMG/M metagenome (GOLD analysis project Ga0206880, IMG submission 152848) | Enriched cells from forest soil in Barre Woods Harvard Forest LTER site, Petersham, Massachusetts, United States -... | ecosystem: Environmental > Terrestrial > Soil > Temperate forest > O... | reverse complement strand
GCGCGGAGGCGCGGGAGCGGTCGAGCATGGAGTGGATCTGCTCCGGCGTGGACATGTTGGAGGCGGCGATGGTGTCGTAGGCGAGCTGGGCGACGCGAAGGGTTTGGCCGCCGGGGTCGTCGGTCTGGAGGTGGATGGTGTAGACGATGCGGCCGGCGTAGGTTTCCTGCGTGGAGGTGATGGATGCCAGGTACTTTGCGAGGCGCTGGCCGTCGAAGCGGCCGGTGAAGACTTCGGAGGAGAAGAGATCGGAGGCGTGAATGGGGCTGGCTGTTCCCGAACCGAGGAGGACGGGGACCTTGTGCAGCGCGAAGGCGGCGGAGTCGATGTCGCGTTCGGGGACGATGCCGGTGGCGTCGATGAAGCTTTGGAAGCCGGGGCTGCGGGCGATGGGCGACTTGTCGAAGTGCGTGGCGGCGCGGAGCGGCTGGAGGTTGACGTAGAGGATGGCGTCAGACTCGGGCAGCAGACGCGCGGCTTCGGGTGGGGCCTTGGCGCGGAGGTAGAGCATGACGCCGAGGGCTGCGAAGGCGGCGACGGCGATGAGAAGAGGGATGAGCGTGCGCTTGCGCATAAAGGCAGGGATCAGGGAGTGGGGATTAGGGAGTAGAAGTGCGTGGCGGTGGGAGAGCAGCGGGTGATTTGCTGCGCTCAGGATGAACTACTCGGGGATGGAGAAGGAGAAGATTTTGCTGTTGCCTGCGATGCCCTGGGTGTTGGCTGAGCCTGGCGGGAGGACGCCGTACTCGCCTTTTTCGATGTCGATGGGGACGGTGTAGGTGTAGAGGCGGGGGCCGATTCTTTTGGGGGTGAAGACGAGTTCGTTGCGGCCGGGGCCGGCGGTTTCATGCAGCAGACCACCGGTGAGGGTGCGGAACTCGCGGTGGTCCTTGTGGTCTTCGAGGCGCAGGAAGAAGTACTCGTCGGCGCTGGTGCCGGGAGGGGTGTAGAGCAGGAGTTGGGTTCCGGTGGGCAGGACGAGCGGGGATTTGCCGCCTTCGATGTAGCCGTTGGTGTCCTTGCCGAGGACGCCTTGAGACAGAACGCTTTTGAGCGTGCCGCTGGAGCGAAAGACGACGCGCTCGGTCTGGAGTGGCAACCATTCGCCGGCCTGTTCGCCCTTGGTGGCTTTGTAGTAGACGCCGATCTCGTCGACGCCGGGAGGTAGTGAGCCGGAGGTGACTGTGGTGTCCGTGGTTACGGGGTGCTGTGCGAGGCCTGTGCCGTGGGCTTCCATGGCGGAGATGACGCGATCGGTGATGCCGGCGGTCTTGAGGGCAATGAGGTCGTCGGGGGTGGTGTCGTAGTGGCCGGGCTTGGTCTGGATAGTCTGGACGATGATGTCGTCTGAGAGACCGGCCTTGGCCATGTGGATGATGTCGTCGTTGGAGACGAGATGGACGCGGGTGGTGTCGGTGTTGGGGGCGAGTGGGCCGTCCTGCGCGGCGGGCGCTTGAGCGAGGGCCGGCACAACGAGTACAAAAAGAGCCAGCGAGGAGAGGACCGAGGCGGCGGTGCGCCGCAAAGTCATGCGCCATTGGTGCATGGGCAAATGCTATCACTGCGCACTGCCAGAAGGGCAGATGGCTGGTTTCCCAGAGGTGTTGGCTGTGGTAGAGTCGATGTATACGTTCGAGAGGTTGAGGCGGGCGTGTGCGTGTGTTGTTTGGGCTGGCGTAGCTCAGCTGGTAGAGCACCTGATTTGTAATCAGGCGGTCGGGGGTTCAAATCCCTTCGCCAGCTCCAGATTTCATCTTAAGCGGCACACGATGTTTGGTTGTACCTGCCAGTTGTTACCGTCTTGCAGTGTTCACCATGCACAATCGAGGCAATAACGATCTGCGTGAGAGGTCATCGCGCTGGTTTGCCACGGATTGGGCTGGAGACGGTTGTAGTTGGCAGGCAGGATGCACAGGTGGCCGAGTGGTTAATGGCAGCAGACTGTAAATCTGCCGCGCTTTGCGCTACGGAGGTTCGAATCCTCCCCTGTGCACCACTTTCAGCGAGTGAGGGAGCCGCATGAATATGACTCCCGCGGGCAATGGCAGGCTGATTGTCTCGTTGACGGTGTTTGCGGTACTCGCCGTGTTGGTGTGGCGAACGATGGAGCCGGGTCGATTTCAACAGCTGACCTGGCTGCTGATCGGGTTTTTCGCGTTCCGTACGCTGTTGACTTGGTTGCGGTCGCGGTAGAGTAGTAGAGACGTTCGGAGAAGCAGCCGAACGGCAGGCTGATGTAGCTCAGTGGTAGAGCACTCCCTTGGTAAGGGAGAGGTCATGGGTTCAAGCCCCATCATCAGCTCCAGATTTTTTGAGGTTTGGTTTCGACCGCGGGCGGGAGTAACTCAGTGGTAGAGTCACAGCCTTCCAAGCTGTTGGTCGCGGGTTCGATTCCCGTCTCCCGCTCCAGACTCCAGACACTCAAGCGAGAAATGCAGGGACCGGACCAACCATGGCTCAAACGAACTCAAACTACCAGGTAGATCGCTCCACGGCGCTGTACGAGCGTCCGGCGGTGGTGATTGGCGATGCGGCAACGTTTGCCGCAGTCAAAGGCGCGATCGACGGCAAGTTTGCCGCAGGCAATGTGGAGGGCTTCCTGAAGTCGCTGGAGCGCTCGAGCTTGCGGATTCGCGAGTTCGAGATGGTGGCGAAGGCCGGCAAACTGGGTCCGGAGACGGCTGCGCAGTATGCGAAGCTGCCGGTGGGGGACCAGGCGCTGGTCCGCGAGCTTTACCTTGCTTCGCTGGAGAAGGTGGAGATTACGCTCCGCGACAAGTACTTCAAACTGTACGCGTACTACTAATCGCGCCGGTCCGCGAATTGAAGTTGGGTGATCGTACTCTAAAGCAGAAGTAGACTTCACCCTGGCGTAAAGCCAATCCTGTACAAGCATTAAAAGCAGATTCCCTACGGGAATGACAAAGAAGAAAAGATCCATCAGGAGAAAGTGAGTCGTCATGGCGAAGGAAAAGTTTGATCGCAGCAAGCCGCACGTAAACATTGGAACGATTGGTCATATCGATCACGGCAAGACGACGTTGACGGCGGCGATCACGAAGGTATTGTCGAAGCACAACCCGCATAACACGTTCCGTTCGTTCGACACGATTGACAATGCGCCGGAAGAGCGTGAGCGCGGTATCACGATCTCGACCTCGCACGTGGAGTACGAGACGGCGAACCGTCACTATGCGCACGTCGACTGCCCTGGCCACGCGGACTACATCAAGAACATGATCACGGGTGCTGCACAGATGGACGGTGCGATCCTGGTGGTTGCGGCCACAGACGGCCCGATGCCGCAGACCAAGGAGCACGTGCTTCTGGCGCGCCAGGTTGGCGTTCCGTTCATTGTGGTGTTCCTGAACAAGTGCGATGCGGTTGAGGACGAAGAGCTGATCGAGCTGGTGGAGATGGAAGTCCGCGAGCTGCTGAGCAAGTACGACTACCCGGGCGACGACACCCCGATCATCCGTGGTTCTGCTCTGGGCGCGCTGAATGGCGAAGCGCAGTGGGAAGCCAAGATCGACGAGCTGATGGCGGCGGTCGATGCGTTCATCCCGCAGCCGGAGCGCGCTGTTGATCTGCCGTTCCTGATGCCGATCGAAGACATCTTCTCGATCTCGGGCCGTGGCACCGTGGTGACGGGCCGTATCGAGCGCGGCAAGATCAAGGTTGGCGAGGCTGCCGAGATCGTCGGTTTCCGCGACACGCAGAACACGGTTGTGACTGGCGTGGAGATGTTCAAGAAGCAGCTGGACGAAGGTCTGGCAGGCGACAACGCTGGCCTGTTGCTGCGCGGTATCGCAAAGGAAGATGTGGAGCGCGGCCAGGTGTTGGCCAAGCCGGGTTCGATCAAGCCGCACACCCAGTTCAAGGGCGAGGTTTACGTCCTGAGCAAGGAAGAAGGCGGCCGTCATACCCCGTTCTTCAACGGCTATCGTCCGCAGTTCTACTTCCGTACGACGGACGTGACCGGATCGGCGAAGCTGCCGGAGGGCACCGAGATGTGCATGCCGGGCGACAACATCGCTCTGGAGATTACGCTGCACACACCGGTGGCCATGGAGAAGGGTCTGCGCTTCGCCATCCGTGAGGGTGGCCGCACCGTCGGCGCCGGCACCATCTCCGAGATCATCAAGTAACAGGCAGTAGACAGAAGTGAGTAGACAGTAAAGAAAGCGGCGAGCCTTTGGGCTCGCCGTTTTCTTTATGCTGCGTTCGAACCTTAGATCTGTGCGGTGCCGCCGTCGACGAAGAGCTCGATGCCGTTGACGAAGCTGGAGTCGTCGGAGCCGAGGAAGAGGGCGACGGTCGCGATCTCTTCGGGGCGACCCATCTCGCCGCGTGGAATCTGGGATTTGAAGTACTCCTTGGCGTCGGGACCGAGGGGGTCGAGGATGGGGGTGTCGATGGTGCCGGGGCTGAGGACGTTGACGCGGATCTTGCGGTCCTTGAGATCGTTGAGCCAGGTGCGTGCGAAGGAGCGAACGGCGGCCTTGCTGGCGCTGTAGACACCGAAGGCAGGGATGCCCTTGATGCTGGCAATGGAGCCGTTCATGATGATGGAGCCGCCGTCGGTGAAGAGTGGGAGAGCCTTCTGCACGGTGAAGAGTGTGCCGCGGACGTTGAGGTTGAAGGTCTTGTCGAATTGCTCCTCGGTGACTTCGCCGATCTTGGCGAGCTCGCCCTGGCCGGCGCTGGCGAAGAGGATGTCGATCTTGCCCTTTTCCTTCTTGACGGTGGCGTAGAGGCGGTCGAGGTCGGCGAGGTTGGCGGCGTCGCCTTGGACGCCGGTGACGTTTTTGCCGATGGCTTTGACGGCCTCATCGAGCTTGTCCTGGCGACGGCCAGTGATGAAGACGTAGGCACCTTCCTGCACGAAGAGCTTGGCGGTGGCGAGGGCCATACCGGAGGTGGCTGCTGTGATGACTGCTACTTTTCCGTCGAGCTTACCCATGGTGGTTCTCCTTTTAATGAAGGCCGGGCAGCCATCCCGCTCGGCGGGTGTTGGTTCCTTCTGCCTTCTGGAGCATCGGATGAGGTATGGTTGTTCCGAGATTCAATAGTTCTGAAATTATGAACTATTGAAATTGTGTGAATGCTTTGTAGGATGGAGGAAGCATGAGACCGCTGTTTCATCCCGCTGTAGAAGATGTGCCGGTGGAGGCGATCCTGCATGCACTGTCGGACCCGGTGCGGGCAGCGATCTATGTGGAGATTGTTGAGCAGGAGTGCTCGCGGAACTGCTCTGCGTTTCTTCACTTGCGAGAGAAGGCGATTCCGAAGTCGACGTTGTCGCAGCACTTCAAGGTTCTGCGAGAGGCGGGGCTGATTCGCGGAGAGCGGCGGGGCGTGGAGATGCACAATACGTCGCGGTGTGCCGAGTTGGAGCAGCGGTATCCGGGGCTGCTTGCTTCGATTGTGAAGGCGCATGAGATTCAGCTGGCGGATGAGGCGAGGCGGGAAAAGAAGGTGGGGAAGAAGAGGGTCGCTAAACGCAAGGGGAATCAGGACAATCCGGAGTGGACTAAAGAAGACTTCGCACAGGCAGTGCCATTTGGCCGCTTGCCGCACGATCTGCAGAAAGTGCTTTCCAGTCGGACGCGCAGTAAATGAAGAGCTTGCCCTTCGCCATCCAGGAGGGTAATAGAACGGAGCGCGGGGGGACGATCACTGAGATCTTCAAGTAGCGCAGACCGTTTTCGGTTGGTAACGCTAGCCCGACCAGCACCACCAGTTCCCATCGGCCTCGATAATGAGCTTTGGGTTGCAGGTTTTCAGGATACCGCCATCTTGAGTGGTGGTTAGCTCGATGATGAACGCCTTGTTGCGCTCTCCTTCGAATCCACCCATGTACCGATCGATGGAGTCCTTTGCCCAGGCCCCGCCATGGTCACGCCCGCGTAGCGAGCCGCTACGGACGAGACGGTCTCCATCCCAGATCTTCCAATCAATTGCGAGAAGCGGATCTTCGTGGCACACCTGAAGAAAACTTTCGTTCAGGCCCATCTTGCAGTTCAGTTCGTGGAACGGAATGCGCTTCTCTAAGCGAATTGAGAGCGCAAAACCGGTGCTCCGAACTGGGAACGGAGGAGTTCTTATCGTGCCGCTATCAAGCGTGATCGGGATAATAATCGGTTCGCAGTCGAACGCAGATGAACGGGCTGGAATTTTCTGGGCCAAAGTTGACCCGGTTGCGGCCCAAAGACCGGAAAGAAGTTGACGTCTGGTCATAGAGCTCATTGGAATTCCTCTCAAAAGCTATATATCAGTATCCAGATGTGCCTAGGACGACGGGTAAGGCATAAGTACACTTTTGAAAGTGTATGCATGTGTTTTTAGAGGGGCTCGCTTTCCGAATTAACGGTTTTCGTGGATAATGGATGAGGACGAGCGTGTGCCTGACCGCTTGGCTATCCCGTACCAACAATTCAGGAATAGGGCAGCAGGGGCCCATAAGCCCTGAGTCGCGGCGTGTCGTAGGAAGGTCTATGGCAAGTTGCTTGTCAGCCGAGGTGGCTGGCCAAACTAGAGAGGATGTCCAATGCGCGAGATCATTACCCTGCAGTGCCCGGATTGCAAGAACCGGAACTACTCCACGACCAAGAATAAGAAGACCACGACCGGCCGTCTGGAGTTCAAGAAGTTCTGCAACACGTGCCGCAAGCACACGCCGCACAAAGAGACGAAGTAGTCTCTGCGGGAGCGAAGCGGGCCTAACGGCTCGCCTCCTTACAGGGGAGTAAGCTCAACGGTTAAACTGTCGGTCTCCAAAACCGAACTTCTCGGTTCGAATCCGAGCTCCCCTGCCATCTCTCCTCCGGTCGCCATGGCGAAGGAGGACGCAACACCCAAGATTGATGTACCGCGGCAGCAAGTGAGGCAGTTTTCTCAGCCGCGCTGGTTAGCAATTCAGGAGCAGTAGCATGTCAACCGCTATCGAAACCAATGAGCCGGTAACCCCCGTTCAACGCGCGCTCGGACCCGTCGAGCGCCTGACGCAGTTCTTCAAGGACACGCGGCAGGAGATGCACAAGGTGACGACGCCGTCGCGCGCCGAGGTGCAGTCGACCACGATCGTTGTGCTGGTGACAGTGTTTCTGTTTGCCGGCTACTTTGCGCTGGTGGACTTTGTGATCGGCAACAGCCTGGACAAGTGGTTCCTGCACGTGACGAAGTAGTAAAGAGCAGGGAATAGGCAGTAGGGAATAGGGAGTAGTTCCTTGCTTCGCATAAGGCGATGCACAAAGGTATAGCAATTTATGGCAGACGAATTGATTAACGAAAATCTCGAGGCAGAGCAGCTGGTAGCGGAGTCGGTTGAGGGTGAAAGCATCCCTCTGCCTCCTGAAGACGCTGCGGTGGAAGCCGCGCCGGTGAATGAGAACTTCAAGTGGTACATCATTCACGCTTACTCGGGTTTTGAGCGCAAGGTGAAGGAGTCGCTCGAGAGCCGCGTGCGGGCGTACCACTTGGAAGACCGCGTGGGCCGTATTGAGATTCCGACCGAGCCGACGACCGAGATGCGCAACGGCAAGAAGTACACGATTGATCGTGTGTTTTTGCCGGGGTATGTGTTCGTTGAGATGGCTCTGGACAACGAGCTTTGGCACGTGGTGAAGAACACGCCGCGTGTGACGGGCTTTCTGCAGACAGGCGACCAGCCGAACGCACTGAGCGAGGCTGAGGTCAACGCGATGCTGAACCGCAGCGATGTGACCAAGGAGAAGCCGAAGCTCAAGCTGAAGTTTGCCAAGGGCGAGCAGGTTCGGATTACCGATGGGCCGTTTGCTAATTTCAATGGCGCTGTCGACGATGTGAACGAGGATAAGCAGACACTGAAGGTGATGGTGTCGATCTTCGGAAGGCCGACGCCGACCGAGGTCTCGTTTGCGAATGTAGAGAAGTCGGAAGAGTAGTAAAGCAGGGAATAAGGAATAGAAACCTCCTGCTTTAGGAATGACCAAGTTTTGGGAGACCAGCCGGGAAGCTTCGCCCGACCTTCTAACTCCCACATGTAGCAAGAGCGAACGGCGGCTTCTAACGCTTCGCTTGGGATGACAATTCATTGCGGGCTCAGGGCTCGCAGCAAAGAGAAGGAACAAGGACAATGGCACCGAAGAAGATTACAGGGTACGTCAAGCTCCAGATCACTGCCGGCAAAGCGACGCCGGCACCCCCGGTTGGCCCCGCGCTGGGTCAGGCGCAGGTCAACATCATGGAGTTCTGCAAGCAGTTCAACGAGCGCACGAGCAAGGACCCCGCCGTGGCCGGCATGACCGTTCCGGTTGTGATTACGGTTTATGCGGACCGCACGTTCAGCTTCATCACCAAGACGCCTCCGGCGCCGGTGCTGCTGCTGAAGGCTGCAGGCATTGAGAAGGGTTCGGGCACGCCGAACAAGGATAAGAAGGGCAAGGTCACCGAGAAGCAGATCCTAGAGATCGCCAAGGTGAAGATGCCGGACATGAACGCGACTACGGTCGAAGCCGCTGCGAAGACGATCCGCGGTACGGCACGTTCGATGGGTATCGACGTCGTCGCGTAAGCGGCAACGAAGCTTAAAGTACAGAGGGGCGCAGGTTTCGCGATGGATCATCGCGGAGGCTGCGCCCCTTCTCTATTGGTGTGCACCCGATCGGTTGAGTTTTCACAGTTAGCGACTGTAGGGTGACAGCATTTGTTGAGTCTCGTCGGCGGCCAGTAGGGGGAAGGTGAAGCGCTTCGGCGCGCGTGGCAGGAGTGGGTGTGTCGCTGTGTAGGCGTCACAGAGAACCGCGGATGCTTGTTCGAGTCCTCGCTGCCAGCGTGGCTCGCCGGCCTCGCGGAAAAGCAGCGCTTCGGACGGCAGGCCTGCGGCGGCGAACATGGTTCGTGCGATGGCGAGGAACTCCGGCCAGTGGGAGACAACGGCTATAAGGTGCCCTTTGGTGAGGGGCAGCAGCGGTGCGAGCCAGTTGGTTGCCGAGGTGATGGGCAGCGTCAGCAGCTCTACGCCGGCGGGGAGTGCCTGGCGAACGGAGCTGGCTTTGCTGGGGCGACATAGGGGAACAGCTCCGGCGAGGAGGTTCGGTTTGTTGAGGTCGTTGAGGGATGCTTCGCGTATGGGAAACGGAGTGAGTATGCGCAGTTCTGTGACGAGGATGCGGCGTAGTTCCGGGTCGGGGTCGATGAGCAGAAGATGATCGGGTGGTGGCGCTGCGAGCCAGGCGGAGACGCGTGAGCGGACTGCCTCGGTGGGCAGGTCGAGCTCGCGAACGGCGCGGAAGAAGCCGGCGATGTGGTGGTCGAGGCGTTGTTCGGGTGTGGACAGCGGAGCTGCATCGGCTCGGACAAAGACGCCGCTGCCGTGGCGCAACTCGGCCCAGCCTTCGCGTTCGAGCTGCCGGTAGCCGGCGCTGATGGTGTTGGGATGCAGATGAAAGCGTCGCGCCAGTTCGCGGGTGCTGGGCAGGCGATCGCCGGGAGTGAGTTCGCCCGCCAGGATGGCGAGCATGATCTGGGTGACGAGTTGCTGGTAGAGCGGGACCTCGCTGCCGGGAGCAAACCAGAGACGCACGGAGTACCTCAGGGAGAGATGCGCCGATTGTAGTTAGTTTGCGGAGGTGGTGTCTTCTGTGAGCTGGGCGAGAATGCCGTCCCAGAGGGCGAGACGTACGGCGATGGCGGACTCTGCGGCGGAGGCGGCTGCTACCCAGAGAGCTTCGTCGTTGCCGCAGAGGTCGGCGACCATGCGCAGGGAAAGTGGGCCGTGGTCTTCGCCGTCGACTTCGATGTGGCGTTCGAGATACCAGATGTAGGTGGCGAACGAGCCGGCGTGCTGCGTGTTGAGATCGCGGATCATCTGGCGGAACATGTCCGGGATGACGTCTTCGCGGCCGAAGGTAAAGGCTGCGGCCATTGCGGCGAGGTTGCCGGAGCGGATGATGTGGAAGGTAAAGCTCATGAAGGCGCGCGCGGCGATGGGAATCGCGGGCATGTTGAGCGGAACGTCGTTAACGGAGAGAGAGGCGGGTTGGCCGGCGAGGGAGGCGAGGAGATCGCGGACCGGTGCGGTGTCGGCGCCGGCTTCCTGCATGGCTTCGAGGTAGAGCTCGAAGTGGCTGATGGCGCGACCTTCGAACTGGTCACTCTCTTCGCCGAGGACGATCTCGTTGATGAAGCGGCGGCTCTCGGGAAAGGCTGAGGGTACCCATGGCACGCTGACGCAGGTGAGTGCGGATTGCAGAGCTTTGAGGAGGGACATGAAGTCCCAGACGGCGAAGACGTGCGACTGCATGAAGAGACGCAGGTGCTGAGGTGTGCGGATGCTGGCGTAGAGTGGGTGTTCGGTGAGGCGGGTGCGCAGCGGCGCGATGCGCGCCTCGATGGCTTCGATGGATGCGGGGGGGGCGATTGCGTTCACCTCTCTATTATCGCGTTGGAGGGGTGTCTGGATTGCGCCGGTTATCGGACTGCTGTCGGTGCTTGATGAATGTACGGCTGTACCTTGTGGTCTGAAGAAGGCATAATGGCACGCTTGGATGTTTTGGAGGTTTGCGGATGTTTGTCCCCACCACGTTTGCTGTGGCGTTGTTGATGACGATTTGCAGTACGCTTTGCTGGGGGTCGTTCGCGAATACCTACAAGGGCACGCGGAACTACCGGTTTGAGTTGTATTACTGGGACTACGCGCTGGGGATCTTTGGGATCGCGGTGGTGCTGGCGTTTACGATGGGCAGTTTTGCCGGTGGGCCGACGGCGTTTCTCGCGAACCTTCATGCAGCGGATGGACGCAACCTGCTGTACGCAGGGCTGGGTGGATTCATTTTCAACATTGCGAATGTGCTGCTGGTGGCGGGGATTGAGGTTGTGGGGCTAGCAGTGGCGTTTCCGATCTCGATTGGGATTGCGCTGGTGGAAGGTGTTGTGCTGAGCTATGCGCTGCAGCCGCGCGGGAATCCGGTGCTGTTGGCGGCGGGTGTTGCGATGGCCGTGGTGGCAGTGGTGCTGGTGGGCAAGAGCTATGGCGCACTGCGGTCGGGACAGGCTGCGGTGTCGCGGCGGGGCGTAGTGATCTGCGTGGTCTCGGGGCTGCTGATGGGGATATTTGCGCCGTTTGTGACGCGGGCGATGACGCGCGGGAATACGCTGACTCCGTATACAACAGCGGTGTTTCTGACACTGGGTGCGTTGATCTGTTGCTTCTTCTTCAACACGGTGCTGATGCGGCGGCCGTTGGTGGGCGCGCCTGTTTCGGCGGGCGATTACTTTCGCGCGCCGATGAAGTATCACGCGCTGGGACTGCTGGGTGGGGCGATCTGGGGTACGGGGACGGTGTTCAACTTTGTGGCCGCGAGTTTGGTGGGTGTTGCGATCTCGTATGCGATTGGGCAGGCGTCGCCGCTGGTGGCGTGCCTGTGGGGTGTGTTTGTATGGAAGGAGTTTCGCGGCGCGAATGCGCGGGCGAAGGGGTATCTGGCGGCGATGGTGGCTGCGTATCTGCTGGCGCTGGTGTTGATCGCTCGCGCTTATGCTGGATAGAAGATTGCTAAAGAGGAACGGAGTGTAATGGCTGAGATTCTAGTGCTGGGTAGCTTTGTGGCGGATGTGGCGTTTCGTGCGGTGCGTTTGCCGGCGTGGGGTGAGACGCTGCTGGGAAGTGCGTCGGCGCTGGGGCCGGGCGGTAAGGGGTCGAACCAGGCTGTTGCGGCTGCACGCGCGCTGCGTGGAACCGGGGCGCGGGTGCGGATGGCTTCGCGGTTGGGTGACGATGCGTTTGGGCAGCTTGCACGATCGACATGGGAGGCGGACGGTATCGATGCATCACTGGTGGATACGTGCGCGACGCCGACGGGTTCTGCGGCGATTCTGATTGACGACGCGAGTGGGAACAACGCGATCATCGTGGTGCCCGGAGCTTGCTATACGCTGACGCCGGAGGATGTCGATCGCATGGCCGATGCGATTCGCGGAGCGAAGATCCTGCTGATGCAGCTGGAACTGCCGCTGGCGACGGTGCAGCGTGGACTGGAGATCGCGCGTGAGGCTGGCGTGACGACGATTCTGAATCCTGCGCCTGCTGTGCCGCTGAGCGATGCGATGCTGAAGCTGGTGGATTATCTGACGCCGAACGAGAGTGAGGCTGCGCTGCTGGCGGGGCTTCCGGTGGAGACGCTGGAGCAGGCTGAGGCGTGTGCGCAGGCGTTGCTGGCTCGCGGGCCGAAGACGGTGATTCTGACGCTGGGTGAGCGCGGAGCGATGGCTTGCGTGCGTGGCGAGGAGCCGGTGTTTGCGCCGGCGTTCAATGCTGGGCCGGTGGTGGAGACGACGGGTGCGGGTGATGCGTTCTGCGGCGGGTTTGCAGCTGCGTTGCTGGAAGACAAACCGCTGCGTGATGCGGTGCGGTTTGGGTGTGCGACTGCGGGGATTTCCGTGACGCGGGCGGGGACGGCGCCTTCCATGCCACAGCGCGCGGAGATTGAGGCGCTGCTAGCGAGGAGCTAGCTGGCGGCGAAGAGAGTGGCCTGTGCGGGTTGTTGAGGTGGTGCTGACTTGGGCTGTTTGCGGGGCTGTGTGTACGAGTGACGGCCGGTGACGCGGGTGAGTAGAGCGTGGGTGGAGCGTTCGCCGAGGCCGTGGGTGCGGCAGACGAGGGTGACGCGCGAGGACATCTTGTTGCGGTATTCGGTGGAGGCGAAGTCCTCGATGGCGTAGCGGCGTTCGTAGTCGGTGATGAGGGCCGGGAAGTGCTCGCGAACGAAACTCAGCCAGGTAGGACGCGAGCACGACTTCAAGAACAGCGGGTGGGCTCCCAGGAAGCTGGCACCCGCTGCGGCAGCACGGCTCGCAACGGCGTCGAGCGACTGCAAAGTATCGTTGATGCCAGGCAACAGCGGCGAGGCGAGGACGCCGGCGGTGAGGCCGGCGTCGCGCAGCTTGCGGACGGCGTCGAAGCGAAGATCGGGGCGCGGAGCGCGAGGTTCGAGCTTGCGGGCGAGCGCGGCGTCGGTGCTGTTGATGGTGACGTGCAGGACGAGTGTGTTGTGCTCGGCGATGCGGCGGAGGAGGTCAATGTCACGCGTGATGAGGTTCGACTTGGTGATGAGGCCGATGCGCAGACCTTGCTGTTTGGCGAGGACCTCGAGCAGGCTGCGGGTGATGCCGACGCGGCGTTCTATAGGTTGATACGGATCTGTTGCGGTGCCGATGGCGATCTCGTCGCGGTGTTTGGCGAGGTTGTTGCCGATGGCGCGGAGCTCCTGCTCGAGGAGCCACGCGGCGTTCTCCTTGAGGTAGATCTCGCGCTCGAAGGCGAGCGCCCAAGGTTGCTGAGGCGCGTCGTAGGTGCCTATTGGTGGCGTGGTGATGGGTGCAGGTTGGAGGAACTCATGTGTGTAGCGGGCGTAGCAGTACTTGCAGCCGAACTCGCAGCCTCGGTAGGGATTGATGGACCAGGCGAGAGAGAGCTGGCGTTTGGAGACGGACTTGTTGAGGATAGAGCGCGTTTGCAGGGCCTTGAACTCGATGAGGTGTCCATCGTCAGCGTGCGTGGCTTCGGCGGCGAGGCGGGCGAGGCCGATTGGGGCCTGATTCAAGATGGGGAAGAGCGTATCGGAGTTGGTTTGTACTTTCGCCATATGTTCGCCTCCATGAAAGTGAGATTAGGGGTGATTCAGACGTCTGTCAAGCGTGATTTTTCGGTGTTGATTCTGGTGGATTTAGCCGGTTTGTCGTGGGTGCCCGGGGAGTGGGCTGTCTGGTAGAGTGCCGTTGTGGATGCGGTTCCCAAAGCGGGCGAGCTGGTAACCGAGCGGCTGGTGCTACAGCCGTTGCGGGTGGAGGATGCGGTGCAGACCCAGCCGCTGTTCGCGCGGTGGGAGATTGTGCAGTACCTGAATGGGGCGATTCCGTGGCTGTTTCCGGCGGACGGCGCGGAGCGTTACTACCGCGATCTGGCGGTGCCGGCGATGGAGCGTGGCGACGAGTGGCACTGGACGCTACGGCTGCGCGAGGAGCCGGCGCGGATCGTCGGTGCTATCGGGCTGATGCGCGAGGGAGCGGTGAACCGCGGGTTCTGGCTGGGCGAGCCGTGGCAGCGTCGCGGGCTGATGACCGAGGCGGTGGTTGCGGCCAACGACTTCTGGTTCGAGGTGCTCGGCTTTCCGGTGTTGCGGACGCAGAAGGCGGTGGCGAACGTGGCGTCGCGGGGCATCTCCGAGAAGACAGGGATGCGACTGGTGGACGTGGCGACAAAGGAGTTCGTCTGTGGAAGGCTGCCGGCGGAGATTTGGGAGATTACGGCTGCGGAGTGGGGCGAGTGGAAGCGGTCGCGGGAGTGATACCCCTCCCCCTCCCTGCTGCGGAGGAGGGTTTGAATAGAATCAGCCACTTACGGGGGTATCAAGGGCTTAAGTGGCTGATTTTGCTTGGGTTGCGGCTATGATATGGAAAAGATTGGGGTTAGCTGGCGGAGCCGGGGTCGAGTTGGGTTTCGGCTTGGGTTTGGTTTTCCCCTAGTTCCAGTATAGAAGGTTGGGTAAATGAACCGTCACTTCTTTTGACGAGACTTAGTGGTTTCGTTTGTGAGGTTTGGGGTGGTTTCGGGTGGGAGCGGGGCTTGACAGGGTAGCGTGCCGAGGCCGGAGCGGCTAAGTTCGAGGTCGTTACGGACTCTCCTACCGGCAATCAACCGGCACGGATCAGTGACGAGAAGACGACTTGTAGGGACTGATTCAGTTGCTTCATTGGAACAATCTGCCAGCCTGAATCGTCTCTGAGGACCGCGCGGAGAATGCAGGGGTTCCGCTACCCTATATAGAATGGATCACATTTAAATCCTGAGTAGGAGGCATCTGTGCGTCGTAAACACGGCTTTGCTTGGTCCCTTGTATGGTTCTCCCTTGCGGCAAGCTTCATGGCAAAGGCTCAGAATCAAAGACCCGAGATATCGAGCCCTCGGCTCACCGCCTTGCAGCAGGAGATAACCAATGGCCATCCTGAAGCTCTCTCACGATTCTGGAGGGAGATAGCAGGACACGCTCCCTTGATTGAGCTGTATCCAGCAGACGCTCGCCTTGTCCTGTTGACCTACATATGGCGTGGATCACAGGCGGCTTCTGTAGGCGTCATGGGGGATGTGGCAGTAAACGGAAACTACAGCCTACAGCGCTTGGGTAGCACTGACCTCTGGTTCCGCACAGAACGGGTCCCGAAAGACGCTCGCTTCGGTTACATGCTCTGTGACAATACGCATGGATGCGCAAAAGACCCTTTGAATCCCAATTGGTGGGACGCAATCGGGCGTTCTGTCGTAGAACTACCGGACGCGCCTCCAGAGCCATGGATCAGAGACAATCCTGCGGCCCAAAAGGGAAAGCTTATTACGACCACGCTGAAGAGCGAAATTTTGGGAGAAGAGAGGCCGATAGGGGTTTATGTCCCACCAGGGTTTGCGAAGGGGAGCGGCCCATATAACCTGCTTATCGTTTTCGATGGTCAAGGCTATGGCATCGATAAGAACTCACCTATACCAACGCCCACAATCCTAGACAACCTCCTCGCTAAAGCTGAGATCAGCCCGACAGTAGCCGTTCTGGTCAGCAATATCGATCAAGAACACAGGAACCGTGATCTTGCCTGTTCCACATCTTTTGGCGACTTCCTCGCGAAAGAGCTTGTTCCGTGGGCAGTGACAAACTACCAAGCTGGTCGTGAGCCAAGCAGAACCGTCGTCGCAGGGTCAAGCCTCGGCGGTTTAGCAGCAGGCTGTGCTGGCTTTCGACACCCGAATGTTTTTGGCAATGTTCTGTCGCAGTCAGGTACGTATGCCTACTCGCCGGACCCGGCAGTCGGGGAAGGTAGTTACTTCCTAAGCGAATCAAACTGGCTGGCTCAGCAGATTTCGCTCCAGCCACGTTTGCCTGTGCGGTTCTATCTGAGCGTAGGCCGCCTTGAAGGAGGAGCACCGTCGAGCGGTCTATTGGAGAATCGGAGACTGCGCGATGTACTAGCAGCGTCTGGAACACAGGTAGACTATCGGGAGTACACAGGCAGCCATGATGCACTGACGTGGCGAGACTCGTTAGCTGACGGGCTGATCATGCTCCTCGGGCCGCAGCGCTTTCAAAATCTTCACTAGCGGGCCAATGTTGATCGCGTAAGTCCTGCTAAACGCCGTTCTCATCAGTAACAGATTTCTGACGAAAAGCGCACTTTCCGGTCCCAATTCCAAACGAAAACTCAAACCTAACTATTGATTGAAGCTCCGTTTCACTTCGGCTTGATGCGCACGCAGGAGAGCCAGGAAGCTCTCCACCACGGCGTCTGGAGAGCTAGCCCGCCAAGCAAGGACGATGTCGATTGTGCATCCACGATCGCGCAAAGGCCTGAAAGCGACATCCCGCGATCGAAGGTGCTTGACGGATTCAGGCACAATCGACACTCCCTCTCCGGCCTCGATCATGGTTAGGACAGATTGCCAGAGACTCGGTGTGTCAACGATATTTGGAGAAAATCGGGATCGCCTACACAGGCTGAGAATCGAGTCGAATAATTCCGGCGCATTTTCCCTCGCATAGAGAACGAAGCGATCACCGTCCAAATCCTTGAGCGAAATGACTTCGGTATTTTCAAGTTCGTGGCCATGTGGCAGAGCCACAAGCAGCGATTCGCGGAAAAATACCTCGCTGGCAAGAGTCCCGCGCAGTGAGGCGGGGATTCCCCGGGTAAAGCCAACGTCAATCTGTCCGTTGACCAGCGCTTCCGGTTGATGTGCGGGATCGAGATCTTTGAGTGCGAGCGAAATGCCCGGGTGGCGCTTGCGAAACTCCCGGATCAGCCTCGGGAGAAATGGTGCCGTGGCTGGGCCGCATAGCCCGATCTTGAGTTTGCCACGGTGCCCTTTGGCAGCCTGCGCCACCATCTCCACGGCCCGATCGGTTCTTTCAAGAATGTCCCGGACCTCACCGAGAAACGCCGAACCTTCCGGTGTCAGAGAAACGCTCCGTTGATTTCTTTGAAAGAGTGCGACCCCCAATTCTTGTTCAAGATCCCGCACCTGGCCGCTCACCCCCGACTGAGAAACGTGGAGGCGGCGCGCGGCGAGAGTGAAGCTCCGCTCTTCGGCGACCGCACAAAAGTAACGCAAATGGCGCAGCTCCATAGAGCAAAGTGTATCAGTCTGGTATCGGTATATCTGATAAGTACCATCAGAACAAACGTCGAGACTTCTAGCTAGAACCGCGATCAAATGGAGCGTGATCGGTCAAATCAGTTCCTTGAAAGGACACACAATGAAATCCAATTACACTCCAGAAGTCGTCGCGGCCACTGTAAAGTACGCTACCGAAGAAGTAGATGGCCTAAAGATTGCTTACCGTGAGGCCGGGAAGCCAGGAACCCCGAAGCTGGTTCTCCTTCACGGCTTCCCATCCTCCTCGCACCAGTACCGGAATCTTATTCCTGCCCTCGCGGATCGGTTTCATGTGATTTCGCCTGATTACCCGGGTTTCGGCAATAGCGATGCGCCGGACCCGCGCGAGTTCGCGTATACGTTCGATCAGCTTGCTGAGATCACTGCGAAATTTCTGCGGAAAAAGGGCTTCGACCGCTTCGGCCTCTTTGTACAGGACTACGGCGGCCCCGTTGGTTTCCGAATCGTAACGAAGACTCCGGACGTGCTTGAGTGGCTCATTATTCAGAACACCAATGCGTATGAAGTCGGGTTCACGGCCGCCTGGGGCGGATTGCGCGATGCACTGTGGCACAACCGAACGCCCGAAAACGAAGAAGCAGTCGCAGGTCTGCTTGCCTATGACACAGTGAAGGCCATCTATCTGCACGGTGCACAGAAGCCGGAACTGATCAGCCCGGACAACTGGAACTCGGATTTCTTCACGACCATCCAGAAGCCGAACGGCCGGCAGATTCAGTTGGATCTCTTTTACGACTACCGCAAGAATGTTGCGCTCTACCCGAAGTGGCAGTCATTCCTCAAGCAGAACCAACCGAAGACAATCATCTTTTGGGGCCAGGATGACATCTTCTTCACCCGGGAAGGTGGAGAAGCCTATTTGGAGGTCTTGCCGAAAGCCGAGATGCATCGGCTTGAATCGGGACACTTCGCCGTCGAAGATTGTGTGGAGTACATTGCGAGGCACATGCACCAGTTCTATGACCAGTCGGTCACCTAACCGGCGGCGCCAACATTGGAAACCTCTTTGTGCAGGTTAGCCGTGAGATTACACCCGAGAAACGCGCGTGCCGTCAGCTATGGCCAACTGACGACAAGCCGACATATTGGTACTAATCGGATCAGTGAGTGACTCGGCGATTGGGCGCTCGTCGACGAGCTGAGGGAGATCGCGAGACGGAAGAATCCTCCGCTTCAAAAACCTTCCGCTATTCCGGCATTACCGTGGCCTTCAAAACCACGTTTGAGATATTCACCAGGGTTAGCCCCGACAACTCGCTTGAACGCCTTACTGAACGCAGCGTCGGACTCGTAACCGACCGACCGGGCGACGTCCATGAGCTTTTTGTCACGCTGTTGTAGTAACTGCATCGCCTTCTGCATCCGCCACTCGGTTACATATTCCAGCGGTGTTTGTCCGAGTAGCTCTTTGAAACGTGCTGCGAATGCGGAGCGAGACATGCCCGCCGCTTCGGCCAGGGATTCGACTGTCCAGGGTGTATTCACTCTGTCGTGAATGGCACTCAGGGCAGTGCCCATTTGAGGATCAAAAACAGCACGAAGCCATCCTTTGTTGCGTTCCGGTCCCGACGCGATATGCGCCCGGAGCACTTGGATAAACAGAACCTCGGCCAACCGAGTCGCGACGACTTCAGATCCCGGCGCCTGTTCTGCCATTTCCGAAGCAAGCGCCTGCACTGTGTTGTGAAGAGCAAGCGTGCGTGCCTCATCGGCCTTCATCAAAATGAAGCTCGGCAATAACTGAGTGATCGGCTTAAGGCTGGCGCGATCGAAACTCAAGGACCCACAGACGATGGTCGTCGGTGCGCCACCGCCTCCACAAAGAGCGACATTGCCGTTGGCCCTGGCCCCGATCTCGCGGAAACTCCACTTCGGACGTGTCCGCGGGCTGTCGCGCAAAACAATCGAAGTCCCCTTAGCCACAGAACACGCATGTTCAAAGTCCGGCGAGATCTCATCGTTGATCACCGACAGCCGAAACGGGCACGAACCCTGTGCCTGCATCCCACGCACCGCCAGCGCAGCCGCAGCCGCCCCCACCACAAACCCTCGACGCGAAACGGCCATAAAAATATCCCTCACTACGCTGCCTGTAGGCGAGATGATTCTATCTTCAAACTTTAAGCCCCGTCGACCTTGCCCTGACTCCGTCGCTTCTCTCCCATCCCTTGCGGCCCCCCACGAGACTATTATGAAACTCGCTGATTGGGGAATCACTGGCGCAATTTCGAGCTGGCGACACAGAGGCGATAGGAAGATCATGAGCCGATCTTCTTGCCAATTCTCCTGATCTCGCCTCGAAACCATGTATGCGCGGCATCCGTGTTGACTCGCGGATGCCAGATCATCAGGTACTTGAAACCGGTTATCTCTCCCGGCGCCTTCAGCACCTTGATCTTGCGATTTTCGGCCTCCAGCCCAGCGAATCGCCGGGGTGCGGTAAGAACCAGTTTTGTTCCAGGAATGCAGTGTGTAGCCGCGCCAAAATATGGCAGGGTAATCACGGTACGGCGGCGATGACCGTGCGCCGCGAGACGCTTCTCCGGTATATGTTGCGAGCCTTCGACGACATCGACGCCAATGTGTTCGGCCGCGAGATATTGTTTGAGAGTGAGTTGGCGCTGGTAGGGAGCATCGGCTGCCACAATGCAAACGAGTTCTTCCTCGTAAATGACCTCGTTCAGTAAAGGCGAGGGCACATGGCCTTCATCGCCAATCAAAGCAAGATCGAGCCGGCCGTGACTCAGGTCCTCGAAGACATCTCCCCTCCAACTTGCGAAGGTGAAGCGAACCTGTCGCGCCACTGGCAGAACCTCGCGACAGAGAACGGGCGCGATGATTGAAGTTGCATTGTCTGTCGCCGCAATCCGGAAGGAACAATGTTCCGCCACCGGGTCGAATGTCGAACCCGAGATCAGCCGGTCCAACTTCGGCAACATGATCTCGAGCTCTTGAAGAACACGTTCCCCTTGCGGCGTTGGTTCATAACCCTTTGCCGTCCGCACCAGCAGGTCATCGTGAAACGTATCCCGCATTCGCTGCAAGGCACGGCTCACCGCGGGCTGGCTCAGTAGCAACCGCTTGGCGGCACGGGATACGTTGCGCTCCTCGGCAAGCACCGAGAAGACAACAAGAAGATTCAGGTCGGCCTGACGTAGCTGCGTTACACGCATAACGAATATTAGCACTATGCATTGGACGTATAGCTCTGCCAGGTTCAATCTCTTTTTAGCGACGGACTTCAAGTTCGAAGAAGCCGCCCAAAAGGAGAACCACCATGAGAAAGACAGCTATCGTGACCGGAGCATCCCGCGGCATCGGACGTACCATCGCCCTTCGCCTCGCAGCCGACGGATTCGGCGTCGTCGTCAACTATGCCGGCAATGCAGCCAAAGCAGAAGAGGTAGTCAACGAGATCACCAGCGCAGGCGGACGCGCCCTTGCAGTCCAGGCTGATGTTGCGAATCCCGAAGACGTCAAGCAGCTCTTCGAGAAGACCCTCAAGGCCTTCGGCCAGATCGACGTCGTGGTCAACAACGCAGGCATCATGCCTCTTTCACCCATCGCCAAAGGCGACGTGGAGACCTTCGACAAAGTCATTGCCACGAACCTTCGCGGAACCTTCCTCGTCCTCTCGCAGGCGGCGCAGCACGTCGCCGAAGGAGGCCGTATCATCGCCTTCTCCAGCAGCGTCCTCGCGAAGAACTTTCCTGCCTACGGCCCTTACATCGCCTCCAAGGCCGGCGTCGAAGGCCTTGTCCATGTCCTCGCCAACGAGCTTCGCGGACACAAGATTACGGTCAACGCCATTGCACCTGGACCTGTAGGGACGGAGCTCTTTCTGGACGGCAAGACGGAAGAGCAGATCAAACAGATCAGCAGCATGGCCCCGCTGGAGCGGCTCGGTCAGCCCGACGATATCGCAGGCGTTGTTTCCTTCCTCGCTGGGCCCGATGGCGGATGGGTCAACGCGCAGGTGCTTCGCGCAAACGGCGGCTTCGCATAAACAGCAGACGTCATCCCCAGTCGTCCCTTCCATCCCCATAACCCGAAGAACAGGAGAATCGATATGAAAAACGTCATAGTCATCACAGGAGCTTCGAGCGGCTTTGGCGCCCTCGCGGCACGCGCTCTCGCCATCGCAGGTCACACCGTTTACGCCAGCATGCGCGAGACCACTGGCCGCAACGCTGCACAGGTAGAGGCTGCGAAGCAGTTCGCCGCAGAGAACGGTGTAGACCTTCGCACGATCGAGCTGGATGTGGCCTCTCAGGAATCAGCGGACCAGGCCATCAAGACTATCGTCGAGAAAGACGGCCGTCTCGATGTCGTCATCCACAACGCGGGACACATGGTCTTTGGTGCGGCGGAAGCCTTCACTCCCGAACAGCTCCTGCAGGTCTATGACACCAATGTGCTCAGCACGCAACGCGTCAATCGTGCCGCGCTGCCGCAACTGCGCAAACAGAAAAATGGGTTGGTGCTATGGGTTGGGAGCACCAGCACTCGCGGTGGCACGCCGCCTTATCTTTCACCCTACTTCGCGGCGAAGGCAGCCATGGATGCGCTCGCTGTCAGCTATGCCGCAGAGTTGAATCGCTGGGGCATCGAGACCTCAATCATCGTTCCCGGAGCCTTCACCTCCGGCACGAATCACTTCGCCCATGCCGGTGCACCAGCAGACAAGGCGCGTCAGGCCGAGTACGACAACGGCCCTTACGCGCATCTTGGTGACGACATCATGAAGGGGTTCGCTGCTACCGCGCCTGCCGATGCCGATGTGGCCGATGTCGCCAAAGCGATCGTCAACGTGGTGGATTTGCCCTTCGGTAAGCGTCCGTTCCGAGTGCACATCGACCCCGCGCAGGATGGTGCGGAGATCGTAAACGGAGTGGCTGATCGCGTTCGCACCGAGATGTACCGCAACATCGGTCTGTCGGACCTGCTGGCTCCGGTTGTGTTTCCGCTCTGATTCCGGGTCCGATGGAGAGGAGTTCGCCGGGCGGCTTCGCCTAAGACCACACGAAATCAAACACGGAGGAGAACGATGAAAACACAACAAATGACGAAGTGCATTCTTGCAGGCGTGATCGCTGTGGGTCTCACCTTCTTCTGCGCCTCGTCGAACGCACAAGCGAAGGAAAAGAAGATGAATGAAGCACTGACCATCAACGCAGACGGCGCTCAGCGCAATCTGGATATCCATTGGCCCAAGGGACAGCACCCGGAAGACGCTGACCTCTATGCTCACAACGAGATTATGGTGAATGCGAGTTGCGAGACCGTGTTTGCGAATATCGTCGATGCGCAATCGTGGCCGAGTTGGTATCCCAACTCTCACAATGTCGTCGTTCATGACAGCCCGGACAACAAACTGCACGAAGGGACGACGTTCTCCTGGGACACGTTCGGTGTACACATCGAGAGCACCGTTCACGAGTTGGTACCCAACAGCCGAATTGGCTGGTGGGGTTTGGGCACGGGAATGAAGGCTTATCACACGTTCCTGCTGGTTAAAACTGACCAGGGTTGCCACATCATCACCGAAGAGGTCGTGAGAGGTGAAGGGGCTATCAAATTCCGCCAGGAGCAGCCGAACGCAATGCACGACGGCCACGATCTTTGGCTAAAGGTCATCAAAGAGCGCTCTGAAAAGCAGAACTAGAGATGGCGTCTTGGGGCCGAGCCTGCTCGGCCCCAAGACGCTTCGATAGCAGTTGATCGCATACGGATCGCCGAGGTTAGTTACTGGAGAACGTCCATCTCGCCAGGTGCGATTCTGGATTTACGACAAATCGCCGAGTATCAATTCCAGCGGGATTCTGGCTGGAAACGTGGTTTGCCCTGGAAGCAACAACTGAGATCTCAGTTGCCGGCGGCTCGCTGAACCTTGGCGACTTTTGGTTCCCTATCGGATCTCGGTGAGTGCCTTGGCGATCATGCACTCACCGAGATCGCCGATTCAGATGGCCGAGAAGCCGCCGTCGACATTCAACTCCACCCCATTCACGAAGCTCGAATCGTCTGAAGCAAGAAACAGCGCGACCGTCGCGATTTCATCAGGTTGCCCCATCGTTCCCCGCGGGATAAGGGATTCGAACATCTCCTTCGCCTCCTTGGTGAGAACTTCTTCCTGCATCGGTGTGGCGATCG
>Ga0206880_1012_pt2 | contig 24433 bp, 23 predicted proteins | sample Alteio_BWOrgCont_6_FD_152848 | JGI IMG/M metagenome (GOLD analysis project Ga0206880, IMG submission 152848) | Enriched cells from forest soil in Barre Woods Harvard Forest LTER site, Petersham, Massachusetts, United States -... | ecosystem: Environmental > Terrestrial > Soil > Temperate forest > O... | reverse complement strand
CTAAATATAGTTCAAATTCAGGACTAAGCCACCCTGCAAATTTTAGCGGAAAGAAAAGAAAAAGAAAAAAAACTGTTAAGTTCCCCTTTCAATAAACAACTAAAAGGACTATTAAATGTTCCACCACCTAATAAAGATGAAAGTGTGCATTTCGACAATGAAGAACCAGACCCAAACGTATAAATAAAAAATGGAAACAAAACACGCTATAAATATTGGACAGGCTCAAAAAATGGAGAGAATAAAAGATGCTTCTGTTCATTTAGTTGTAACATCTCCACCCTATCCAATGATTGAAATGTGGGATAACATTATGGCTAAACAAAACCATGAAATAAAAAGTGCTTTAGAGAAAAATAAGGGAAATAAAGCATTTGAATTGATGCACAAAGAACTTGATAAAGTATGGGCAGAGGTTAATAGGGTTCTTATTCCTGGTGGATTCGCCTGTATTAATATTGGTGATGCCACAAGAACTATTAATGGTGAATTTTCTTTGTATTCTAATCATTCACGTATTATTTCATCTTTTATTTCTTTAGGGCTTTCAAATCTTCCTAACATTATATGGAGAAAGCAAACCAATGCACCAAATAAATTCATGGGGTCTGGTATGCTGCCATCAGGAGCCTATGTAACTCTTGAACATGAATGGATATTGATTTTCAGAAAAGGCGGGAAGCGGAATATTAAAAATGAAGAAGAAAAGTTATTGAGAAAAAAGAGTGCTTTCTTTTGGGAGGAAAGAAATGTTTGGTTCTCTGATTTATGGGATTTAAAAGGAACTAAGCAAAAAATACATGGTTCTGAAACAAGGCAGCGTAGTGCAGCTTATCCGTATGAATTACCATATAGATTGATAAATATGTATTCTATTAAGGGAGATACTGTGCTTGACCCCTTTTTAGGTACTGGTACGACTACTTTGGCGGCTATGGCATCGGAACGGAATAGTATAGGTATTGAGATTGATAATGCTTTTTTAAGTATTATCTCTGATAACATTTCTAATACCGATACAATCCAACTAAACGAACTAATAAAAGCCCGCATTGAACAGCACGAATATTTTGTAACAGAAAGAGCCAAAGACCCACGAAAAAAAGATATTTTACATTTTAACACCAATCTAAAATTGCCTGTAATAACATCGCAAGAAACAGGAATTGAATTAAACTACGTAAAAAGTATTGACAAGAAAACAGTCAATATTTTCAATGCTTCCTATACTAATGAGTATATACAGAAACAAAAACTTAAAAAGGAAACTCAAATACTAATTGAGCTATAATAGCTATTGGAAATCTTCGGGGTTAAATTCTATAACTATTTCTGCCTTCTTCTTATCATAAAATATCAAAGGCACTTTAATATTTTCATTTAACCCCATCTTGCTTTTGTAAGTGGAAGGCTTTACGCTCGCTGCTTTTAATCCAATATATCCGTCAATTCCTTTGGCTTCTTCCGCAGGTGTTGCAAGCCTATAAGTTGTTTTTAGAGTATCGGCAATTTTCTTTAAAATAGCGGATTGGAATTTAAGCCCTGCAAATGTCTTTGTTATAACCAATTCCTCTACCCATTGCCTAACAATACTTCTGTCTATACTCTTTATGGTTTCTTTAAACAAATCAACCATTCCAAGAACTTTATCAGTTGCATTATCAATAGCATCAGGATGCCCTTGTAAATACCATTTTTCCCATTCAGCCATTGCGGAGCCTTCAAATTCCTGTATTAAATCACTCATTTGCCCGACTATCTTTGCACGTGTACCCTGTGCATTTTGATTAGCCAAATTCATTATTTGGGTTGAATATTTGGGGTATGTGTATTTTTTACCTGTAAGAAGCTCTTGTACCTCTGAGTTAGGTATCCTTAATTTCATTTTTCATACATTTGAGGGGTAAAAGTATGAAAATTAAGAATTTGGTGTAAATAGATATATCATTGCCTATTATTATTGTCAATAATAAGTTCTAAATTATTTTCACAAGACAAAAACTATGAAGAATGGTATTTGCAAACTAAAGACAGTTTAGACATTTATGTGAAAGAATTAGGTATAGGCAAGGATACTGTAATTATTGTTCATGGAGGTTTTGGTGCAAACCATTACTATATGCTTGATGCAATAAAAGGGCTGGAAAATAAATATCATTTTATACTTTACGATCAAAGAGGCTCTCTATTGTCACCTGCGCCATTGGAAAAATTGACCTTTCAAAAAAATGTTGATGATTTATTTTTGCTTATAAAGCAATTAAAGCTAAAGAAAGTAAAAATAATGAGCCATTCAATGGGTACTTTAGTAAGTATGGAATTTTTAAAACAGCATCCTGAAATGGTTTCCAATCTTGTTCTAATTGGTTGTATACCAACTAAATCAGACAGCATAAGCAGTGTTTTTTCAAACAGGGTTAACGAACAAATGACCTATTTAAGCGAAAGAAAGGAATTGAAAGATTTGATTAAACCTTACCAGGAAAGAGAAAACACTTTATCTGACAAAGAAAAAACAGAATACTGGAGAATACAATTTGCTTCAGGAAATATATATAAAATAGAAAACTACAATTTATTAAAAGGGGGCAGGGCATTTTACAATCAAAATGCTGCCATAATGGGTCAAACATTAAATTGGCAATACGATTACAGACCTGTTTTGAACGCAAATGGGAAAGTGACAATAATTCAAGGCGATTATGATTTTCTTGATTTTAATGCTGACAATCATAAAAAGCTTTTAACCGATTATCCCAAAGTTCAAATCAAGGTTATAAAAAATGCGGGGCATAATATTTGGATAGACGACCCTGTTTTATTTAAGAATAATCTTGTTATCGCATTAGATAGAAAATAAACTCCTTTACTTTCTTCTTCATTTCGAATTAACTCCACACCCTCCAAATCTATTACCAGTCAATTAATTCGGAAGATTTGTACCAAATACTGTACCGAGTCCAAAAAGAAAGCCCGTAACTACTTCTGTTACAGGCTTTTAATTTCTAAAGATGCGGACCGGACGGGACTCGAACCCGCGACCTCTGCCGTGACAGGGCAGCATTCTAACCAGCTGAACTACCGATCCTATTCCGTAAAACGGAAGGCAAAAGTAATTTTTTTTTCCGATAGGGCAAAATAATTGCCATCTTTGTCTTTCAATCCTATTCTGCTTTTTTTGGATTTTCAGAAAGAAAATAAAAATATTCTCCTGTTTGGTATCAGGCCTGTTATTGAAGCCATTACTTCAGGCAAAGAAATTGACAAAATATTTATCCAAACAGGGCTGTCGGGTGAACTTTCCGGTGAACTCAGAAAATTAATTCATGAACTAAAGCTTCCTTTTCAATACGTTCCTGCAGAAAAACTTAACCGGCTGACAAGCAGGAATCACCAGGGAATTATAGCCTATCTTTCTCTCGTAACCTACCAGAATATAGAAAATATACTCCCTTCTGTTTTTGAACAGGGCAAAAATCCTTTGGTATTGGTGTTGGACAGGATCACCGACGTACGTAATTTTGGCGCTATTTCGAGGAGCGCCGAGTGTGCGGGGGTTGATGCAATAATTATCCCGGCAAGGGGAGCAGCACAGATCAATGGCGACGCCATTAAAACCTCTGCAGGTGCATTGCACAAAATTCCCGTCTGCAGATCCGAGAACCTAAAACAAACCATAGAGTTTCTCAAGGAGAGTGGCTTACAGGTAGTTGCCTGCACTGAAAAAACAGGCGTACTTTACCATACTGCAGATTTTTCACTGCCTACTGCCCTGGTCATGGGTTCGGAAGAAGATGGCATCTCAGAAGAGAACCTCAGGCTTGCGGACCTACAGATAAAAATTCCCGTTCTTGGAGAGATCCAGTCACTGAATGTTTCAGTAGCTGCAGGGATTGTTCTTTATGAGGCCGTAAGGCAGAGGGAAGTTAGCAGTTATAAAGTTTAAAGTTGTAAAGTTAAACGTTATACTACTTTCCGATTTTATTCAAAGCCATTTCCATACGCCGAACAACTTTTTCTTTCCCCAGCAATTCGACCATTTCAAACAAAGCCGGACCTCCACCTGTTCCGCTGATACAAACACGAAACAGTTGCATCACCTGCCCCGGGTTGATACCAGATTTTTCCGCAACCTCTTTAAATGCTTTTTCCGTTTCCGCAGCAGTGAATTCCCCGATAGTATTGAACAGTTCCTTTAATTCTGAAATGAATTTTGCGGAATTTTCATTCCACCTTTTCTTAATCACGTCCTGGTCATAGCCGGCAGGTTCGGTAAAAAAATAACTGCCAAGTTCCCAGAATTCGTTTATAAAATAGGCCTTTTCTTTAATCAGCCGGCAAACCTGTTCAACATAACCGGCGTTGATTTCTATTCCTTTTTGCTCTAAAACCGGGATAAATGCCTTTGCCAGTTCCTGGTCCGACTTCATTCTCAAATACTGCTGGTTGAACCATTTTGATTTTTCAGGATCGAATTTAGCCCCGGCCTTGCTCACACGATCAAGAGAAAACTCCTGTGCCAGTTCTTCGAGCGAAAACAGTTCGCGGTTGCCACTGGTATGCCAGCCAAGCAACGCAAGCATATTCACAAAAGCATCAGGAAAATATCCTCTTTCCCTGTAACCGGATGAAATTTCTTTGGAAGAAGGATCTGTCCATTCCAGCGGAAATACCGGGAATCCCAACCTGTCTCCGTCACGTTTACTGAGTTTTCCATTTCCATCTGGCTTCAATAGTAATGGCAGGTGTGCAAATTGCGGCATTGCTTCTTCCCATCCCAAATACCTGTATAACAAAACGTGTAAGGGTGCCGAAGGGAGCCATTCTTCACCACGGATAACATGCGTGATTTTCATCAGGTAGTCGTCCACCACATTTGCCAGGTGGTAGGTGGGCATACCATCTGATTTGAACAACACTTTATCATCCAGCTGTGAACTCTGCACAACCACCCATCCCCGAATAATATCCTTTACACGAACTTCTTCATTTCTTGGAATTTTAATACGTATCACGTAATGTTCTCTTGCATCCAATTTCTTTTTTACCTCATCTTCCGACAAAGTCAGCGAATTTTTCATTGTTTGCCTTGTAATGGCATTGTAAGATGCCGAACCCCCAGCGGCTTCAATTTTTTTCCGCATTTGCTCCAGCTCTTCCGAGGTATCAAAAGCATAATACGCATGGCCGGACTGAATTAACCGGTCGGCATATTGCCTGTACATGGGTTTGCGCTCCGATTGCTTATAGGGTGCACAGGGGCCATCCCCAAAACCAATCCCTTCGTTGGGGGTAATTCCACACCACCGGAGTGCATTTATTATATATTGCTCCGCACCCTCCACAAAACGTCCCTGGTCCGTATCTTCTATACGAAGTATAAAATCACCTCCCTGTTTTTTCGCAAACAGGTAATTGTAAAGCGCTGTACGCACACCTCCTATATGTAAGGCCCCTGTGGGGCTTGGTGCAAAGCGAACCCGAACTCTCCTGTTTTCCATTTTTTTCCGATTGGGTTACAAAGATATTTTAAAAATATTCTTTCCATAAACCGTTCTGCTTTAATTTCTACTTTTGCTGCATGCAACTCTTATCCCCAAGTAACTGGACGGATTATGAACTGATTGACTCCGGTAATTTCGAAAAAATGGAGCGTTTCGGTAATTACATTTCCATACGTCCCGAACCGCAGGCATTATGGAATAAAAAACTTTCTGCCAGGGAGTGGGAACAAAAGGCACACGTCAAATTTATTCCAAACTCAAGTTCAACTGGCGAATGGAAAAAGTTAAAACAAATGCCTGATAAGTGGAAAATAAGGTACGAGGTACAAAGTACAAAGTATGAAGTACAAGGTATAAAGGACAAGGCTAAGGAGCCTATAAATTTAAACTTTAAACTAAGTTTAACTTCTTTCAAACACGTGGGTATATTCCCCGAACAAGCGGTAAACTGGGATTATATTTTTGATTCTGTTAAATCAGTTAAAAATGTTCCGCCTCGTTTTCTGAACCTGTTCGCTTATACCGGCGGTGCATCACTTGCTGCAAAAGCAGCAGGTGCAGATGTTACCCATGTTGATTCTATAAAGCAAACCGTGACCTGGGCACACGAAAATATGGAGCTTTCCAGTTTAAACAACATACGCTGGGTGGTTGAAGACGCGTTAAAATTTGTGAAACGTGAAGTGAAACGTGGAAATAAATACCACGGTATTGTGCTTGACCCGCCCGCCTACGGTCATGGCCCCAATGGTGAAAAGTGGAAGCTGGAAGACAACATCGGCGAAATGATAAAAAATGTACTGGAATTATTGGACGAAAAAGAGCACTTTTTAATACTTAATGCCTATTCATTGGGCTTCTCTTCCATTATCATTGAAAACTTACTGAAAGAAAAAGCCAAGGATAATCTGGAGACCGGGGAACTATACCTCGATGCATCAACCGGGAACAAACTTCCCCTGGGAGTATTCGGGCGATTCAGAAATTTTTAAAAAACGTGCCGCTCTGCATGGTAGGATGACCTCACCAAAGGGCCGCTTTCAACAAAACGAAATCCTTTCTGAAGACCAAGTTCTTTGTACTTTGTAAACTTATCAGGATGAATGAACTCCACTACAGGGAGATGGTTTTTTGTAGGCTGCAGGTATTGCCCAAGGGTCAATACGTCACAACCGGTTTTTCTCAAATCATCCATGGCCTCGTAAATTTCATGCTCCGTTTCTCCGAGTCCCAGCATAATTCCTGATTTGGTCTTTAACCCTGCCTCTTTAACTCTTTTCAGCACTTCCAGGCTCCTGTCGTACTTGGCCTGTATTCGTACCTGCTTTGTCAAACGTTTTACCGTTTCCAGGTTGTGAGAGAGAATGTCTGGTCGCGCATCAATGACCCGCTGCAGGTTCTCCCATTTGCCCTGGAAATCAGGAACAAGGGTTTCAAATTTTGTTCCAGGGCTTGCGCGACGAATGGCATTAATTGTTTCCGCCCATATTAGGGATCCCCCGTCTTTCAGATCATCCCTGTCCACCGAAGTAATCACGCAATGTTTTACATTCATCAATTTCACCGAACGGGCTATTCTTTCGGGCTCCCCTGTATCAACAGCCAGGGGTCTGCCGGTCGCAACAGAACAAAAACCACAGGAACGCGTGCAAATATTGCCCAATATCATGAAGGTAGCCGTTCCCGCTCCCCAACACTCTCCCATATTTGGACAATTACCGCTTTCGCAAATGGTATGAAGCTTATGTGTATCAACTAGTTTTCTTACGTGCAGGTAGTTTTCGCCGGTAGGAAGTTTCACCCTCAACCAGTCCGGCTTTTTTATCCTCGCGGGTTGTTCTGCTGCCAATAACAGGGAGTCTTCCGACATGCTTCAAATTTAAAACCATCTTCTTCCGAAGATGAAATTGAGATACAAAGTAAAAAAGTAAGGTTTGTTATATGCATTCGCCATTATCGGGACGGTTTGAGGGTATGCATCAATGGCCATACCTGTTTCAATGGCTCTCACGTAATTGTGTTTATCGGCATATTCAAAACTCAATCCGAACTTGGCATAAGCGCCGGGGTAGATTTTGGTTTCTCCAATTCCAGTTAAATAGGGTGCTTTGGAAGCTATATTAGACAAATTATCAACGGCAGGGTTATATTTTTGCGTGACTGTAGAGGATGTAGAAGCAGCAGCCGTGTCCAATACTTCGAGGTATACTGGTTTTGCAAGCGCTAAGGAGGGCCCTACAAATATGGAATACCTGATTTCAACACTCTTTCTTTCCCGCTCCGCTTTGCCAAACAATACTTTCTGGTAACCCGCACCCACTCTCAATACCAGCACAGAATTTAATTGACCGTAGTTAAAGCCTTTAGAGTCGGGGTAGTTGCCATTATAAGTTTTGGTTTGCTTGAGATCCTTCATGGATATCAATTCATATTCAATAAATCTGCGAGCGACTCCATTCACATGCTTGCCTCTTCTCAGGTTGAGGCCGAAACCACGGGAATGGACTACAATGCCGCCCGTCATTTCGTTGTGGTAAAGTACATTCAGGTCCGTACCACTTTCCTGCAATGTTAAGGCATCCTGTGCAAAAGATTGCAGGTAAAACAACAAACAGGTAAAACTTAATCCTATACCTTTGTACATTCTATTAAATGGCTTTTACAAAGGTATTAAATAAATGAGATTTTTAGGAATCGTTTAAAACCCTATTTCCCATGAAAACTTCAATAGTAAAATACCAGGGTGGCTTAAGAACAGAAGCTGTTCATCTTAAATCCGGAAATAAATTATTGACTGACGCCCCCACAGATAATCACGGCAAAGGAGAAGCTTTTTCTCCTACAGATCTGCTGGCGACATCATTGGGGTGCTGCATGCTATCCATTATGGGCATTGTTGCCATGGAGCATCATTTTATTTTTGAAGAAAGCAGCATTGAAACAACAAAGATAATGGCTGCCAATCCAAGAAGAGTAAGTGAAATAATTATGGAAGTTCAAATGCCGAAAATTCATTTTTCTGAACAACAGAAAAGATTACTGGAACATGCTGCACTCAATTGCCCTGTATCAAAAAGTTTACATCCGGATATAAAACAAACAGTTACTTTCAGGTATTAAAATGAGAAAAAGAACTTTACTTGCCGTGTCTTTTTTGCTCTGTTTTTTTGCGAATAGATTAACCGCTGCCGGCAGCCATAAAGCCGAAGATTCGCATACGACCCCTGCTATGGGAGAATACTTTGAAAATGCCGTATATCAGAACCACAGCCCGAATGTATTTTTTCACCAACTGAGACAACGAGCAAAAAATACAAAAAAAATAACGGCCGCTGTCCTGGCTTTTCCCATTCCTTTTGGATTTTTTGGCTGTCACAGGATTTATTTAGGTGCGAAACCGCTGGTACCGGTAGTTTACATAGCCACCTTAGGCGGATGCTTCGGAATTCTGCCGCTTATTGACTTTGCAGTAATTGTATTCAGCAAAGACATAGAAAAATACGAGCGTAATTCAAAGATTTTTATGTGGAATACTCCCTCCGAAAACTGAATTACTCTACCGTAACGGACTTTGCTAAATTTCTCGGCTGATCAACATTACAGCCGCGCATTACTGCAATATGGTAGGATAATAACTGTAACGGTATAACAGAAATCAGGGGGGCAAGTATTTCGTCTGTTTCCGGAATTTCAATACTGTAATCTGCCATTTCTTTCACTGTTTTATCTCCCTCGGTAATGATGGCAATTACTTTTCCTTTTCTTGCCTTTACTTCCTGTATGTTACTGACAACTTTCTCATAAGAAGCTCCTTTCGTGGCTATCACGAAAACAGGCATTTCCTCATCAATGAGAGCAATGGGACCGTGTTTCATTTCAGCAGCAGGATAACCCTCGGCATGGATATAGGATATTTCCTTTAGCTTTAAAGCTCCCTCCAGGGCTACCGGGAAAGTATATCCCCTTCCGAGGTACAAGGCATTCCTTGAATCTTTATAGATGTTGGCAATGAATTTTACCTGGTCATCCCTGCCCAGCATCTTCTCCACTTTATCAGGAATCGCTTCGAGCTCGTTCAGCAACTGGTGGAATCTTGATTCGGCAATCGTTCCCTTCATGTATGCAATTCTCAATGCCATCAGGGTAAGAACACTTACCTGGGCAGTAAAAGCTTTAGTGGACGCCACCCCAATTTCAGGACCCGCATGGGTATATGAACCCGCATGGGTTGTCCGCGGGATGGTTGATCCTACGACATTGCAAATCCCGATGATGGTCGCGCCTTTTGATTTTGCCAACTCAATGGCAGCAAGTGTATCAGCCGTTTCTCCCGATTGAGATATGGCAATTACCACATCGTTTTCATAGATAACAGGGTTCCTGTACCTGAACTCCGAAGCATATTCCACTTCTACCGGTATCCTGGCCAGGTCTTCAAACAAATATTCGCCTACCAGGCCCGCATGCCACGATGTCCCGCAGGCCACAAAAATGATCCTTTTTGCATGGACAAATTTTTGTTCATAATCTTTGATACCCCCAAGCATTACAATCCCTTTTTCAGCATTTAACCGGCCCCGCATACAATCACGGATTGACCTGGGCTGTTCAAATATTTCCTTCAGCATAAAATGGTCGTATCCACCCTTTTCAATAGCCTCCAGATTTACTTCCAACTGGTGCACATAAGGAGTTTTTTCTTTATTCCTTATTGTTTTAACTTTCAATTCCCCACTGCGTTTCAGGATGGCAATTTCTTCATCTTCGAGGTAAACAACATTTTTGGTATACTCCACGATAGGAGTGGCATCGGATGCCACGTAGAATTCATCTTTCCCTATGCCTATAACCAGCGGACTTCCTTTTTTTGCGGCAATCAACTCGTCTTTCTGATCTTTTGAAAGAACAACAATGGCATAGGCCCCGATTACCTGGCCCAGTGCAATCCGGAGAGCTTCGCCTAATTTCACCTTTTCGTTGTCCTGTATGTCTTCAATCAGGTGAACCAATACTTCGGTATCCGTGTCACTTTCAAAATGATGCCCGCGTTTTATCAATTCTGACTTCAGTGAAGCATAATTTTCAATAATACCGTTATGAATAATTACCAGGTTCTTTGATTCCGAAGAATGGGGGTGTGCATTTACATCATTAGGAACACCATGGGTAGCCCAGCGCGTATGACCGATGCCAATTGTGCCATTTATATTTTTTTCGCCGATAAACTTTTCAAGGTCAGCCACTTTGCCCTTGCGTTTATAAACGTTTAAATCACCATCCAGTAGCGCTACTCCCGCACTATCGTATCCCCTGTATTCGAGGCGGTGAAGGCCCTTGATCAGGATGGGATAAGCTTGTTTTTTACCTATGTATGCTACAATTCCGCACATTTGTTTTCTTATTTAACCAGCGTCAGAAACTCCCTGTATTTTATCAAATTTAGCATTTCTTACCATCAAATTCTACCTGGACCATACATAAATTTTAATGAACTTTTGTATAGGACAAACGCAACTGCATTCTATATGCAGGATTCACATTCCCGGGGCCACCAATAACCACACGATTGGCATTGGCGGTACTCCCCGAAGCTAAAAGGTACAAATTATAATTGATAATTCTATTGGTAAGTATTTGCTGTATAAACCTGGCAATATTAAAAACATACTCTTTATTAACGGGATCATAATATCCGCCAAAATAGGCCGCTCCTTCAAGCGTTAAATCCGGAAGAGAATAATTTACATTTAACGAATCCCTTACCAGCGCAAGTTGCGATATCGGGCTATATTTAGCGGTATCAGGGCCATATACCTTAATCACCATTTCGGCTTTATTAATAGCTATAGGCCCTTTTTTAATCCAGTTTTTAATGTATGGCATCAGTATTTTGGTTCTTAATCCCCCCATAGATTGCACATAGTCAAAAGTTTTACCCTGGGTAGTTTTTCCATTGAGCTGGCTGCTTAACAGGGGATCCGCTATGCTATAATCGTGATCGAAATGATTAAACCGGACACAACCACCGGAATTAATGGAAAATGTGGGACTTAATGTGTCTCCCAAAGCGGGAGTATAGATGTTCGTCCTGTAATAAACGGTCATGCCGGCGATCGGGTTAAGCAAGGACAAATAGATAATAGAGCCTGTTCCAGGGACCTGGCCGGGGGACATCGTTGTAATATATAGTCCCGGAAAAATACTCTGGAAAGTCGGGTGATCAATAACTGTTCCCGGATGATAATAAAGATAATTTATTATGTTATTGCCAATAGAGTCGGGAAGCCTGATCCTTATATGAGGAGCTACTTTTGTGATTCCAATGGTAACGCTGTCTGCAGGCTTAGGGTGAATGGTCGCGCTCCCAATCATTGTTCGTTTTGTTGCAAAACTTTGATTGGAATAATAAATACTGTCGTAAACTAAGCTTTGGTTGAGCTCAAATACATTTATCGTTACCGGGCTAAGAGTACCATAATAGCCGGTGGTACTTGCATAAGGTAGTACAAGAACTACAGAATCTACATGGTTATTGTATGGCGCCGGGTTTCCGAAACTGTCAATGCTCGCAACATTAAGAGGAAGGTCTAATTGTGTATAAATTGAAGCGAAAGTTTTTCCAAAAAGCGGATCATTGTAACTGCCTAACATATTAATAACAGGCAGAAATTGCGGCGATATGCGCGTATTAAAAACCAAAAGAGAATCTTCCCGTACGGTATAGGCAATAAGAGTCGTGGTATCAATAACAATGTTATTGAGAAGGACACTTTGGGGCAATACCCCCAGTCCTACAGGATTAGTCTCTTTTTTACATGACGGGAGTAATGCAATGCACAAGGCAAGTAACAAAAAAAATTTTGCGGGCGAAGTTGCCCGCAAAACTCTGTTTTTGTTACTTTTCCCGAGAAACATTTCAGGCATATACGCAATCTGATTCAAGCACCTCGTCGTAAAACTCATCAAAGGCGCCGATATAATCCTCTTTTGATTTATAATCAAGAACCAGTTTATCAGATTTATTAATGTATTTTTCTACCTCACTGTTAATTTTAGAACTTCCCTTAATTACACCGTCTGCATAAGCAATTCCCAGTTTATTAAGATTTGCGAAAGAAGGGGTTTTCAATAACTCAACGTCTGATTTTTCAATTCCTTCAAAAAGCACTTTTTTTGAAAAGTCCTTATTCAATGGTTTAGAAAATTCTTCGTCGTAAAGAGAATACACCACTTTTGTTTCTGCAAAAAGTGGGTCTTCATGGAATGACTTTTTTAGGTATAAGGGCATTAACGCCGTCATCCAGCCGTGGCAATGAACAATATCAGGAGCCCATCCTAATTTTTTCACTGTTTCAATCACTCCCCTGCAGAAAAAGATAGAACGCTCGTCATTGTCTTCAAAATAATTTCCCTGTTTATCTTTTAACACAGCCTTTCTTTGAAAGTAATCTTCGTTGTCAATAAAATAAACCTGCATTCGTGCAGATTGAATGGACGCAACCTTTATAATAAGGGGGTGATCGTTATCATTGATAATAAGGTTCATCCCCGAAAGACGGATGACCTCATGAAGCTGGTGTCTTCTTTCATTAATACACCCATAACGAGGCATGAAAGTTCTGATCTCCTTACCCCTCTCCTGTATCCCTTGTGGAAGCTGGCGGCTGATAAGTCCCATTGGAGTTTCCTCCAAATAGGGAGTGATTTCCTGTGATACGAATAAAACTCTTGCTTTTTTCATTATATATTGGGGGTATTTGATTTCAAAAATCAGGAGCACAAAGGTAATGAAAAAATACTCTATTTTCAAGTTTTAGCCTTAGCTTTGTGGGAATTATTTCCATAGAACATCTTTTGGCCATGTAACTATCTGATTTAATATTAGTTATGTCTATTTTAGGGTATGCAAATTTTTAATAAAATAAAAGACATTCAAAAGGCTTTAACGGACTATCGGTTTAATGGTAAAACTGTAGGATTCGTTCCCACTATGGGTGCCCTGCATAAAGGGCATATTTCGCTGATTGAAAAAGCTAAATCAGATAACGATATTACCGTATGCAGTATTTTTGTAAACCCCACTCAATTTAACGACAAAAATGATCTGGCAAAATACCCCCGCCCAATTGAGGAGGATAAAAAAATTCTGGCGGAGGCCGGTTGCCAGGTTCTGTTTGCCCCCTCCGCTGAAGAAATATACCCCGGTAAGGACATGACAGCTGACAGCCGGCAATTGACGGAAACCATCCAACTTGGGATTTTAGACAAAATAATGGAGGGAAAACACCGGCCGGGTCACTTTAATGGAGTGATGCAAATTGTAAGTAAACTGTTTGATATCGTTATGCCTGAAAAAGCTTATTTCGGACAAAAAGACTTCCAGCAATTGGCAATAATAAAAAGTATGGTGCATCAATTGAACCTGCCTGTAAAAATTGTTGCCTGCCCCATTGTCAGGGAAAATGATGGATTGGCGATGAGTTCAAGAAATAAATTGCTATCGGAAGAGGAAAGAAAGGTTGCTCCGCTTATCTACCGGACACTTATCAACATGAAAAAGTTAAGCAGTAATCACGCCCTTGAGGAACTGAAGAAATTTGTGGCGGCAGAACTATCAAAATGTGAATTGATACACTTAGACTATTTCGAAATAGTTGATGTAAACACTTTGAATATTCCTGAGCATTTTTCTGAAGTAAAAGAATCAGTTGCATGTATAGCAGTGAAATTGGGGAATATACGCCTGATTGATAACATTTTTTTGAATTAGCACTTCTTTATTTTTTCCTTAGTTTTGTAACGACATGCAAATACAGGTATTAAAATCGAAAATTCATCGGGTCAAAGTAACAGAAGCCCAGCTGAATTACATTGGAAGCGTTACCATTGATGAAGACATGATGGATGCAGCCAAATTAATTGAGAATGAACAGGTGCATGTTTTAAATTACAACAACGGTGAACGACTTGTTACATACGTAATCAAAGGTAAACGCGGTTCAGGAATTATTTGTATGAACGGACCTGCTGCACTTAAAGTTTCACCCGGTGATTACATTATTATACTTTCCTATGCAGGTATGGATTTTGAGAAAGCCCAAAAATTCAAGCCTTTTATAGTTTTTCCTGATCCTGAAACCAATCGTTTACGATCCTGATTTTGAAAAATAAACTTTTTTCAATAATCAAAGTTGTCTTTTTTCTTGGCTTAGGCATTTTGATCATCTGGTTAGTTGCAAAAAATTTAACGGAAGAACAAAAGCAACAAGTATACCAGTCCCTGAAAGGAGCCGATTATACCTGGGTGGTATTATCCATAGCGATTGGGATTATCAGTAATATTAGTCGTGCTGTACGCTGGAAAATGCTGCTGAAACCATTGGGGCATTCCCCCCGGCTTTCCAATACTTTTTTTGCTGTGATGATCGGCTATCTCGCCAACCTTGCTGTACCGAGACTCGGAGAAATAAGTCGCTGTGGAGTTCTTACCAGGTATGAAAAAATTCCTTTCAACCAGTCTTTCGGAACGGTAATAACGGAACGAATTATTGATGTGCTTGTCCTGTTGCTGATATTTATAATTACTTTTTTCCTGGAATCTGAAAAAATATACCATTATACCATTCAGACTATTGTAACACCGCTGAAAAACAAAATTTCGGGAAATCATTCGTTTGTTTATGGCGGGTGTGTTATACTGATTGCAATCGTTGTTGTTGTTTTAATTGCCCGCAAAAAAACCGAAAGTAATTCACTGCTTTCAAAAATAAAAACATTGTTACTGGGCTTTTGGGAGGGAATAAAAAGCATAAAAAACATTGAAAACCCGGCACTCTTTATTGCTCATTCTTTGTTTATATGGCTCATGTATTACTTCTCGGTATATGTTTGTTTTTATTGTTTCGAAGATACTTCGAAACTGTCGGCTTCGGCAGCCCTTGTATTGCTTGCTTTCGGAAGTATTGCCGCGATCATAACCCCGGGAGGCATAGGAGCATACCCCGTTATTGCAGCTGAAGTGCTTTCACTCTATGACATCCCCCTGCCTATCGGTTTTGCTTTTGGATGGGTGGTATGGTTATCGCAGGAAATACTCCTGATCATCCTGGGCTTGGCCTCACTTGTATTAACCCCTATCCTGAATAAAAAAGATTCGCTGTAATTGGTTTTCGCAGAAAGTACCCTATTGAAAAAATAAGGGGGGCTTGATCCCCCCTTTATAGCAGTAGATTTATTTCTTCTTTTTCTGTTTCAGATTTCCTGAAAATTCATATTCTTTTTTGGTTTTGCCTTTCTTTGACAAAACAGCTGTTCCTTCAATCTCCTCCCCCTTTATGGTTCCATTCCATAAAAGTTCTTCCCCTTCGTTTTTAAGGGTTGATTCAAAAGAAACCACTTTCTCTCCGGAAGAGGAATCAACAGTAACTGTATATATATCAGCAGCAAATTTATCTTCCGCCATTACTTTCGATTTGAACTTATTATTGCTGAAACTTAATTCGTCCTGCTCAGCTTTCCCTTTTTTCTTTCCTGTCTCCGTTAAATCAATCAGAAATACTTTTTTATCCAATTCTTTGTCTTTCTCCACCTTTTCTTTGCCTTTTTGAGCAAAAAGGAGAGAACTTGTCATATACGTAATCACGGCCATCAGCAGGACGTTTTTTTTAGATACAAATGTTTTCATGTTATTTTTGTTAGTTGGCTTAGTTATGCACAAAGATAATCAAAGATTTTCGTCATTGTCAAAATCTTTAATTCCTTCTTCCGTTTCCTTATCGTATTTGGAGCAATCCAATTCTACGTTAATTTTTTTAACAGGCGCTTCGAAATCCCCTGTTGAAACCTGTAAACTTTTATCCGCATACACCTTTTGCATGTAGAGGGCCCATATTGGTAAGGCCATACTGGCACCCTGCCCGTACTGCATGGACGAAAAATGAACACTCCTGTCCTCACAACCCACCCAGCAACCCGAAACCAGGTCGGGAGTGATTCCCATGAACCATCCGTCTGAATTATTTTGAGTAGTTCCCGTTTTACCTGCTATGGCATTGAAGAGTTTATACTTTGACCGGAGGCCATTACCGGTTCCATACAGAACAACCCCTTTTAACAAATGAAGCATTACGTATGCTTTCTCTTCGCTCATGACCTCTTCTGTTCTTGATGAAAAATCCTGCAGTACATTCCCGTTTTTATCTTCAATCCTCGTTACAAAAACAGGTTCAATCCAGGTCCCTTTATTGGCAAAGGTACTGTTGGCACCTACCATTTCATACAATGATATTTCGGGAGTTCCAAGGCAAATGGAAGGAACTGCCTCTATGGGACTCGTTATTCCCATACGCTTAGCCATATCAACCACTGCCTGGGGTCCGAATTGTTTCATCAGGTAGGCAGAAACGTAGTTAATGGACAATGCAAGTGCACGCTGAAGTGTAACCATTCTACCGTTGTAAAAAGTGTCCGAATTTTGGGGTGTCCATTCCTTACCATCATATTGTATGGTTACCGGAACATTTGGAACACGGTAGCAGGGAGAATATCCTTCCTGGATAGCCAGCGAATAAATGATAGGCTTAAACGTTGACCCTACCTGGCGCTTTGCCACTTTAACATGATCGTATTTGAAAAATTTATGATTGATCCCCCCTACCCAGGCTTTAACAAAGCCGGTGTGCGGATCCATGGACATAAAGCCGGTTTGCAAAAACGCCTTGTAGTATAGAATTGAATCTATTGGTTTCATCACCGTATCAATATCTCCCTTCCATGAAAACACGGTCATCGGGACAGGAGTATTAAAATTGGCTTCAATTTGTTCTTCCGGCATTTCCTCCAATTTCAGCGTCCGATACCTGTCTGAACGTTTCATCGCCTGGTTAACGATACTTTTAATTTCATCTTTAGTCACCCGCCAATCGAACGGAGCATTCTTTTTTCTTTTACAGTCTTTAAAAAATATTTCCTGGAACCCCTTTAAATGCCCTTCAACAGCTTCTTCAGCATACCGTTGCATTTTAGAATTGATCGTGGTGTATATTTTTAATCCGTCTTTGTATATGTTGTATTCCGATCCATCGGGTTTTTTATTTTCTTCGCACCACTTTCTCATAAATTCATCCCGTACATATTCACGGAAATAAGTCGCTAGGCCTTCGTTGTGGTCTTCAGGCTGGAAATTAAGCTGCAAAGGAGTTTTCTGAAGTGAATCGCATTGAGCTTTTGTAATGTAATTGTATTTTTCCATTTGCAACAAAACAACATTCCTTCTTTGCTTTGTTTGTTCGGGCCTGCGGATGGGGTTGAACAAAGCGGGGTTTTTAGCCATTCCTACCAGCATGGCGGATTGTTCTATCTTCAGGGAATCAGGAGTTGTATTAAAATAAATTTTGGTTGCAGATTTAATGCCTACGGCATTATTGATAAAATCGAATTTGTTGAGATACATGCTGATAATTTCATTTTTGGTATACTGTCGCTCGAGCCTTGCAGCAATGATCCACTCCTTTATTTTACGAAATACCATACTGAACTTCGACTGGTTTTGTTCACGGGGAAAAAGCATTTTAGCAAGCTGTTGTGTAATGGTACTTCCGCCTCCTGAGCGCTCTTCTCCACCCAGGATGGTTTTAACAAACACTCTTAACAATCCCCTCCCATCCACCCCGGAATGAGCATAAAACCTCGCATCTTCGGTAGCAATAAGTGCATGTACGAGATTGGAGTCAATGCTTTTAAAATGAACATTGGTACGATTTTCATAATAAAATTTACCGAGCACCTTCATGTCGCTCGAATAAATTTCAGAAGCTAAATTGCTTTTAGGATTTTCCAGTTCCTCAAAGGTGGGCAGTTTCCCCAACCATTCTAAAGCGGAAGCAAATACCAGCAGGAAAATCAGCAGAACAGGACTTACGACAATTATCCAATAATTCCGGATGTATTTTTTATTACTTTCTGATTGTTTTACCAAGGGGGAAAAGCAAATACAATTTGTAAAACCAAGTTATTTTGTGGCAGTTGTAAATAATTTCGAAGCCTCCTCCCAGTTCACCACGTTCCACCAGGAAGCGATGTAGTCTGCCCGCCTGTTCTGATTTTTAAGATAATACGCATGCTCCCAAACGTCAATGGCCAAAACAGGAGTCCCTTTAAATTCGGAAATGTCCATCAGGGGATTATCCTGGTTGGGTGTTGAGCCGATTTCCAGTTTTTTATCCGGGTTTACCACTAACCATGCCCAGCCGGATCCAAAGCGTTTCATTGCAGTATCCGAAAATTTAGTTTTAAATTCATCGAAGGTATTGAAGGTGTTTTTTATTGCATCTCCCAATGCCCCCTGCGGCTGACCGCCCCCGTTTGGTTTCATCATTGTCCAGAAAAGCGAATGGTTGTAATGCCCGCCCCCGTTATTACGAACAGCAGCCGGATACTTGGAAATGTTTTTACAAATTTCCTCCAGTGATAAATTATCCTCTCCTTTCCTTCCTTCCAAAGCCTTATTCAGGTTCACCACGTAAGCATTGTGGTGTTTGGTATAATGAATCTCCATGGTCATTTTATCAATGTGAGGTTCCAGGGCATCGTATCCATAAGGCAATGAGGGTAAAGTGAATTTCCCCGCTTCGTCCAATAAATTTTGTTCTTCCATTCGCCTCGTTACTGCTTTAACAGAGCCCGGTATAATAGTTGCCGCAATGCCCGCAACCGAGAAAAACGCACTTTTCTTTATAAAGTCACGCCTGCTGTTTCTGAAACCTGATTTTTTCATTTTATTTTATTTTTATTTCCGACGCATGCCCATTTCAATAAATAGCTGAGCGGGAAGTGTTACAAATTTACAAGAACCTGGTTTTTTTCCACTGCCATTCCCTTCTTCACATTTATTTTCTTAATAATCCCGTCAGCCGGAGATTTAATGTTGTTTTCCATTTTCATGGCTTCCAGGACTAAAAGAGAATCTCCTTTTTTAACTACAGCGCCTTCGCTCACAATTATATCCAGCACCAGGCCAGGCATTGGAGCTTTCACCTGGCTGATCTTATTATCGGTAAAACTGTCAAATCCCATTGTTTTCAGAAGCTCATCGTATTTATCTTTTACCTCAAGCGTGTATTTGTTCCCATTCACAAGCAGCACAAATCTTTTTTCTTCGTAATCCGCTTTAATCACTTCCAGGTTATAGGACTTATTGTCTTTTATCGTGTGAAAACTATTCTCTTTTATTTTAATCGTATCCAATGCTATTTTTTTTCCATTTAATAAGCCTTTTGAACTTTCGGAATTATTAAAAACCACACTGTATTCCTTGTTGTTGTTTACCTTAACTTTTAGCATACGACAAATGTACCTTACTAAAGTGGATTTATCAATTGATAACGATCTTTTTCAAAATGCGGGAATCCCCATTACTAATTTTGAACAGGTAAATACCCTTTGCAAGGGTCGAAAAATCAAATTGTTGTATGTTGTTCTGTTCTACTGATCGTGCCAGTATCATGCGCCCTTCAAAATCATAACATTCAACGGTGGTGATTGCATCGCTGGCATAATGGATGCTCATATAAAACACTCCATTAGCGGGATTGGGATATATTGTAACGTCAAATGGGGAACTTACCGGATCATGGATACCCGTGTAGGTCTTTTTGCTGAAAGACGAATCAATCACTCCCAATGCGAGATTATAATATGAGCCGCTGGGGGTCTGCTCCAGTTTCATGGCACGGACCATGTAATAATTCATGCCGTGAAGAGGTGCCAGGTCTTTATATGAAATCGTGTCTCGGGCTAACTTTGCGATCTCCTGGAATACTCCGCTCATGGAAGATGCCCTAAGAACAACAGAACCATTCAGGGCATCAGCTGAACTGTCCCATTTCAGGCTTACGGAAAGGCTGTCAGAGGAACTCCTGGCAGACAAGTTACTTATCGGTTTCATCGGGTGCAGGCGCAGACTTGGGTCGCCCATCAGGGCAATATGGACAAAATCAGGGCCGTAATCGGATACATACGCATCGTCAGCAGTACCGGAGAAACCATAAATGCTGGAATCCCCCAAATTATTCATAGTAAGTTGCGCGGAATAACCGATATTTTTACCCAGGACCATGTGATGAAAATACCAGTCAGGCCTACCGCTCCATACATCGGCTAACGCAGAAGGTCCGGAACAGAGAGGGGCGCGAAGAAAATTATTTTCATTATCCCAGTCCCCGAAATAACTACCGAATAACATCGTAAAAACAGTATTTATCGAATCGCTGTTAAAATTCGGAGTGGTGCCTATACCACCGGCACCTGTATAGTCACCCGGGCCACAACCATAAGAAAAAAGGTAATTCCCCTGTTTTAAAGCCGTAAAGTAATCATTTTGGTAAATTGAATCGCCAAACATGGTCGAGAAATTACGCCAGCCGCTGGCAGCAAAAGCATCATCAGTTCCTCCATAAGTACCAAATTGATCGTCTATCAATCCTCTCCGTATAACCGGAATCTGCCCGGTTTTGAACTTATGCGCTTTATTCAGGTACTGTTGCACCAGGAGTGTATCACTCATTGCAAAATCAGGCATATTGGTCAGGTCAACACGACCTACTTGTAAATTCGCCTTATTAGGCCAAATATAACATTGGTCATATTTTCCGTCCCCCGGAACATTGTCATTCCGCGGATCTGCCATAGAATCGTTGTTACAGGTAACATCTGTCCACATAAATTCATCCATAACACCATAATATATATCAGCAGGCCATGCACCACCATGATTAGGATGGTCATCAGGGTTGGGTACATTATTTGTTCCGGCATAAAAAGAGCCGGAGTAAGGAACCGGAATCCGACCCAATAAATAAATTGCAGTTAAGGCAGTATCTGAGCCATACTCCGACAAAATGATGTTTTTCACCGATTTTACAGAAGCGCTCCTGCTGATATTCATTCTTGTCACCAGCCAACCATCGGTAACCAGGTCCGTTTGCAGCTGGCTGATTTGATCAGCCAATGGGTTAACATAATTTGAATCAACCAATAATAACATCCTTCTGCGATAGGTAACTTCAGCAAGTTTAATTCCTGCATAAATATATCCTTCAGCAGTGTAGCCCATAAAAGTTCTTTCAACATAATACTCATAGCCATTTCCTGCAACTATATTATTATCAACGTATTGTTTAGCCGTATTGGGAAGGGTCGCCAAAGGATTACCCCATACGATAGTATTTAAACTCTTACGGTATATCCTGTAATTCAGACAACTTGAATTCGTATCCCAGGTTATTGTTATGGATGGAGCAGTTTCATTTACACTCGCCTGTAATAGTACCGCATAGTCTTTCGACAAAGCAGGAGTTTGGGAAAATATAAAAAGGTGGCAGCAAAAAAATGATATAAAAAGTAGTTTATGTTTATTCATCCGCTTTGTTTTTATTGATTATTTTTTCATATACCCGAACTGAACAGGACCGTCTATAAAAATAAACAAAATTTACTTAACGAGTTTAACCATAAGGATTTATCAAAATAAATACTATCCCCTGAATGAACTATTTAAAGTACTTAGGCTGAACAAAGCCAAAAGGTTTTTGATTCATGGTTTTTACAAAAGTGTCCCCTTCATAATTACAAGAGCAATACTGAAATAAATAACCAAACCCGTAACGTCAACTAAGGTAGCGACAAAAGGAGCAGAAGATACGGCTGGGTCGGCACCCAGGCGCTTCAGCACCAGCGGAAGCATTGAACCTGACAGGGTCCCCCATAACACAACTCCTATTAAAGAAAAGAAAATCACAAAGGCTATTAACAACCAATGGGGTCCGTAAATATTGGTGAACAGTGTCCAGGTCGCAACCCTTATAAATCCTATCGTTCCGAGAACAGAGCCGAGGAACAAGCCGGAAAAAACCTCTCTTCGCATAATTTTCCACCAGTCTTTCAATGTTATCTCCCCAAGCGCCATTGCGCGTATAATAAGCGTAGATGCCTGGGAGCCTGAATTACCCCCGCTTGAAATTATCAAGGGAACAAAAAGAGCAAGTACCACCGCTTTCGAAATTTCGTTTTCAAAATAACCCATAGCCGTTGCTGTGAGCATCTCTCCCAAAAAAAGCACAACGAGCCAGCCGGCGCGTTTTTTCATCAGTTTTAAGAAGTTAATCCCCATATAAGGCTCTTCCAATACTTCCACACCACCTATTTTCTGGATATCTTCGGTTCCTTCTCTTTCTGCCAGCCGCAATACATCATCTATCGTTACTATTCCAAGCAGCAGGCCTTTTTCGTTGGTAACAGGCAGGGCAGTGCGGTTGTTCTTCCTGAATACATTGATAGCGGTTTCCTCGTTATCGTCTACCTTAAGAAAAAGGAATATGTGATCCATTATATCTACCACTTTTTTAGCCGGATCAACCAACAGGAATTCCCTCAGCCGGATATCATCAATTAAAATTCCCTGTTCATTTATTACATAAATAATGCTGATCGTTTCTTTATCCTTTCCATATTTTCTTATATAATCCAGCACCTGTTGAGCCGTCCAGTCGGTATGTACGGCAATATAATCCGGGGTCATCAACCGGCCTACGCTATGTTCAGGATAGCCCAATAATTTCAGCGTTATCGCCCTTTCTTCATCCGATAAAAGCTTAAGAAGTTCTTTGACAATTTCGTCCGGTAATTCAGAGAGAAACTCCGTCCTGTCGTCGGGTTGTATTTCATTTAAAATTTTTGCCGACTGGTCGTGAGGTAAATTTTTAATAATCGCCTTTTGCGTTTTAAGGTCAAGAACCTTAAATACTTTAGTCACTAATTGAGCCGACAATGCTGCAAATGCAGCGGCTTTTAATTTCCAGGGGACATCATTTATGAATTGTATAATTTCCGGAAAGGACCAGCTTTGTAATTCGCCATTTACCTCATTGATCTTATTTTCTTTCAGGAGCGCTTTAACACTTGATTTGTTTAGTTTTTTCTTCATGGCACTTGACCTTTTTGAATCCTACTTAAAGACATATCCGGTGTAAAAGTATATATTGTAAAGCATTCCTGAACCGGCAAAACGGAACAAAAGAATCAGAAGAAGGAATGTTCTGCTGCAGTATTTTTTATTCGAACAGGGAAACTCCGTTCAGGTCGGTTGTCAATACCTCGCTCATGTTGTCAAGGAAGGGACGAAGATTTTTAAAGGTCTGGTTCACCTCTTTCAGAAAACCCGGGCTTACTACTTCTTTGTCGGTGAAAGTCCGTTTAAGAAGAAACTGTTTATACCGAAGTAAATCAATAGCAGGATGATCTTTGGAGTATCCTTTCGGAGCCGTGCCGACCTGTTCTCCTATAAGTTTTCCGAATGTTTTAACAACTGTTTTACCGGCAAACAGCTTATTCCAGTTTTTGTAATTTCCCGCAATATCTTCACGGATTCTTTTCAGGTCTTCGGGATTAGGTGAAAAAAAACCTCCCGCAACAAAGGAATTTCCCGGTTGTATATGAAAATAATAGCCTCCCCTCAATTTTTTGGTTGCACGGCTAAAACCGCCGCTCCAGTTTATTTTATAAGGAGTTTTATCTTTGGAAAAGCGGGTGTCCCTGTAAATTCTGAACAAACTTTTTTTGCCGGAAACTGTTTCAATGTTGTCATGCGTTTTCATTTGCCTCAATAACTCTTCAATCCATTAGTAATGGAATAAGATCGCAGGTACCAATATTTATCATTAAGGGCCGACAAAATTACTTCAGATACAAGGGAATCATTGAGTTGTTTGGTCAATTGCGACAGTGCTTCGTACCTGTCAAGGTAAAGAGGGGCATTGTGGTATTGGAAAGCCCATTCCCTGATTGATTTCTTCTCCTCCTTGGTACACAACAGCATTTTTTCCGCATCCACATTTACAAGGTCAGGAACAACAGGTACGTCAAAAACGAAGTCT
>Ga0206880_1014_pt1 | contig 24605 bp, 15 predicted proteins | sample Alteio_BWOrgCont_6_FD_152848 | JGI IMG/M metagenome (GOLD analysis project Ga0206880, IMG submission 152848) | Enriched cells from forest soil in Barre Woods Harvard Forest LTER site, Petersham, Massachusetts, United States -... | ecosystem: Environmental > Terrestrial > Soil > Temperate forest > O... | reverse complement strand
CCCGGCGGAGCGATTGCCATAGGTCATTATACGGGGTGACGACGTTTGCCTGATAACGGGGGCCTGTGGCGACTTCCGGAGATGGCGAAGTGGGCGTAGTGAAGAGTTTTTTAGCAGGATAGAAATTGGTTGGAGACGGTGCGGACAGAGTTAGCGGGTGTGCCTTACAATTGCACGACTCTGTATGACAGCTTGTTTTGGGGACGATCTTTGACTATGCCAGTTACCATGTCTTTTTTCTCTTGGAAGTTGAGCCGGACGCAGGTGCTGGCGATAGTGTTTGCGTTTTGCGGCCTGGGCGCGGCGAGTGCGCAGACGGCGACAGGCGACGGCCGGGGTACGGTGGCGGAGCCTACGTTTCCGGCAGTTTGTACACAGGTGCCGGCGGACCTGACGATCTCGAACGGTGAGCCGTCGAGCGAGCTGAATACGGCGACGGATACGACTGCGTTGCAGACTGCGCTGAGCAATGCGAGCTGCCTGGGCAAGGCTGTCGAGGTGACGATGGGTAGTGGCGGCCAGAATGCGATGGTGATCGCACCGATCGCGATTCCGGCGCAGGTAACGCTGCTGGTAGACGGCGGCGTGACGCTGTTCGGGTCGCGCGTGGCGTCGGACTATCAGATCACCGGGTCGAGTGCCGTGTGTGGATCGACGGATGACGGCTCGGGGTGCAATGCGCTTATCACGCTGGGGCAGAGCACGGTCGGCGGCGGCGCGACGTTTTCGGGAACGACGCCCACAGGACTGATGGGTTATGGCGTGATCAACGGTCGTGGCTACGACAAGCTGGGGACGATCAGTGGCGGTGTCTTTACGCCCGGCACGAGTAGCTGGTGGGACCTGGCGGTCGGAGGCGATGAGGATTCCCCGATTCTGGTGAGCTCCACGAAGACAACGACTGCGGAACTGTACAAGATTACGCTGCTGAACTCGCCACACTTTCATGTGAAGATTCAAGGGCAGGGCAGCACGAGCAAGCCCTCGAACATCACGGTGTGGGGTATCAAGCTGCTGACGCCGTGGACGCCGCACAATACGGACGGCATCGATCCGACGGGCGTGGTGAATATGACTGTGGCGAACTCGGTGATTGGCGATGGCGACGACGAGAGCGCGATCAGCGGCAGTTCGACCTCTGCAAACTTTACGTATAGCAATCTGCTGCTGGCGAGCGGGCACGGGCTTTCGATTGGAAGCATCACGAAGAGCCCGATCACAAATGTGCTTGTGAACAATGCGAATTTCAGTGGGCAGGCCGCGGATAGCAATGAGATTGCGCTGCGCATCAAGAGTGACTGCGGCAATGGCGGCGGGTTGGTGAGCCAGGTTACATATCAGAACGTGTGCATTCAAAACGTGAAAGCGGCGATAGAGGTGGACCCGTGGTACAGCTCTACGACGAGCACGACAAGCTGTCCTGTGTTTGCATCAGGCACGGGGACGGCGCCGATTACGTATCAGAACATCTTTCTGCTGACGCCTGCGAGTTTCATCAACCTGCAGGGTTTCAGCTCTTCGACTGCGGCGAATGTGGCGCTCAACAATGTGTATGTGAATGGATCGTCGCTGTCGCTGAATGAAATACAGAGTTCGGACCGCGCGGCAGAGCCGGCGACGCCGGCGAATGCGAATATCACGTTGAGTGGAAATTACTTTCCGGCGGGCTGGGCTTCGCTGGCTTCATCGGCCAATGCCGTGACGGAGACGCTGAATGGGACACAGGCGGCTTCGTTCCCGACTTCGGCTTGTGCGAATGCGTTTCCGACCCTGCTGGGTGAGTTGTTTGCGAGCACAACGACGGGTGGGGTGACGACGAACAACATCAATGGCAATACTGCGAGCGCCGCAGCGCCGGCCGCGGTGACGATTCCGGCGACGGTGACGCTGAATGCGATGGTGCTGCCGACGAACTCGGAGGCGACGTATGCGCCATACACGGGTGTTCCGGCTCCGACGGCTGGCGTGAACTTCTATGACGGTTCCACGCTGGTTGGTACAGGCGCGCTGAGTGCGAATGGCACGCTTGCTTCGGTGACGATCAATAACCCGACTGCTGGCACGCATGTATATACGGCGCAGTATGCGGGCGACTCTAACTATGCAGCGACGACGTTGGGCGCGAACACGACGGGCACAGAGGCGCAGCAGGTGACGGTGACGGTGACTGCCGGACCCGGGTCGCAGCTGGTGTATGCGAGTGCGCCAGCGAGTTCGGTTGTCTACGGCAATGGGCCAGGCACGGTTGCCGTGGCAGTGGAAGATGCTGCAGGTGACGCGACGGCTTCGACGGCAAACGTAACGCTGACGGTGACGGCGACCGGCGGATATTTACAGAGCTATACGGTGGCTGCTGTGAATGGGACGGCGACGTTTACCGGACTGCCAGCGTTGCCGGTGAGCACCTACACCTATACCGCTACCAGCACAGGGCTAACAAGCGTAGCGGTGAATGAGAGCGTGTCGCCGGCGATCCTGACGGTGACGGCGAGTGCGGCGTCACGGCAGTTTGGCACGCAGAATCCGGTGTTTGGGTACACGATTGGCGGCTTTGTGAATGGCGATACGTCGGCTGTGGTAGGTGGCGCACCTGCGCTGACAACGACTGCATTGCCGAACTCAGTGGCCGGGAACTATCCGATCAACGTTGGAACGGGCACGCTGAGCGCGACGAACTATGTGTTCAGCGATGTGAATAGTACGCTGACCGTGACGGGCGGCGCGGCGCAGCTGATCACCTTTGGAGCACTGCCGAACTTCGTGAGTGGTGCGAGCTATCAACTGAGTGCGACGTCGAGCTCCGGGCTGGCGGTGAGCTACCAGGTGAGCGGGCCGGCAACGGTGAATGGCTCGGCGATCACGGTGAACGGAATTGGACTTGTGACGGTGACGGCGATCCAAAATGGAGACGGAGACTATGCTGCCGCGCAGAGCGTGCAGCAGACCTTTGTGGCGGCCGGTAGTGGTGGGGGCATCTAACGAGCGGTAACTAAGGATCGATCGGCGTCGCGCTGAAGTGGGAACTTCCGGTGCGACGCCGATTCCTATTTCTTCGGTTTCAGAAGGCCGGGTGTGGGTGGGGGACCACCGTGGGTCCAGCGGACGAGTTCGTCGAAGGCCACGCCGATCTCTTCGCGTGTGAAGTTGCAGTGACCTTCAGCGTCGACGTATTGCTGGACGAAGTTGTGGGCGGCACCGGCGGTTTGGACCTGCTCGAAGTAGAGAGGCAGATACTGGATCTGCACGATGGGATCGAAGACTGTGTGCAGCGCGAGCATGGGCTTGCCGAGGTGTCCATCGGGCGTGTAGTGACGGGCGAGGTAGGCAAAGGCCTTAGGGTCCGCTGCGTAGCGGGCGACCTTGTCGTTGAGCTCGTAGTCGCCGGCGGTGCTGGTGGGATTGGTTCCGGTGTAGACCGTGTTGCGGTTGTCGAAGGGGTTTCCGCCTGCGCGGCGCTGGAGGTCACCGACGACAAAGGTGTAGTAAGAGATGTCGTGCGCGACCTCGAGGTCTGTGTGGAGATCCATGAGATTGCGCAGCGCGGTGGCCGCGGCGGGGTTGCTGCGCAGGGCCTGCAAGACGCGGTGGCGTGATACTTCGTTGTCCTGGTAGTCCTGCGGGACGGGAACGAGCCGAGGCATGACGCCAGGGAAGTAGTAGTCGAAGGCGGCGCGTATGGCGAAGCGGTGCTCGAAGGCGAGGTGCGTGGGGCCGACGGAGCCGCAGAGGTCGAGACCGCCGTTGTAGGGCTTCGGGTTCAGCTCCATGGTGATGGAGACGAGTTCGCCGCCCATGGAGCCGCCGGCTACGTAGGTGTCGCGTGGCTGACCGTACTTCTTGACGAAGTAGCGGCGAAGATCCTCGGTTTCGGGAAAGGCCTGGGCGAGGGCCCAGCCGGTCTGTGAGTAGGCGCTCTGGATGACGGCGTAGCCGCGGTCGAAGAAGGGGAGCTGCTGGCCGACGAGGTGTTCGTTGGGGTGATAGAGATAGGGGTCTTCGGCGTAACCGTGGTAGAAGACGACCAGCGAGTGGTTCCAGTTATTCGGGATGTCTATGCGGTAGGCCGCGTCGGCGAGGTAGCCAGTTTCGACGGTTCCGTCGGTGGCTTTGATGATGGTGGGTTCGACGGGCCGTTTGACCTTGTCCTTTGGCGGTGCGAGGGCGTGCGCGGCGATTGTCAGGCTTAGCGCGGCGACCGTGAGAGGCAACGGAATGATAGAGGCGAGATGGAGTCGTCGCACAGAGATAGACATTATTGGATGATCACGATTCTACGCCGCTTTATGAGTGCTGCACAGGTGCCTCTGCGGGGCGTCACTGGTAAGTTAGGAGTAGACCTTTGTGAGGTGAACGTTTTGAGCCAAGGTGTTGCGCCGTTTCGAGTGAAGCCGCTGATGGTAGAGCGGGTGTGGGGTTTCCATGACCTGAAGCCGTGGTACGCATATACCAGTGAGACGGCGATTGGCGAGGCATGGCTGTCTGGCGATCACTGCGTGGTCGAGACCGGGCCGCTGGCGGGGAAGACTCTGGATGAGGCTGCTGAGGCCGAGACGCCTGCGTTGCTGGGCGCCAAGAGCAATGGCTCCGCATGGGAGCACTTTCCGCTGCTGGTGAAGTACCTGTTCCCGAAGGAGAAGCTGTCGGTGCAGGTGCATCCGGATGATGACTTTGCGGCGAAGTTTGGTGGAACGACGCAAGCTAAGACTGAGTGTTGGTATGTGCTGGAGGCCGAGCCGAATGCAGGGATTCTGCTGGGGCTGAAGCCGGGCACGAGCAAGGACGATGTGCGGCGCGCGATCGGCGATGGGACTCTGGAGCAGTTGATGGTGCGTGTGCCGGTTGCTGCTGGCGACATGGTGTACGTGTCGGCCGGGACGATGCATGCGCTGGAGCCAGGTGCGGTGATCCTGGAGATCCAGCAGAACTCAGATACGACGTATCGGCTGTACGACTATGGGCGGCCGCGTGAGCTGCACCTGGAGCGCGGGCTTGAGGTACTGAAGCTGGAGACCGATGCAGGCAAGGTGGTTCCTCAGGCTATTGCGGGCGGTGAGCGGTTGATACAGGTTCCACACTTTACGGTGGAGCGACGTGTGCTGACGGATGAGGCTCAGGCTGTGACGTCCAGGGGTGCTGAGTGCCTGGTTACGCTTTCGGGTTCAGGGACGGTGTCGAGTGCTGCTGGCGATGTGGAGTTGATTGCGGGTGCGGCGGTGATCGTGCCAGCGACGGTTGGCTCCTATTCGCTGGTTGGTGATGCTGTGGTGGTGAGAGCGTTTGTGGGGTAGATACCCCGGGGGCCTCCCCTCCCATACTTTTGATCAGTTGTTCTTTTGGAATCAGCTGTTTGTGGTGTTGATTGCCGCCACGATATTGATTCGGTTTGGGTTGCGGGCAAGGTATTGAGAAGACAGGTGAGGATAGTGAACTGTCTTTTTGTCCCCTGATTTAAGTATAGAGGGTGGCACGGGAGAACTATCAGTTCTTTTGCGGGTATTAGGCGGTCTGTTTTGTTAGGGTTGCGTGGATTCGTAGGTGGGTGAGGGGTTGACAGCGACTTGAGGCGGGGGGAGTTGAGCTGTTGTTGGAGCTCTCATCGGGTCGACAAAGCATAAAGGGTATACACTCAGTCTTTCCCACCAAAACGGTAATTCTACTGTTGCGGGGTGCCCGCACAACGAGGTTCCTATGCGCTCTGAAGTCATTTTTCGTGCAAGCGAAGCTATTGGCAACAAATACAAACTCTGTCAAACCGTGGCTAAGGCCACGCGCCGTCTCCATATTGGGACACAGGAGATGAACCAAACCATCAATAACGCGTTCGTGAGAATTGCTGCTGACGCACACCAGCCCCCACTACCTGAAGCCGTCTAGTGGATGGACGACGTCTTCCCATACAGCGTTCAAACGGGCAACATCCCGGCTCTGTCGGTGAATCCAGAGCCCGGGATGTCTTCGAAGATTTGGGGGGTCCGCTAAGGACGCAAGTGCGACGGCGGGCAAACCTCGATGATGATGGACCCCATCCCGCTGCTTGTGGCGTACTCCCGATGCGCTTTCTGGATCTCGTCAAGCTTGAAGGTGGCTTTGATCGGTACAGATATCTTCCCGTCCTTAAGCCATTCGAAGAGGAGTGCCAGATCGCCAGTGAAGTGCTTTGACGCACGATTCACGCCGAAAAAAGTAGTTCGTTTCCCCGACCAGAAGAAGAGGTTCTTCGAGAGCAGCTTGAGCGCCGAAGGGATCACCGAACGTGCCGGGGTTCCCGTCCACGCCGGCAGGTTCATACCATATCCCACCAGCACTCCACCTTTCCTCAGGATCGAATACGACTCATCGAAGCTCTCGTATCCGAGTGGGTCGAAGACTGCGTCCACACCGCCGAGTTCCTGCATGGACGCGATCCATTTTTTATTCGAGTAATCAAAGGGAATCGCTCCGAATTTATGCAACTCGTCATGCTTCTTCGTTGAGGCTGTACCGTAGACCTCCGCCCCCTGAAGCTTTCCAAGCCGCAGAAGCGCACCTCCGACAGCGCCACTCAGTGCATGAACGAAGATCCTTTGACCGGCTGTCACATTCGCGGCGCGGTGCAGCATTTGGTACGCGGTTACCCAGTCGAGGATGACGGCAACGGCTGCCTTGGAGTCCACGCCTTCAGGTACCCGCACCAGGAATTTCTCAGGCAGGTTGATGAGTTCGGACTGCCCCTCATACTTCGAAAGGCAACCCACGCGATCACCAAGCTTGAACTTTGAGCTTTCATTGCCGTTGAGCCTCACTGTGCCGATGACACTGTAGCCGGGAGTGAGTGGCGGCTTCTTCTGAAGCGGGTAAGTGCCACGGCGCATGTTGACATCAGAGCCGGACACAATCGTGTACTCGACCGTCAGCTGGACTTCATGTGCTGGAGGATCAGGGAGGTCATCTTCGACGATCGCAAGTTTGCTTTCGTCACCATAGGCCGTAATGACAACTTTCTTCGTCCGGGCCACGAGTTCACCTCGATGCATTCTCTCACCCTTGAGGTCACGTCGTTGCAATGGACGTCAAAGCTCCAAATCGTTCGGCGCCGAATCACGGAAGAGTCTCGATATTGATAGTTGACGGCCTTCTATGACGAATGCTACATAGGTAGACGGCAGCAAACCTTCTCAGGTCGGAGGTCTCGCACCTTGGCTCGGCCGCCCCTGGTTCTGGCGCTACACGCTTTTGCAATTCACTTGGAGGACAGAGGATGCAGCGGATATTTGAGCGTGGGCACATACGCACAGCGTTGCGAGCTGGCCTGGTCACCCTTGCTGCGTGTTTCCTTGGAACGGGGCCGCTATGGGCGCATCCAGGAAAGGGCACGCCTGCTCCTGCTTTGAATACTCTGAAACTGCTGCAGGCCCCTGTGGGAGCGAGAGCGGACTGGGCAAGCCTGAAGGGTAAGGTGGTGGTGCTGGAGTTCTGGGCCACCTGGTGTTCTCCTTGCGTGGCGAGCCTTCCGCATCTCAATCAGCTTGTAGAGTCGCTCGATCCGGCGAAGTTCCAGTTCATCTCCATCGACGATGAAGAACAGAAGGACATAGAGAGATTTCTGACCAAGAAGAAGATGTCCGGTTGGGTTGGCGTCGATGCTTCAGGCGGCGTCTTTCATCGGTATGGAGTCGAATCCAGGCCGACGACCATCGTTGTCAATGGAAATGGGAAGATTGTCGCGGTTACAGATATTGATTCGGTGAGTGCACCCGATCTGCAGGCAGTGGCAGAAGGGAAAAGCGTTGCCTTCAAGCCGGTGATGGAGATTACCGAAGTGAGCGTTCCGCCAACGCCGAGTGCTGAGCGTCCTCTGTTTGCCGTGTCCGTCAGCAAGGCTTCGCCCAATGCAAAGATGGCCATCGCCAAACATCCGCCAACTGGAACGGATCTGCTTGGAGAGGACGCCGATAGCCTTGTGACGGACGTCTTCAACGTATTTGGAGGTCGCTATGTTCTGAAAGACCCACTGCCAGCAGGACGCTACGATGTCCGCGTGAATTCTGTTGACGTGCCGCAAAGTGTGATCGATTCGGTTGTCCAGCAAGCCGTCCTTGCGGCTTTGCATGTGCAGATCCAGCCGAAGACCGTGACCAAACCTGCGTATGTTCTCCGCGCCACCGATGCGAGTAAGAAACTGCTGAGTCCGTCGGGTTCGACACATGCGGTGAAGCGAGGCTACTGGCACGGCAAATTTCTTCTGATGAACGGAACGATGGACGATCTGGCCTATGTGTTGGCGACTGGACTGGAGAACCCTGTGATCAACGAGACAAGCATCGACGGCACTTACGATGCACGATTCGAAGTTGCTGGGGGAGGCGTTGACAGCCTGAATGTGGTCCTCAAAAAGACTATGGGGTTGGAGCTTGTTCCGGGCAATCAGGAGATGTCGATTACTGTGCTTGAAGTGAGCACGCAGGAGAAGAGCAAGCCGTCTCCATCAGCGAAGACGCAAGAGGTCAAGCAATAAGAGCGCGTGTATTGAAGTGCGGAACTCACCTATTTCAGAACAGATCGCCAACAGGTGGAAACATCAGAACGAAGCTGATCGCAATCAAGCAAAGGCCTGCTGCTACCGGCCAATGGCGAACGTCACGTCGTCTCCACGCTAGGTCCAGGCCGATCCAACAAACCAACCAGACGGCGATGGCTGTGGTGGTTACACCCGAGAGAGGGCCTGTCGGTGTGTAGAAGATCATCACCTTCTTGAAGGCAAGTGAGTGATCCGCGATGATCGCTAACACTGCGAGGATGAAGGCCCCGAGCCCTGCAGAGAGTAGAGCTGCCGCGCCGGCTCCGTTGGGAAGCCGGGGAATTTGGACTTGTTCGCCGGTACTTTTGTTCGTCATCGAGTCTCACCTTTCATCAGAGTTACGGTGGGTCCGCCAGTCACAGGGGCGTACTTGTTGATCATGGCTCCCCAGAAACCCGCGAGACCGGCGGAGGCGAATGAGAACAAGACAGCAACGAGGACTGCGGAACGCAATCGGGGATGATTGCGAAGATCGCTGCCGTATCTGACCACCACACCGGCGGCCATGGTGATCGTGATGGGAACGAGCCAGGCGACATGCTCTTTCCACTCCATGCCCATGGAATGCCAGCCGATTGTCGTAGCCTGCGACATCAGAAGCTTTTGCGGATAACCCGTGAGGTCCGTGACGCCGCCAGGAGGCGTCGCACGATACCACGGGTAGACCAGATAGGTTCCAGTAAGGACAGCGAGCCAGGCGAAGAAGCTCATCAGGATGAGATAGAGCTTGAGGAAGGGGCTGTCGCCTGACGCCAATGAGCCGGAGCGTGCGATGAATCTCCGATAGAGCTCGATAAGGGCGCCAGAGCAAGCGAGCAGGTATAAAGCACCAAAGCCCATGCCGTGGATGAGCGTCCAGAGTGATCTTGATGTGATCTCCATTAACCGATCTTCCTTCGTGTGTTTGCGAGCTAGAAGCCGTTTGCGGTGCGGGGGTGAGTGAGCCAGAGGCTGGCCGCATCCGGCGCCGTGCCTCCCTTACCCCATGTCCAGTACATGCCGACATAGGCGTAGTTTTCGGTTTGTCCAGCGATGGAGTGCCCGTAGCAGAACAGGAACTGTTCTCCAGGGTGGTTTTTGAAGTGGTAGTACCCGCCGACATCAATGAGGGTGGAGGCCTGTGTTTGCGCTGCCGCGAGCCCCTCCCCGCCATGCGCGAAGACCTCAGCCCCGAGCTCCAGGCGTTTGTTGATCTCACGCTTCACGAGCCACCCGGTGTAGGCAAAGTTTTTGTAGTCGATCTGTGGGACGACTTCGTATCCAGCACCGCCGTCGAAGAGCCACTTGCCATGGTTCTTCTGGAGCCAGAGCGGGATTTTGTAGTACACCTTGCCGACACCAAGGCCACGATCGTAGCTTCCGGTGGGGATTTCGAACATGGGGAAGGTGCCTATCTGGGGAAAGTGAGGAGACTCCTTGATGAAGGCTACCTTGGCGCCGAGTTCCATGTCCGTGAGGCCGAAGGCGCCTGGTCCGGTCCCGGCTGGGGCATAAACAGGCTTGTTGGAGGGATTAATGGAACCCCAAGGGAGGATGGCATGGATCTGAAGCCGAGGGAGGGCACCCCAGTTGAACTCAAAGGCCGGGCCGGTGGAGTCCATCTCGACAGGTGTGCCATCGGCGCCGCCGAAGATGTAGAACTCATAGTGCTGATAGTCAACTGGTACCGGATCGTCGGTCTGGTAAGGAGGTCCTTGCGCATGGAGGGAGGCCGAGCATGCGACGAGAGAGATCAGGATCGCCAGTGTGAGGCGGGGCCAAAAAAACATTGCAAGCTCTCCTGCTATCTCGGGCTTATTATCGAAACTCGATACAAGATAGCATAAGGCTTCCAGAGTCATGTTAATGGACGGCCACGCCATAAAATCGGGTATACAAGATGACAAGGAGTTCAGATTCTTGACGATGACGAAACGAGCGACAGGTGACACTGATATCTTCTCGGGGCTGATCCGTATCCATGTGTTACACCACGCCTGTGTCGAAGGGGTGTTTGGGCTGGGGATGATCAAGGAGTTGAGGCGGCATGGCTACAAGATTGGGCCGGGAACGATGTATCCACTGTTGCACGGCCTGGAAAAGCGAGGCTGGGTACGGGCGCGCAGTGCGCGGATCGATGGCCGTATGCGGAAGGTGTACTTCGCGACGCGCGCTGGGAAGAAGACTCTGGACAAGGCGAAGGTGAAGGTGCAGGAGCTGTTTGGAGAGATATTTGAAGAGGACCATCTCCGTCACGAATAACGATGGTGATGCAATATTCGCAACCGGCTCTGTGTCTCACGAAAATGCCGCAAGGTTGCTGGTTTAGTAGGTGCCGAGATGGACGTGGAGGACGCTGCCGGGGGATTTGAAGTTGAGGCCAGCGTCGGTTTCGTCGCCGTTCCAGAGGCGGGTGGCGGTCCAGGTGGTGTTGGTGTAGTGGCCCTCTTCGACGCGGAGGAACTCGGTTTGCGTGGCGGTGTTAACGGGGAGACGGCGGAAGTGGACGCGGCAGTCGATGCCGGCGACGAGGAAGTCGTTGGGGCCCAGCTGGGCGACGAGGACTCGGCCCATGTGGAGCGCGGCGGTGGGTGAGAGGCCGGTGACGTCGGCGCTGGCTGAGTAGGCGGGCGGGAAGGTGACCTGTGCGGCCCAGTCACCGAAGGTGAGATCGGATTGCGCGATGCCGGGCTCTTCGACGGCGGTGGCAACTGCTCCCGCGAATTGAAGGCGGGCGAGCTCGGCGGAGATGGGTTCGAGGAGAGCGTAGTTGTCGGCGAGGCCTTGTTGCTCGTAGTTTGGCTTGCCGTCTTCTTCGGGCGTGAAGGCGTCGAGGCCAAACGGCGCGAAGCCGATGGTGCCGGCACCGATGGCGAGGAAGAGATTGCGTGCGGTGCCTCGCGCGCCGGGGAAGTGGCCGAAGCCCTGTGTTTCTGGGATGAAGAGCGGGTTGTCGGGACGGCGGAACTGGTCCATCACGATGCGGTAACGGCCGGTGTTGGGGACGTAGATGTCGGGTGCGAGGATGTCGATGGATGGGGCTGCGGCTTTCCAGACGGAAAGCATGTTGAAGGTGGGGCCGCCGCTGGGGTAGTCGATGCCGGGGACGGTAAGGATGGGATAGCCGCGAGGGCTCTTGAGCCAGTTGTTGACGTACATGGGCAGCGCGAGCTCGCGCTTGCCGGCGGCGGCGATGGCGTTGATGTAGGTGGCGATGCTCCAGGCCTGGAAGGTTTCGTCGGCGTCGTCGCCGAAGACCTGCTGCCATGTACCAGCTGGTTTATGGAGAGCGGTGGTGAGCGCGGCAGGGACGGGAGCGTTGAAGAGCTTTTGCGCGAGTGGAGAGAAGTCGCGGACGCTGCCGAGGCTGCCGCTCTCGTTTTCTACCTGCACCATGATGACGGTGTGCTGGTCGCCGTCGATCTCTTTCAAGTGGTGCATGAGGTGGGTGAAGGCTTTGCTATCGGCTTCGAGGTTGGCGGGGGCGTTGGCGCTGAGGACGTCGATGGGGTGGCCGTCGCGGGTGAGCGTGCGAGGGAAGCGGGTGGTGTCGTTGGCGACCCACTCGGGGACGTAGTGGGAGCTGCCGTTCTTCCAAGTGCCGAACCAGAGGAGTATGAGGCGAAGATGGTGCGCGCGGGCGCCGTTAATGGCGGCGTCGATGAGCGAGTCGTCAAAGGCACCTTCGCGGGGCTCCATCTGCTGCCAGTAGACGGGGACTTCCAGCGTGTTGAGGTGCATGGCGGCGGCCTTGGGCCAGAGGGTGTCGAGCTTCTCCGGCCACGCGCTGGAGTTGCCGACCTGCGCGCCGAGCTCGAAGTAGGGCTGGCCGTCGACGACGAGGGTGTAGCGGCCGTCGGCGTGGTCAATGCGGGGCATTTCGGATGCGGAAAGCGGCGTGGCGAGGACGAGTGCGGCGAGGATCGCGAGCAGAGTGCGTGGCATGGACGTGAGAACTCCTGCGCAACACGTTAGCGCAGGCGAGGGACGGCTGTCTCTTCCAATGGGAAATTATTTCAAATGGTCTGTTATAGTTTGGTCGCGGTAGAGGAGAGTTTGCGATGCGGCTTTGTGTTTCGGCGATGATGTTGGGTGCGGCAGTAGGTGTGGCAGCGGCGCAGACGAGTGCGCGCCCTTGGCAGCGGTTGGATATGCCGACGATGGAGCAGGTGCGTGGGGTGTGGGCTGCGCCTCCGGCGGAGTATGGGCCGGAGCCATACTACGGGCTGAATGGGCCGGTGACGCTGGAGACCGTGCAGCGCGATCTGGACACGATGAAGTCGCTGGGGTTTCATGCGGTGACGGTGCAGTCGGGCTATGGCAGCGACCGCGCGTATCTTTCGCCGGAGTACTTTGCGTTCTTCAAGCAGTTTGTGGCCGAGGTGAAGAAGCGCGATATGCGCGTGTGGATTGTGGACGATGCGGGGTATCCGAGCGGGTTTGCGGGTGGGAAGTTTACGACGGAGCATCCTGAGCTGCGGATGCAGGCGCTGGTGGTGGCGAAGAAGGTTGCGGTGAGTGCGGGCGCTAGCTTTGACGAGAGCGTGACGCCGGATACGGTTGTGGTGACGGCGGTGCGTGCAAGCGATGGGATGACGGTACAGGTTCCGGTGAAGGATGGGCGTACCGCGTGGACAGCAACCGAGGGCGAGTGGATGGTGTATGTGGTGGAGCATGCGTTCAGGACTTCGCCGACGCGGTCGGATACGAATCCGAAGCGGGTGAAGGATGGGTCGCAGTCGCTGGAGGACTATCTTGATCCGGCGGCGACGGCGCAGTATCTAGCGTTTACGCATGAGGCTTATAAGCGCGCGGCGGGCGATGAGTTTGGGAAGACGATCATGGGGTTCCGCGGAGATGAGCCGGATTATTCGATCAGTGGGTTGCCGTGGACTCCGAAGCTGTTTGCGAAGTTTGAGGCGATGAAGGGCTACGATGTGCGGCCTTATGTTGCTGTGTTTTTGCAGGGGCGCGATGCGGTGCTGACGCCGGAGCAGCTGCGCGTGCGTGCGGACTACTACGATGTGTTTGCGGATATGTTTCGCGATGGGTTCTTCAAGCCACAGGGCGAGTGGTGCGCTGCGAATGGGCTGGAGTACCAGGTGCATCTGAACCACGAAGAGATGCAGCTGCAGCTGGCGCACAGTGAGGGCGACTTCTTTCGCGCGATGCAGTTTGTGGAAGTGCCGGGGATCGATACGATATGGCACCAGATATGGACGGATACCGTGTCGGATTTTCCGCGGTTCGCGTCGTCGGCTGCGCATGTGTATGGGCATCCGCGGGCGTTTACGGAGAGCTTTGCGGCTTACAGGCCGGAGCCGGATATCAACATGGCGCGGTACATCCTGAATGAGCAGTTTGTGCGCGGGGTGAACCTGGTGGAGACGATGTACTTTCCGGCGTCGAGCACGCCGGGGCGTGGTGGACCGAGTGCGGTGATGCGTGATGCAGGCTGGCCGGCGCTGATGCAGTATACGAGCCGGATGAGCTACCTGATGAGCCAGGGACATCCTGGGGCGGAGGTCGCGCTACTGTTGCCTGCGGAGTCGTTGTGGATGGGTGATGCTAAGGCGGATGACACGTTTGTGTCGGCGGAGCGGTTGCTGGGCGAGCACCAGGTGGACTTCGATGTCGTTGGCGAGGATGCGATTGGGTCGCAGCTGAAGATGGCCGCGGGTGCGTTTGTGAGTGAGAGTGGGAACCGCTACAAGACGGTGATTGTGCCGAGGGCGGAGTTGCTGCCGGAGGCGGTGGTGGCTCGGCTGAAGAGTTTTGTGAAGAGTGGCGGCAAGGTTGTGTTTCTGGGAGCCGTGCCGCAGTTTGTGGGTGGGCGGAATGATCTGCATGCTCGGAAGGTGAGTGCGGATGAGTTTGGGTGGGCAACGGTGGTTGCGGGTGAGTTGCCGGTGACACCGACGCCTCCAGCGCAGCCGCCTGCGTCAGTGCCAGAGCCGATGGTGGTGCCTGCGGGATACCTTGAGGCTATGCAGAAGGCGTTGCCGTTGCGCGATGTTGCGTTGGAGACGCCGAACACGGGGCTGCGGGTGATGACACGGCGGTTGAAGGATGCGACGGTGGTGCTGCTGTTCAATGAGTCGAGTGCGGCGATGGAGGATCGGTTGATGGTGGGGAAGGCGGGTGCGCGGGTTGAGGTGTGGGACGTGCAGAGTGGGAAGAGCGCGCCGGTAGAGACGGCGCGCTCTGGAGGGAAGGCTGCGGTGCACCTGTCGCTGGGTGCGTATGCGAGTGAGGTGTTAGTGGTGCGGTAGGCGTTATGGGAGAGTGATAGGGCCTATGACGGTGGGTGTGCCTTCGCCGTTGGTGTTTACCGCGGAGACGCTGAAGGTATATGCGGTACCGGGGGTGAGGCCGTCGACGACGTTGAAGGTGGCGTGTTTGCCTTCGAGTGCAGTGACGTTGCGGCCGGTGAAGGTGACTTTGCGGCCACTGGGTTCGACCTTGATGACGTAGGCGATGACGGGGCTGGCGAGGTTTTCGGGCTGCTCGGTGGGCGGCAGCTGGAAGTGGATGCTTACTTTGCCGCCAGCGCCGGGATCGACGGAGACGCCTGCGGGGGCTTGCGGCAGTTGCTTGTCCGCGTTGCCGGGGGTGACGGCGATTGCGGGCAGCGATTGCGGGCTTGTGCCGACTGCGTTGCCGGCTGTGACGGTGAATGTGACGGGTGCGCCGTTGGTGAGGCCGGGAACCTTGATGTAGGTCATCTTCCAGAGGTCGTCGGAGGAGATGGTGGCGTGCGCGCCGGTGGATGCTGTGACGGTGTAGGTGGTAACGGGTGACGTGCCGCTGAAGACAGACGGGCACCAGGTGACGAGAGCGTAGCCATCGCCGGCCCAGGCCGCGACGCGGTTGGGGGCTTCCGGTGCGGAGGGTTTGCTGAAGGTGAGCTTCGTGATATCGCGGTACTGCGGACGCAGGCCGGCTGCCTGGATGAGCGTTGCGGGGGCTTCGGTAAGTGCGTTGATGAGGCGGTTGTTGCTCTCGGTGACGTTGCCCTTGGAGGAGTCGCGATCGCCCTGCTGCCAGTAGTTGTTTTCGATGGTGAGCGGGTCGGAGTCTTTGCCGTCGAGGCCGTCATAGAAGTCGCGGTGACGGCTGCCCCAGTTGTCGTGGTTGGTGTGGAAGATGACGTTGCCGTCGACGGTGATCATGGACGAGCCGTTGTCGGTGTAGATGGCGTGGCCGGTACTGTACTGGTTGTAGATGACATTGCCTGCGACGCGTTCGCCGTCGTCGAGCGTTTTGCCGGTGCGGCCCTGCGTGTAGATGCCGCCGCCGTCGGAGAGAACCTGCATGAAGTTGTGGATCAGGTTGTTGGCGATGACGTTGTGGTTGGAGTAGTTTGCCTGGCCGGCTTGCTGAATCTTGTCGGGCCAACCACCCCAGCCGATGGAGATGGTTGCGTAGGGCGTGTGGTCGAGCTGGTTGTGGTCGATGGAGGTGCGCTGCGCGTAACCAACGACGATGCCGATGCCGCCGCGGAACTCGGCGCCAACGTTCTCGAAGAGGTTGTTGTCGATGCGGTTGTCGCCGGTCTGTTCGGCGATGGGCGCGAGGGGAGCGTCGACGCCGCCGAGCTGGACGCCGTTGCCGGAGATGTCGGTGAAGACAGAGCCTTCGACGGTGCAGTGCTGCGCTCCGTCGCCGAGATCGAGCCCGGCTGCGCCGAGGTGGACAAAGGCGTCGCGTGTGAAGCTGATGTTATGCGCGAAGGCGATGGCGACGTTGCCGGGCTCCTTGGTCCATGCGCCGTAGGGACATGCGCCATCGGGGACGAGCTTGCAGAGGCCTTGCTTGGAGTAACCGTCGGGGCCGGTGACCTGATAGCCGGCCTGGATCTCAGAGAAGCCGTCGGGGCCGCTGGCTCCGAGCCACGCAGCGTAGGAGAACTGGATGCCGGAGAACGCGATGTCATGGATGGGAGCGGACGCTGTGCCCTGGCCGTCGATGAGCTTTTGCAGGAAGGGGAGTTCGACGTCGGCGGTCCTGAGGTTCTCACCGTGGCGGGGTGTGTAGTAGATGACGTGGGCCGTGCGGTCGAAGTAGAACTGGCCGGGTGTGCCGAGGAGTTCGAAGGCGTTTTCGATGTAGGTGGGTTGCTTGCCGACGCTCTTGGGGCCGACGAGGTTTGCCGTGCGCGCGCCGCTAGGAAGCATGACGCGCTGCGTGGAGTTGTCCCAGCAGGGCTGCTGCATAGTGATGGTAGCGCCGCCGATGGCTGCAATGGGGCAACGCGGTTCGGTCCATGAGCCGAGGCCAACGGAGGGTTCGGACCAGACGCCGTTGCCACCGGTGTAGACCAACTCCATGTCGGCGGGGTTCTTCCATGCGGAGATCGTGGCGTCGCTGGCGGTGTATCCGGTGGGGGTTTCGGTGAGTTTGATGGGCAGGCGGCCGCGGGTGCGGCTGGCGCGTACGCCATCGATGTAGAGCTGGCGCACGTTTGTTACCTGCTCTGGAGCAGGAGCGGACCACAGGTTGCGGGAGGCGTCGATGAGCTTCCAGCCCTTTACCTGCAGACCTCCGCTGACGATGGGATGCTGGCCCGGCATTGCGGCGTAGAGGATGCGCGAGGCTTCGGTGCCGGAGTCGTCGGCTGTGAGCAGGAGTGGCTCGCTGAGCCGGTAGGTTCCTCCTGCGAGCCAGATGTGCAGATCGCCAGTGTGCTTCTTCTGCTGTGCTGTGCGAGCGAGAGCGCGGGCGTGGTCGAGAGTTTGAATGGGTTTGCTGAGGGTGCCGGGGTTGGCGTCGTTGCCCGTGGGCGAAACGTAGATTTGAGCCGGTGCGGGTGCAAATGCGAACAAGGCCAGGGCGAGTGCGACGAGGGGGCATGTGCGGATTTGCACGGGGAGGCTCCAGGGGATGAACTCTGTAACGGCGGAATCATACCAAGCAGAAACGACCGTTGACCAGAAAATAGAAAAACATTTTTTACTAATCAAATATGAATAGAGTGCCGCAAGAACATGGAGCATGGCCCGCAAAGCCTTGAATTTCAAGGGCAGGAAACAATCGGGTGATGGGCGTAGGTGTGCGCAAAAAATATGACGGCATGCCCGGGAGAGGCATGCCGTCGTGTCTGAATATCGTTGTGTTTACGTCAGACTTTTGTGCAGATAACTACCAGGCGACGGTTGCTGGCAAGAACTCCGCAAAGAGTTCGTCGTAGTAGGGTTTGAGCTGCTTGAGGTCGGGTTTGGTGTGTCCCTTGGAGTAGAGGTCGTACTGGTTGAACTTGAGAACCCACTCCAGCATGGAGCGGTCCTTGTCGTTGCAGAGATGGTCGTATGCGCCGTGCTTGTGCCACGGGTAGAAGGAGTGGAAGCGCAGCATGTAGAGCGACTCGTCGCGCAGGTAGGGTTGCATCACCTTGGCGATGTAGCCGTCGTGGCCGAAGGACATGTGGACGTTCTCGAGTCCGCAGTTGGGTTCGTAGATGCCGTAGAGCGTCTGATACTTCGGCACGAGGCGATCGGGGTTTTCTGTGAAGTACTCGGGGAAGACGATGTCTTTGGACCAGGCGCAGCCGACGGGGAAGGTGTCGCCGACGACGCCCCACTGGGGTTCGCCATAGAGGCAGAGGCACTTGCCGAGGTCGTGAATGAAGCCGGTGAGGATCATCCAACGCGGCTGGCCGTCACGGCGCATCGCCTCGGAGGTTTGCAGGAGATGCTCGATCTGCGTGAGGTCGGTGTCGGGGTCGCTGTCGTCGACGAGCGTGTTGAGAAACTCGGCGGCCTCCCAGATGGTCTTCTGGCCCTTGCGCAGACTGAAGTACTCGGCCTCTTTGGCGAGGACGTAGTCGACGGTCATATTGTGGTGGTTCTGGCGGTAGAACTCGGCGACGCCGGGTGTGGCGGTTGCGTCGTACTGACGGAACTCAGTCTCGCTCTTGCCTTCCTTGTAACGGCCGGCGAGAAAGTCGTCCCACTCGTCGAGGTCGTGCAGTGGCTGCGTGGTGTGGATGGCGGATGCGCTCATGGTGGGTTCCCCTTTTTGCGGCGCAGACCCAAAACGCCGCCTAAGTTATCGTTAACTGATAGCAGCATTGGATTACGACGCGCAAGTTAAATTCGGGCGCGACAGGCGGCGCGAGCCCCATTTGACAGGCGGCTGCGCAGTCAATACGGTACCCGAATGCGTGTGATGACATACGGGTGAGTTGTGTGGCAAGAGAGCGCGACCTGGAAGGCAGAAGAATGACGAGACGAGACGGGACCAAAACGATCAAGGCAATCCTTACGGATGTTCAGTTCTGGGTGCCGGCCGCTGTGCTGCTCGTTGGGATTGCGTTGCTGGTGGTGTTGCATTGAGAGCGGCTCGCCGCAAATTTGCTGTATAGGCAGGAGACGGAATGGCGACAGGTGGCGTAACCGCTTCGAAGGATCGTGGTGTCGTAACGGCGAGCTCGCTGCATGTGATGGGCGTGGTGTGCGGGCTCGCGGCCGGGGTTTGGCTGGGAGCGGCGGAGGCTCCGACGAAGCTGGTGAACGCAGGCTTTTCGCCGTTCACGGTTTCGCTGTGCATGGTCGCGGGAGTCTTCACGGCGCGCTGGACGTTTCCCACGCTGTTGAAGGGGACGACGTATGTGTTTACGGACCTGATGGCGAAGAAGCACCTGATTGTGTGGGCGCTGCTGGCGGGGGCTCTGTGGGCTGTGGCGAATACGCTGACGGTGTTTGCGATTCGCGATGTCGGGCTGGCGACGGCCTTCCCGTTGTGGAATACGAACTCGTTGATTGGTTTGGTGTGGGCGAGACTTCTGTTTGGTGAGTTACGCGGCGCCGGTGCGGGGAACCTGCTGAAGGTTGTCGCCGGGGCTGTACTGATTGTGATTGCGGCGATCATGCTGGGCTTTAGCACGATTCATGGGGGATCCTCGGTCGCGCCGCATGCAGTGCGGGGACTGATTGCAGCGGCGGGGGCGAGCCTGATGTGGGGCACGATGTATGTGCCGTATCGGAAGGCTTATCTGAGCGGAATGAATCCGCTGTCGTTTGTGACGGCGTTCACAGCGGGCGAGCTGGGAACGATGTTCGTGTTGACGTGCACGCTGGGTGGCGGCCTGCATGCGTCCGTGCTGCAGATTGCGGACCATCGGCAGCTACTGTTCTGGCTGTTTCTGGGTGGTTTTGTCTGGGTGGTGGGTGATCTGTTTCAACAGTTTGCGACGAAGTATCTCGGCATTGGGCGCGGGATTCCGCTGTCGAATACGAACCAGATATGGGGGCTGGCGTGGGGCGCGTTGGTCTTCGGCGAACTTGCGTCCGCCGACCGCGGACATAAGCTGCTTGTGCTGACGGGATCGTTTCTGATGATTCTTGGCGCGCTTGCGATCAGCACGGCAGTGGCCTCGACGCGCGAGAACCTGTCGAGGAATGAGGCGCTGGAACGCGAGTGCGAACGGTATGGACTGGAGTATCGCGAGGTGCTTCTGGCGCAGAGCGGGGATGAGTTTGGCAGTCGCCAGGAGCGGAAACGCTGGTGGGACGTTGCGATCGTTGCGGCGGCAACTGGGCTGTTTGCGTGGCTGGGGTGGACAGCGGTGGTGCCCTCGCTGGCGATGAATCTGCATTGGGTTGCGGCGCTGAGCGCGGTGATGCTGGCAGCGTTGTTGGGTGGCGGATGGGCGCTGTGGAAGCAGACGAAGTTCAGTTAGCGCAGCGATTGCGCGCGTACTGACAGGATTGTTCGCCAGCCAAGAGCGCAAGGGCAACTCATAGTATCTGAGACTTCATACTGTGTAGCTTTATCCCATTACTCTCTCGGGAAGTCTCGATGGCTAAAGGCGTTGTGTGCTCGAAAAATGAGAGGGTAAACGATGTGCCGCAGTCTGCGATGCTCTCCACGGAGAGGCGCGCTTCGTGCGTTTCAGCGATCCACTTTGCGATCGCGAGGCCAAGGCCGTTTCCTTCCACCATGCTGCGCGATGGGTCGGCGCGATAGAAGCGGTCAAAGACAAAGGGAAGGTCGGCAGCCGCGATGCCGATGCCGTCATCCTGGACGATGATTTTTGTCTGCCCAACATCCACGGTTACGGAGACCTTGATTGTCCCATCGGCTTTGGAGTACTTGATGGCATTGTCCAGCAGTATCCACACCAGCCGTTTCAAGGTGTCAGGATCGCCAAGAACGATTGCCCTGTTGTGATCGAAGTTCCAGAGCAGACGGAGGCCTTGTTGGGCGGCGATGGGTTTTGCAATCGCGAGAACTTCTTGCAGGAGCGCCGTCAGATTTACCTGGCTACGCTGCAGGCTGACGGGAAGGGAGTCGGCGCGAGCGAGTGTGAGCATGTTTTCGAGAAGGATCGCTGCCTTCGCTGCCTCGTCGACGATGTCTTGCAGTGCCTGTTTGCTCTCGGGGTCGGCCTTCGGATTTCGGAGGGCGATTTCGGCGACGGTGCGAGTGAAGGAGAGCGGGCCGCGAAGCTCATGTGAGGCGTCGGCTGTGAAGCGTTTGATCTGGTTTACCGAGGATTCGAGGCGGTCGAGCATGGCGTTGCAGGTCTCTGCGAGCCGCTGCAGTTCGTCGCCCGTGGAGGAGACGGGAATCCGTTCAGAGATGTTTCCGATGCTGATGGAACGAGCTGTGTCCGTAATGGCGCCTACGGGTTTGAGCGCGCGTCGGCTGACCCAATAGCCACCTGCGGAGGAGATGACCAGGAGAATCGGACAGAAAGCCAGCAGACCCCACAAAAAGCTGTTCATCACTAACAGATTCCCGGCGTCCGGAGCCGCGGCCATCAGGGCGAAGGGCTGATTCGCGATCGTGAAGAGACGCGCCTGCACCCAATAAGACTGCCCTGCCGCCGACACGGTAACGAAGAGACCGCTGCTGCCCGGCTTCAACTGCGGCCATGGAAATTCAGAGGCGGCTGTGGAGGGCGACGGGTAGGCGCGCGTGCCGTCGGGCCGGAAGACTTCCATGAGCCCGTTGCCGGTGGCGTGAGCGAAGTCGGCGAAATCCTGATAGCGATCGGTAGGTGCGGCTGTCTGGTCGCGGGCGAGCAGGTCCTGTAGCCGGTCGAGGCGGCGAGTCAGGGTCTGATGGCGCTCGTTGGTTAAGGTGCGACGCAGGTTCGCCCACATGCTTGCGCCGAAGAGGGCCCAGCCGGCAAAGAGAGCGCAGCCAAACCAGAGGGTGAGACGGAGCGAGATCGAGATTCTGCCCTTCAGCATGCGTCGCCACGCAGGGAGTAGCCGATACCGCGGATGGTTTGAAGCAGCGGCTGTTCGCCGGGGCGGGTGATCTTGGTACGCAGAGCGCGGATGAAGACGTAGAGGCTATCGAAGCTGACGTCAGCGCCTGCGCCCCAACCATCGTCGATGAGGACGCTGTGCGGCACGATGGTTCCCGCGCGGCGGATGAGTGTTTCAAGGAGCGCGCATTCGGTGCGGGTGAGCGATTCGACGCGAGAGCCGCGTTGCAGCTCGCACCGATGCGGCCGCAGAATCAGGTCGGCGAAGTGGATGGTCTGCGGTTCGGCAAGAGGGATGCGGCGCTCAGTGGCGCGAACCTTGGCGAGCAGCACATCGAGCGCGAAGGGCTTGGTGAGGTAGTCGTCCGCGCCCGCATCGAGGCCCTGAATGATGTCTTCCATCGAGTCGCGCGCGGAGACCAGGATCGTTTGCGTGCGAAGGCGGTCCTCACGCAGAGAACGGATAACTGAAAAACCATCCATTCGGGGCAGCATGACGTCGAGCAGCATAAGGTCGAAGGCAGCCGTGCGTCCGAGGCGGAGTGCCTGGTCGCCATCGTAAGCGAGCGAGACTGTGTGACCCTCATTTTCAAGGGCCCGTCCCATATGGCTCGCGAAGCTGCGCTTGTCTTCGACGATGAGAATGCGCATGTTCCGTCAGGCTAGTGATGCTATGTAAATATTCGATGAAACGCCTGACGCTATGGTCATTTCCTTAGGTTGCGCTTAGACACGGCTGGCAGACTCCATCCTGTTCCCACACGGTACTTCTCCCAAAGCTGCTCTGAACGCGTGTGCCGGAACTGAGGAGATGTCTTATGTCATCGAAGCTTATGGATTGGACACGACGCCTGATTGGCGCAGCCATGGTGGCCGGCTGCTTGCTCGGCTTGTCGTTGAACGCGCGCATGGACGCTCAGACTAGCACTGCAAAGGCGATCATTACCGGGAATGTACTGGACGCCGGAGATGCCGCGGTTCCTGGAGCGCAGATCAAGCTTGCGCCCATTAGCCTCACGGTTGTCTCGGATGATCATGGTGCGTATCGCATGGCAGATGTGCCGGCGGGGAAGTACACGCTCACTGTCTCGTACGTGGGCTTTGCCCCGCAGACATCCGATGTCGAGGTGACGCCGGGGCAGATGCTGAATCTGGACCTGAAGCTGAAGGTGGCGAATGCAAGCGAGGATATTCTTGTCACGGCTTCGCGTCCGCATGGCGAAGCGGAGTCGATCAACGAGACGCGCACCGCCGACAACATCATGCAGGTGATGCCTTCGGAGGTGATTACCAGCCTGCCCAACGCCAATGTCGCGGATGCGATCGGGCGCTTCCCGTCGGTGACGCTGTATCGCATCGAGGGCGAGGGTGTTTATATCCAGGTGCGCGGCACGGAGCCGCGCCTGACCAACGTTACGGTGGATGGCATCACGATTCCTGCGCCGGAGCCGACGGTGCGACAGGTGCGTCTCGATGTCATTCCATCCGGCATGGTGGATTCGATCCAGATGAACAAGACACTGCTGGCCAATATGGACGGCAACGGCATCGGCGCGAGCGTGAACCTGAAGACGAAGGAGGCCAGCGATCTGCCTACGCTGGATCTTTACGGCGATGGCGGCCGCACAAATATCATGAATGGTCGCGGCTCGTATGACTTTGGTGGAACGAGCGGCAAGCGTTTCGGTGCGAGCAAGCGCTTTGGACTGCTGGGCGACGCGGTGTTCGACTACAACGGTCGCGGCATCGACAACATTCAGCCGGGGCTCGACCCTCTGTCGACATTGGCGATGCCGTTCTATGACAACGACACAATCCGCGAGTATCGCTACTATCGCACTCGGTATGGTTTCGATGGCAGTGCCGACTATCGCCTGACCGACAGCACCGGCTTCTATGCGCACGGGTTCTACTCCGACCTGAAGGACTGGGGCGACAAGTGGTACTACGAGCCGGTTTCGGCGGCCATCGGCGGCACCGCGGCGAGCGCTGTGTATCCGACAGCCACGACGAAGGGTTCCAACCCGAAGTTCTATACGTCCAGCAAACGTCCCAATGCTTCGGTAGGCACGCTCATCCTCGGCGGCCGCACTGTCCACAAGGACTCTCTCTTCACTTACCAGATCTCTGCTTCGCGTTCCTATGAGATCGACTCTGCCGGTAATCCCAAGGCTGATTTCAGCTGGGTAGGCGCCACCGAGTACTGCAACTACATTCCCTCGCAGCAGACTGACCTGTACCATCCTCACTTTGGCAACTGCGACAACACCAAGACCTCACCGCTGCTCAGCGCTGCGAACTGGCAGTTCAAGGACATCACGATATCTACCGGCAAGAACGCGCAACTGAATCTCGCCGCGCAGACTTCGTATGCGAAGAGCTACAACTGGTGGGGCCACTTCGGCACGTTCGAGGCGGGCTTCAAGTTCACCAACGCGCACCAGAGCCAGGACTCGACCGAGACCGTGTACGACAGCTTCCCCAGCACCGCGCCGCTGATGACAGCGTTGCTGGATGGCTTCAACAATACCGATTACTTCAACGGCACCTACTTCGGCGGCCAATACGGACAGGTATCCAACTTTACCTCCGCGCAGAGCTACACGCTCAACAACTACAGTGGTTATGTGGACGCGCAGAAGACAGCTGCTGACCGTTACCCTAACCTCTTCCACACCGTTGAACAGATTACCGCCGGCTATGTGATGAATACGGTCGACTTCGGCAAACTTCACATCAACACCGGCATCCGCTTCGAGAACACCCGCACGATGACCTTCGGCTACAACCTGACGTTCTATCCCACAACGAAGGCCAATCCCACCTCGGGAGTGCCTTGCGCGACACCGC
>Ga0206880_1013_pt1 | contig 25347 bp, 17 predicted proteins | sample Alteio_BWOrgCont_6_FD_152848 | JGI IMG/M metagenome (GOLD analysis project Ga0206880, IMG submission 152848) | Enriched cells from forest soil in Barre Woods Harvard Forest LTER site, Petersham, Massachusetts, United States -... | ecosystem: Environmental > Terrestrial > Soil > Temperate forest > O... | reverse complement strand
GGATACGATGTATTTGTTGCACAGTTTAATTCTTCAGGAGTATTACAATGGGCCACTTATTACGGTGGTAGTGGTGATGATAAAGCTTATGGCATTGCAGTGGATGGGAACAACAATGTGGTGGTGTGTGGAAATACAACAAGCACTAATATGGCTACCCCGGGCGCTAATCAAACAGCCTATGTTGGGGCCGGAAGTTATCAGGATTTTTTGGCTCAATTTACTTCCGCCGGGCAATTGGTATGGAGTACCTATTATAGCGGAGCTGGCGACGGACTTTTTTCCTCTGCAATTACAACGGATCACAGTGACAATATTTATGTGACAGGAACTACTGGTAGTATCACCGGCATTGCTACTTCAGGAAGTTATGAAGCAAATAATACCCCTGCTTTTAACAATTCTTATGTACAAAAATATTCTTCCGGTGGAGCTTTGGTATGGGGTACATATTTCGCAAATAACCAGGGGACAGTAAACGCGAATGGTATTGCACTGGATACTAATCGTATGGCTCCCAATGTATTGATAGTTGGAACCACCACCGCTCCCGGTCTTGCCACCCCTGGTGCCTATCAATTAATGCTTGGAGGTGGAAGTGGAAGTGATGCTTATGTAGCAAAAATTTCTTCTGACGGAAAACACTGTTTATGGTGTACCTATTATGGGGGCAGTAGTATGGATATAGGTAATGCCATTACAGTGGATACTTATAATAATATATTGATAACAGGTAAGACGAACAGCACTGACCTTCCTGTTACTCGGGGGGCTTATCAAACAATAATGAGGGCAACAACAGTAGGTTCCTTATTTAATGCCTTTGTGGCGAAGTTAGATTCCGGTGGGGCACAGTTACTTTGGGGTAGCTATTACGGTAGTACTAATACAATTGGTAATGACCTTGCATTGGATGGAAATGGAAATATACTGGTAACTGGGAATACTAGTAGTACTGCATTCATTGTCACTTCAGGTGCATATCAAACTGCTAATGGTGGCGGAACTGATGCTTTTATAGCAAAGTTTGCAGGCACTCCTTGCATTCCATTTCCTATAACCATTACTGCCGGCAGTTCTACTATTTTTTGCCAAGGCGGAAGTGTTAATTTAAATGCAGTCAGTGGTTACGATACTTATTTATGGTCTCCTGGTGGAGACACCTTGCAAACCATTAATGTTACTAAATCCGGCATATATACTGTAAAAGCGTATACTATAGGGTGCCCTATTTCAACCTCTTCTACAGCAACTATATCAGTGACAGTAAATCCTTTACCAGTGGTTAATGCAGGAAATGATCTGTCAATATGCAGGGGAAATTCAGCAACCTTAGGAAATGCTGCTGTTGTAGTCGGCAATTATAACTATGTGTGGAATCCTTCTACCTACTTAAGTACAACAACAGGTGCAGTTGTAACAGCAACCCCGGCTATAGGTAATTACAGTTATACATTAACAGCAACCGATGCCAATGGATGCAGTGCTTACGATGGAGTAAAGATTATGGTGTTTGGATTACCTACAATAACTATTTCGGGTATCCCCGCCATCTGTTCGGGTAGCTCAACCTATTTGAATGCCAATGCTACTGATACTGGTAATTATTTATGGTCCACTGGTATTGCAACGGGTGGGATTATTATAACTTCTGCAGGTAACTATAAAGTAACTTTTACAAATGTAAATGGTTGTTTTACTTCTGCTTCTGTTACTGTAGCGGCGGATTCAATTCCCAAAGTGACTATTACAGGTAATTTAACAGTATGTGCGGATTCTTCTACAGTATTAAATGCAAAAAGACTGATTATAACGGCAGGTACTCATTATCTGTGGTCAAACAGTGCCACTACACAGGCAATTACCGTTTTTTCGTCCGGCACTTATTCGGTGGAGCTTACTAATGTAAGCGGATGTTCCGCCACTGCTTCAGCTAATGTAACAGTAGTTACATTAACGCTAAAGGTTTCGCCTTCCGAAACAATAACGAATGGCAGTTCAACACTACTTAGCGCCTCCGGTGCCTCTGCTTATATTTGGAGTCCCCCAGGTAGTTTGAACACAGTTACCGGATCAAGTATAACTGTAAGTCCTACAATAACTACTACGTATATTGTGATAGGTACCTTTGAGGGTTGCAGTGAAACAGCAAGTGTTGTTATTATGGTAAGTGACTCCCTGTCAACGAATCCTGCCGACACGGCCTGCTCAGTCAAAAATCTGCACATTTATACAGGTATAACGCCCAATGGGGACCGGATTAATGATTTTTGGGTGATTGATAACATTGAATGGTGTTCGAATAATAATGATGTTGCAATTTTTAGCCAATGGGGAAATAAAGTATGGGAACAAAGTAATTATATCAATGAACAGGGAAAAGCCTGGGGGGGAGACACAAATCAAAATGGGGAAGTAATGCTGCCCTCGGGGACTTATTTTTATGTAATTACTATTAAAACAGCAGAAGGGAAACAAGAGATAAAAGGCTGGGTACAACTCACCAGGTAAAAGATTGAATCACTAAGAAGCGTTATTTTGATATTGATGCGTGTTAATACAATTACTAAAAAAGTTTGTTGCCTGGTATTGTTATTACCGATGGTAACTAACGTATATTCCCAACAGGATCCTCAATACACCCAGTACATGTTCAATCAGCTGGCCTATAATCCTGCCTATGCCGGCAGCCGGGACGTTTTAAGTGTATATAGCCTGCTCCGGGATCAATGGGCCGGCATTCCAGGTGCACCGAAAACGGTTGTACTGTGTGCACAGGCTCCCTTAAAAAGCAATAATGTGGGAATAGGATTTGAGGCGTTTGATGAAACTATTGGACCAACAAATGTTTCGGGCTTAATGGGTTCGTACGCTTATCGTATCCCTGTTAAAAATGGAAGCCTTGCTATGGGTTTGCGTTATGGATTTTACGATTACCAGTATAACTGGCAAATGGTAGATTATAAGGACCCACTGGATCCTGTTTCCATGAATGCCCAAAATCAACAGCTTATTCAGACTGCCGATGCCGGCTTGTATTATCACACACAAACACTTTACTGGGGAGTAAGCCTGACCCATTTGATTCCGCAAAAACTGGTTTCCGGTAATACCAGCCTGGATTCTGTTACCATAAAACCTCACTTGTATGTAACTATGGGTAAAGCATTCCAGGCGTCTGAAAATTTGATTATAAACCCCTCGTTTTTATTCCAGGCAGTGCAGGGGAGTACAAGTACCAATATCAACCTGAATTTTTTGCTCGATCAGAAAATCTGGCTGGGGATATCTTATAGAAGTCAGTACGGAGTTTCATTCCTTATGCAATATTGTTTTTCCGAGAAATTAAAATTTGGCTATTCGTATGATTTGGGTCTCAATAAAATTGGTTTGCACAGCGGGGGAACGAATGAAATACTACTTCAATACGATATTAATATTCAGAAAACCAAAACACTTTCGCCCAGGTTTTTGTAATTGCAGGTAATTATTATGCAAATAAAGAGATTCTTCAGAATAATGTTGTTTTATATTGCTTTTTTTATGGGGGGGAGCAATTTGCCTGTTTGCACAGCTCAACAAAGCAAATAAATTTTATGAGAATTATAACTATGCCAATGCGATACCATTGTATGAGAAAATAGTTAAAAAGAAAAACAATCCTGTTGCCATCCAGAACTTAGCCAACTGTTACAGGGTAACTAAGAATTACGTTAAGGCGGAGGAACTATTTGCCAGGGCTGTTCAACTGGAGAATATAGATCCCATCAATTATTTTTATTACGGTGAAGTGCTTAAAAGCAATGGTAAGTTTGAAGAAGCAGAACGCCAGTTTGAAAAATATTCCAAACTGGCACCGGCTGATAAAGTAACTGAAATTGAAATAAAATCCATTGACGAAATAAAAAAGGTATTGATGCAACAGGGACAGTACGATGTAACGAACGTCAGGGATCTGAATACTGAAAACTCTGAATTCAGCCCCGTTTATTACAAAAACGGAATAGTTTTTGTCGGTCAGAGAAATTTAGACCTTATCAATTTTGATAAAAGTGCCTGGAACAACAAATCCTATTATCACGTATGTTATTCTGCAGGGCAAAAGGACAATGCGCTTTCGTTTGGTAAGCCTAAATTATTTTCGGATGTGATCAATTCCATTTACCACGATGGCCCGGTATGTTTCAGCTCCGACCAAAGCCTGGTCTATTTTACGCGAATAGTTGCCGATGGTAAAAAGGAAAAAAATCACATTAATTATGCAAAAATGTACAGTTCAAAATATGAAAACGGAAAGTGGACGAAGCTTGAGCCTTTTTATCTGAATAGCAATAGTTTTTCTGTTGCCCATCCTTCACTTTCTGACGATGGACAATGGTTGTTTTTTGTCTCTGATATGCCGGGCGGACTGGGTGGTAAAGATATTTATGTTTGCAAAAAAGAAGGCGATAAGTGGGGTGATCCGCAAAACCTCGGGCCGGATGTAAATACTCCCGGCAATGAAGTTTTTCCGTACATCCGCAAAGACGGGGTATTGTTTTTCTCTTCCGATGGGCATGGAGGATTTGGGGGATTGGATATTTTTTCTGCAGAAAAGGTTCAGGGAAAATGGACCCATGTTTCGAACATAGGTATTGCCCTTAATTCATCAACCGATGATTTTGGAATAATATTTGAAGAAGGGAATAAAAGAGGGTATTTTTCTTCTGACCGCCCGGGAGGAATGGGAAGTGACGACATCTACAGTTTTGTCTATAATCCCAAAACCACCAGTGTTTCCGGTAAAATTTTGTTGAGTAACAATACGACGGACCCTGCTAAAAATGCTAAAATAATTTTATTAAGAGAAGACGGAACAGTGGTTAAAATATCAACTACCGATGGCTCCGGATTTTTTAAGTTCGAAAACCTGCCTCCTGATCAGAATTACAGGGTTAAAATTGATGAAAATGATCCTGCTTTTGTTGCTAAGCAAAAAATTTTCTTGGCGGACGAAAACAACAAGATTATTAAAATGGTCAATATGACTGAAAAGGCTAAGAAATTTATTTTCCAGGATTTGCCGGTGGATACCAATGCTCTGAAAAAAGTTTTGGAAGAAGATATTAGGGTGGTAATTGCCGGTAATATACTGGCCGGCGAAAATCCATCTAAGCCGCTTGCCAATACGCAAGTTACGCTTTTGAATGAAAAAGGAGAGGTCGTTAAGGTGATAACTACCAATGCTTTTGGAGCATTTATATTTTCAGACCTGCCTTCGGATAAAAAATTTTCAGTGAAGGTAGATGAAAGTGATCCCGCTCTTTCTTCCTATGCTAAGATCGTCATCACAAATAAAAGCGGCAAAGAAATTAAATCAACAAAAGCAGGTGCCAGGGGAGACTTTAAATTTGAATTTTTGGCTGCTGACAAAAATTCATTTAAGCTGATGGAAGTGGAAGATACGGAATTGAGAACAGATATAAGAGGGAGTCTTTTATCCGAAAATAAAAAAGTTTTGGCCAACTCGAAAGTTAATCTCGTGAATGAAAACGGGGAAATTATACAGACTACCACTACCGATGCGCTTGGTAAGTTTGCTTTTGCAGATTTACCTGCCGATAAAAATTATTTTGTGACTTTTGAAGAAAGTGATCCTGCCTTCGCGGATGTGAAAAAGATGTTGTTGACGGATGAACAGGGTAAGGTAGTCAAGGAGGCTGCTGTTGACGTAAAAAGAGAATTCAAATTCGAACTTCTGTCGACCGATCAAAAACAATTGGGTAAAATTTATATAGATGATCCCTGGCTGAAAGTGTTGGAATTTAAAACGAAAGTTTCTGCCGAAGTTCATAAAGACAGCATCACAATTATCGAAAATATTTATTACGATTACGGAAAGTATGAGCTTTTGCCGGAAGCAAAACATACCTTGGATAAGGTGATACAGATCATGAAAAACGATCCTCACATTGTTATCGAATTGAGTTCACATACAGATTCGAGATCGAGTGACGAATTCAATATGGCTTTATCGAAAAAAAGAGCAAAAACTGCCGTAGATTATGTTATTTCTTATAGCATAAGTCCGAAACGTATAACGGGTATAGGATATGGAGAAACGAGGTTGATTAATAAATGTGCAAATGGGGTAGAATGTACGGAGGAAGAGCATGCACAAAACAGGAGAACGGAATTTAAAATAATGAGAAAATAATTCTTTTACTCCTCCGATATTTTAAGCCCTCTCCTTGGGGAGAAGGGAAACTCGTTTTGAGTTTGTCGAAGGAGTTGAGGTATTTATTTTTTTGCTTTTCCTCCTCCATATCCATATCCATACCCGTACCCATACCCATACCCGTAAGCATAACGGTTGTAATAATATCTTGATCTTCTGTGTTTAACACCATTTAAAATAAATGCCGGATTTGATATTTTATTAGAAGCTACGATTTCGTGTATATTGCTAATAGCATTTTTATTTGCATAATTAGCATTAATAACAAAGAATGATGCATCAGCATATTTCATCAATACTATTCCATCAGAAATTAAGCCAACCGGTGGAGTGTCAACTATTATATAATCATAATTCTTTTTTGCATATTCAAAAAGATCAAGCAGGTGTCGGCTCAAAATTAATTCGGACGAATTAGGCGGAGTTGGACCAGATAAAATCACGTCTAAATTAGTTATCGGAGATTTCATTAAAACGCTCTCTATATTCGTTTTCCCAATTAGTAAAGTGCTCATTCCAATTTCCGCATTCATCTTCATCGCAACATGAATTTTGGGTTTATGAAGATCCAATTCCAGCAACAAAACCTTTTTTTCCGCTTTTGCAAGTATTGCAGCCAGGTTAACGGAACAATATGTTTTTCCTTCCCCAGGACTATTCGATGTAATAAGTATTATCTGTGATTTAACATCAGGGGATAAATATTGAATATTTGTTCTTAAGGAACGAAATGATTCTGTTACGGAAGATTTTGGATCAATGTCCACAACAATGTAGGCAGTTTTTGCCGATTTTGAATACAGTACTTCTCCCAATATGGGTAAACTGGTGGCCATTCTTAACTCATCGTATGTTTCCACCTTCGCAAAAAAGAAGGTTCGTATAAGAGCAATAATAAGACCAATAATTAAACCTGCAGTGAGGTGGGTATATAATAACTTATTTTTGTCCGGCGAAATAACTCCGATGGAACGGGAGGCCTCAATGACTTTTGCTTCAGGAATAATGCCGGCTTTTGCAATTATGCTGGTAGACTTTTTCTCAAGAAGGAAGGAATACATTCGTTCATTGACTTGTTGTTTCCTTTGAATGTTTAATAAATCTCTTTCCTTTTTAGGAAGAGACCTTATCGTTTCAGTATATTTAGAAATTCCCGAATCGGCCTTATTAAGGCTTAAATAGATAGCAGATTTGAGGCCGACAATATAGGACAGCATAATTTCTTTTCTTTTTTTAATCTTGTAATCCGATTCATTTAGAGAAACACTTTTTTCGCCAAGATTAAATTTTGCTGCGTTCATTGCCACCTTAAGAGAATAAAATTCTTCGACACCAGTTTTTAGAAATGGATCGGTATTTTCGGTATACAAAGATGGAGGGAGAGGATCTGCATCTTTTCCTTCTATCAAATATTTTTCCAAATCTTCAATAGAGGATAGTTGAATTTTTAGCTTTGTTTTTTCAGTTTCAAAAGCAGTTAAGCGGTCAAAATATTCATTTTGTTCTTTTGGCAAATCCAAAATACCTTTTTGTTCCTTATAATTTTCAAGATCATTTTCAATAGTATTTAAAACATCTGTAACCTCCCCTAGTTGTTTGTCAATATATTCTATTGTTCTTTGGTTGTATTCAAACCTTTGAGTCAAAGTATTCGCGATATAAATTTTTGTCAGAGTGTCTAAAAATGTAACGGCACGTTTAGGAACTTCATCTGATAATGTTAATTGCAAAATAGCTGTTTTATCGGGAATTTCAGCAGCCAAGTTTTGTTGATATAGGTATACGAGAGTCTCCCTATCATGTATTTTTACTACATATTGAACATCTGCTATTTGACCAAGATTAGTGCCAATTACATTGTTCTTCTTTTTGATGATAATGCTGTAATCAGTATCCACAATTTCTTTGTCAAAAAAAACTCTTTTTGTGATTTTTCCTTCTCCTTTGTCATAAGTTATTTCACAAGTATTTTGATCAATGAAACGAATATAAACAGGCAATTCATAAAAGTATGGTTTTATGCTTATTACATCTACTTCAAAAGGAATAAACTCATAAACCTCTGCAGTTTTAAGTCTACCAACTATGTAATAAGAAACGTCAATTTTAAGTTTGGCGATTGTTTGTTCGATCAAATCGAACGATTTTACGATTTTCAATTCATCTACGTATTGGCTGCCATTATCCATCCACCAATAGTCTATTCCCTGCGATACCTGGTCTGCGTATTTAGTATCTCTTGATTTAAGTAAAATCTGGGTTTGTGCGGCATAAGTCTCAGGTAATTTATATACATACAATGTCGAAAAAACATAAGCCAAAGCCAAGCAAATAGTAACAATATACCAGTTTTTACGGATTAAACTCCATATATTTTTAAGGTCGTTAATAGTTACAATTCCCTCAGGCTTGGCAGATTTTATGGTAGTATTGTTCATATTTTTTTTAAAAATCGTAAACAAATATAGAACTATTTTTTGTAGTGATCGTAAGAGGAAAGGGGTGGCAAAATAGCACAGATTTCAATATATCGCCATTAAAAAATGGCTTCGAAATAATATGGTATTTGAATATTTGAAATAGTTTAGTATATTTGAAGGGGAGTTAAATACATAATTACTATGAAAAAATTATATTTTGTATTTGTATCAATTGTTTTGCTTTCTAGTTTTAATTTGATGGCGACAAATACATGGATTGGTAGCGGTAGTGGGAATGGTCTGAAATGGAGTCTTGGTGCAAATTGGTCTTCTGGTGTGGCGCCCATATCAACTGACGATGTTGTATTTACTAGTGCTCATAATCATGCTTGTTCTATTGACGCAAGTGTTGGAAATATTGATGTTAATAGTATTACCATTAGTTCAAGCTATACCTCAACAATATCCAGGTCCGGAACACATACTATTACAGTTGAAGGCGGTGGATTTTCCCAAGTGGCGGGAACTTTTAATTTAACGGGTGGGGGTGCTTTTACCTGCAATGGTACATTTTCTATGAGTGGAGGAACTTTTGAATCCAGCCCAAGTGGTTCAACTTATGTAGGTGCATTTTTAATGACTGGAGGAACATATGTCGGTACTACCGATCCCGGTTCAGTTGAAACATTTGAAAGCAGTTTCACTCTTAATGGTTCAGCGGTGAGGTATACAGCCAACGCAGGTAGTGGAACCGGTTCTATAACTAACTTTCAAGGAGATGTATCTTTAACATCGTTTCATGGCGGTGGGGTTGACTTTGGTGCTGACACAACGGAATTTTCTACCAACAGTTTAGCAATTAACAATAGTATGACGATTGATTTTTGTGCAAATTTTAATTCGACTGGTTCAGGTCAAACTTTCACAATTGCCTCTGGTAGTATAATTACTGTTGGTACTGCGTCCACATTTGGGGAGTTGTATTTTTCCGGCAACGGACCTTTGACCATTAATACAGGTGAAATAGATCCTTCATATGACATTTTTCTTAATAATACGGGAACAACAGGTGGAGGTACAGGACTTGTTAATTTGAATGGTCAGATTGCAGATGGTACTATTTATGGAGCACATGTTATCAATCAATCCCAGCTTCCTGCATTTGAAATTGATAATAATGGGTTTAATGTATTTCTAACAGATACTGTTTCTATAGCAGGAACATTCACTTATAATTCAGGAACAGTTGATGCTATTACTAATGCATCAACTGTTTGCATGAATGGCAATACGGTTAATTCAAGCGGTATGTCCTTTTATAATTTCCAGGCCAATAGTGGTAGTGTTACTTTGGGAGATACTTTAATTGTTAATGGAGCATTAACTATAAGTAGTGGAGCCACTTTAAATGCTTCTGCGCAGTCTATTACGGTTACGGGTAATTTTACTAACAATGGAACTTATACAGCAGGTGGCAACAACGTTACCTTTATTGGTAACGGGCCTCAATTAATAAATGGAAGTTCTCCTATTACTTTTTACGATATGATTGTTGATAGTGCGCTTTCTAATCAGGATAGCACGTACCTTGCCGACAGAATAACACTTGCAAACCCGATGGCCTCTTTTGTCGCAGATGGTGGGACCGGACAGGTATTTACTTTATTGTCAACAGCTTCAAATACAGCTGCCATAGCGGCTTTACCTACTCCAGCAAATTTTACCGGAAATATTACTTCCCAGAATTTTATAGCGGGCGAAACTGCTTCGGGAGGACTTTGGGGGCTTTGGGGTTCCCCTGTATCGGGAATTACTGTGGCAAATTGGGATGGTCCCATACTCATTGGTTGCGCCGGTTGCCCTGATGGGAATGCAAATAATGGGTATACTGTTGGTTACCAGGATGAAGCGGCTGACTCTTCTTTTCAGGATGGTTTTGTGGGCGCAACGACCTCTACTGCAATTGGTGTGGGACAGGGATTTTGGGTTTATACGTCGGATAATTCCCAGACTGTTACCAGTAATATTTTGGAGAGCGTTACAGGCCTTCCCAATACCGGGAATATTTCATTGCCGGTAACATATACTCCGCAGGGTACCATTAACGCAGATTCCCTTGGGTGGAATTTGGTTGCTAATCCCTACCCTTCCGCGATTGATTTGAGCCTTACAGGTGCCTATACATTAACGAATGTAGATAATACTTTTTATGTTTACGACCCAAGTTTAAATGGAGGGGCAGGTGATTATGCATTTTATACCCCTGGGGTAGGAGGAAGCAATATGACCAGCATTTTACCATCCTGGCAAGGTTTTTGGGTTCAGACCAATGCCGCCAGCCCATCAATTGTACTAACTGAAAATGCTAAAGCTTCAACGACAACAACACCATTTATATTCAAAACATCCGGAACACCGCAGGATTCAATTCACTTAATATTGAGCGGTTTGGGTTATAACACCGATACCTACGTCAGGTTTATACCTGGAGCTACTAATAATTTTGATCCCAAATACGATGCTACCAAGTTGTATAGTCTGAGTTCAATAGCTCCTGCCATTTTCAGTCAATGGAAAGGAATTAGTTATGCTTCTAATTGCCTGGCACCATTTACTGCTGATATTTCCATTCCTATAAATGTAAAAGTGGGTACTTCCGGAAGCTATAAAGTGTATGTCAGTAACTTAAATCAGGTTTTACCCGGTGCTTGTATTGTATTGTATGATACTTATACTGGAACAAGTACCGATTTAAGAACGGCTTCTTATACTTTCAATGCAAGTGATACCAGTAAAACTCCCCGCTTTATTTTAAAAGTACTTGCCGATGGAGCCATTGCATTTTCCAATGTAATTAAAAACCCAACTACCACTTCATCTTCCGATGGTTCTGTTATTTGTTCTCCAGTTGGTACCGGGGCCTGGACCTACACCTGGAAAAATGCGCTGGATAATGTGATAAGGACGAAGTCAAATTCATTGACTGCAGATACACTTAAAAATGTTTCTATAGGTATATATAGTGTTGAAGTCGTTACTTCTTCCGCTATGTGTGGGACCGCTGTTCAAACTTTCACACTTACATCCTCTGTTGAGGCTACGGGCATTGCTGAAAATTCGGCCGATAATAATATTGTTATAAGCAATGATCAGCAAGGGCCCTTTGTCCAATTCTATTACGATTTGCCTACTGATGCAGTGATATCTGCTTACAATGTAATCGGACAAAAAGTAATGGATGATGTAAGTGTAAAAGCATTCAACCAGAAAGTTAACCTGGATCTTTACAGGGTGAATAACCAGGTGGTGCTTATATCCGTCAGGACCCAGGAAAAGGTAGTTAATAAAAGAATTTTCAAAGAATAATAAATAATTTTAGTATGCGTAATAATAAAATAATTTTAGGATTGTTATTTACTGCGGCAGGTCTTGTTTTTACCAATAAAATATATGCCAGTGGTCCGCCCCCTCCCGCAACCGGAAATCCTTGTTTTCCTCCACCCTGTGGAATACCACTTGATGGAGGCATAAGTTTCCTTATAGCCGCTGGCATTGCTTACGGAAGCAAGAAAGTGTACAATGCCCGGAAGAAACCTTGATTGTAAGTTTTCTTTTGTTTCTGAATGAAGTTTTCTTTCTTTAAAAATCCTCTTTTTTTATTTTTATTTAAGCTTTTGGGCTTATATATTGCCTGGTACATTGTATATGAACTATGGCTTCATCCCAATGAGACGATTGATGTGATTGTGGTCAAACAAACCCTTGGTTTCAGCAAAAAAATATTGGAGTGTTTAGGATACGACATTTTTACCAATGGCAACAGGATGTTGGGCATAAACAATACGAGTGGATTGATGATGGGAGATAATTGCAACGGGATAGCCCTTTTTGCACTTTTTTCCGCCTTTATAATTGCCTTCCCCGGCCCTGTTAGGAAAAAAATTATTTTTATCATTTTAGGGATTATAAGTATACAATTGCTTAACGTTATGCGGGTAGTTACGCTGGCCATTATAGAGACGTATTCCTATCAGCTAACGCAATTCAATCATACCTATACTTTCACGGTTATTATATATGGCTATATATTCCTGCTTTGGATTTTATGGGTTAATAAATTTTCAGGAACAACTCCCAAACCTGGGCGAAGAACTCCAATAGCCCATTTTTAAATGCAAAAATTGTTTTCAAATCGCAACTTACTTGTTTTTACGGCGATAGTATCTTTGATAATTATAGGTTTTTTGCGTGATTTTATTTTCGTAAATATTAACAACCAGCTGAAACTTAATTCCGGTCATGATGTAGAAATTTTTAAGGTTTCGGATTGTATGAGCTTTGTCAGATTTATTAGTGATGATCGGCTTATCAGGATAAAGTGGATACTTACTTTACTTTTTATGGTTATCTATATGGCAATATCCTGTTACGCAGTTTGGATTATTTTCAGGGACTATGTCAGGATAACAATTGTTGCTTTTATCGTGCTTTTTCTTTTGTCTTTTATTGCAATGGCAGTTGGATATTGTTGCAATGCATTTAAAGAAGATGCGTATAAATTTTCGAGGTACCTGATGGGAATGGCGCAATCGCCTGTTGTACTGATGGTATTGGTTCCTGCCTTTATTTTAAACGAACGAAAAACTGTACAATAAACTTATTGGGTATCCATCCTTGTTACATTTGAAACTCCACTTACTTTGCTTAGTTTTTTTATTAACTCGGTAAGGTGGCCGGTATCCTGGACAAACACCATGATTGTTCCCTCAAATACCCCGTCATTACTATCAAAGCTTATGGACCGCATATTTACGTTAAGCTCGTTGGAAATTATTTTTGTGATGTTATTCACAATACCTACTTCATCAATTCCCTTCACTTTAATTCCCGCTAAAAACGACAACAATTTTTGTCCTGTCCATTTTGCCTTAACAATGCGGTAGGCATAATTCGACATCAGTTTAATTGCCTCCGGGCAATTGACTCGGTGTATAATGATTCCCTGGTTGGGTGTTGTGAATCCTACAACATCATCTCCGGGTATGGGATGGCAGCAAGGGGATAATTTATAATTAATTTTTTGAAGATTTTCTCCTATAACAAATAAGTCGGGTTTAGGTCCTCCTCTAACAGTAGATACAATTTCTTCCAGCGTATTGGATAAAGAGCCGGGTTTTGCCTTTATACCGTTGCTTTTGGCTTTTTTGTATTCCTGTAACCGCTTTATATCAATGTTACCCATACCAACCCCATAAAATAAATCCTGGTCGTTTGGAAGTTTTAAATAGGATATGAGCTCCTGTATGTTAATGGAGTTGAATTCAATTCTAAGTTTATTACAATAGCTTTGCAGAAGTGTTTTGCCTTTAACGGCTATTTTTTTCTTTTCCTCTTTTAATGCATTTTTTATTTTCGACTTGGCTTTTGCCGTTATAACATAATTCAGCCATTCTTCTTTGGGAAATTGTTTTTCGGATGTGAGTATTTCAACCTGGTCGCCACCTTTCAGATGATGGCTCAATGGAACAAGTTTGTGGTTAACTTTTGCGCCGATACATTTTTCTCCCACCTTGGTATGAATATCGAATGCAAAATCCAGTGTGGTTGAGTTGGCAGGAAGGGTACGCATTTCACCTTTAGGTGTAAATACGAAAATTTCTTCGGCGAATAAATTCAATTTAAAGTCGTCCAGGAAGTCCATGGCATTTTCTTCAGGACTTTCCAAGAGTTCGCGGATTCTCCTTATCCAGTCATCCAGCTGGCTTTCGGAGGCAGAGTTTTTATATTTCCAGTGGGCAGCATAGCCTTTTTCTGCAACCTCATCCATACGTTCTGATCGTATCTGGACTTCCACCCATTTACCTTCCGGTCCCATTACAGTGGTGTGCAATGCTTCGTACCCGTTTGCTTTTGATGTTGATATCCAGTCCCTCAGGCGTTCGGGGTTAGGTTGATAAAAATCTGTTACAATTGAATAGACTCTCCAGCAATCTGATTTTTCGCGTTTTGGCGGACTATCAATAATGACCCGGATAGCGAATATATCATAGATTTGTTCAAAAGGAACTCCCTTGTTTTTTATTTTATTGTAAATCGAATAGATGGACTTCGACCTCCCGATAATGTTTGTTTTAATATCTTGTTTATCGAGAATTTCCTGGATGGGCACAATGAACTTATTAATAAATTTTTTTCTTTCAGGTTCAGTATCTTTTAATTTTTGGGTAATGGAATCAAATACTTCCGGTTCGGTATATTTCAACCCTAAATCTTCTAATTCCGTTTTAATGGCGTATAGCCCCAATCTGTGCGCCAATGGAGCATATAAATAAAGTGTTTCGGATGCTATTTTCAGTTGTTTGTCCCTTGCCATTGAATCAAGAGTACGCATATTGTGTAAACGATCGGCAAGCTTGATAAGAATCACGCGAACGTCTTCAGAAAGCGTAAGCAGCATTTTTCTGAAGTTTTCGGCTTGCAGGGATGAAGTCTGGTCAAATACTCCTGCTATTTTTGTGAGTCCGTCAATTATTTTGGCTACTTTTTCGCCAAACATTCCTTTTATTTCATCGAGCGTATACTCCGTATCTTCAACTACATCATGAAGTAAGGCACAAACAACCGAGGTTGTTCCCAAACCAATTTCTTCTGCGGCAATGTGTGCAACGGCTATGGGGTGGTATATGTAGGGTTCGCCCGATTTTCTGCGCATGTCTTTGTGGGCTTCTACAGAAATTTCAAAGGCTTTTCGGATCAATAGCTTATCGCCTTTTTCCATACGCCTTCTGCATGCTTTTAATAAAGCACGGTAGCGTTTCAGTATCTCTTTTTTTTCTTTTTCTATATCAATGGTTTCTATCGCTTCCAAGAGGGTGAATGTTGAATTACAAATTTAATAAATAGAATGAAGCGATTCCCATTTAAGGACCAATTCAAAAGAAGGAAAACTATATGAAAACAATATCAGATGTCCTCACCCATCCTACGTTTCCATTGGCAAGTCGTACTTCTGTCCAATCAGCATTGGTTTCAGTAATAGTGACTTTTGTACCTTCGTGAAGAACAAAAACTTTAGTGCCGTTTTCAGTTGGAGAACTGCTAACATTAACGGAAGATGAAATGATAATGGCTTCCTTCTTGTTTTCCGATACTTTGTTTTTAGCATTGGCTATAAAGAAGGTAGGGATACTGGAGAAAAATAATAATAAAGCTGCCCAGAAACACAATTGTTTAATTACTGCTTTGTAGGCCAACAAATAAATGGCAAGTAAGGTAAATCCACCTGCAAGAAAACAAATTAAAAGAATGGACCATCCTTTTTCTGAAAGAGAGTTGATGAAATTATTTTTCCATTCGCTGATAAACAATTGCGGAACAAGATCAATTCTGTCAACTATTTTCTGGTCGGCGAGTTTTAGGTTGAATTTGATGTCTTCATCATTAGGTGCCAGTTTTGCAGCCCTTTCGTAGTTCAATATAGCGAACGCAATTTTATTGGATTTATAATACGCATTCCCTAAGTTATAATATACCTCGCTTGCTTCATAGCCGTTGGATATAATTTTTTCATAATCATTTATAGCTGTTTCAAAATTATTTTTTGCATAGCAATTGTTAGCACTGTCCAATAAAGCAACATAGTTATCTGCCAGGGATGACAGCGTAATGACTACAGCAATAAGTAAAAATAAATTTTTTAAACGGTTCATCTCAGTTCAATTAAATGGCATCCTCCATAGTTGTAATAAGTTCTGCCGCATCTGAATAAATTTTATCTAAATTATTTGAAACAGAGGATGGTCCATATCTTGCAAACTCGCAACTATCAAGAGTGGTAATCAGTTTTTGATTAATAGCATCGTTTACCTTTCTTGCTTTTAAGGAATCACTTATTTTTTCTTTTGACAGATCGGCTACAGGGATATCTAATTTATCACCAAGGTAGCCATACAAGGCCCGAAACAACTCGTCATAAAAGTCTTCTTTCTTATTACTCTGCATGAACTGTTCCGCTTTCAGCAGGCGTTTTTTCGCAATCTTATTTGCTTTCCTGCTTTTAACCAAAGCCTCATCACTGTTATAGGAAATGTATTTTTGTCGCAACATTAAAAAAGAAATAAAAGCAATCAATGGAGAGATCAAGCCGGTATAAAAAATTCCTGAGCCGAAGAAAGTAGTACCTTTTTGAACAAAATTGACTTTGTTTGTTTTTATGTAATGTATGTCGTTTGTCAATTGTTTTACTTCTTCTTTTGCCACAGACGTTATTACCTGGGTTGGCCCTCCATTCTCCTTATTTTCAGCTTTTTCGATAGTTAAATGGAATTCAGGTGATGGCAGGGTTACATAGCTTTTTTTATCGGGATCGAAGTAGCTGAAATGAATGGGTTCAAGTTGATAAGTACCTTCTTTACGCGGAATAATGAGGTATTCGAAATTTTTACTTCCACTGATTCCGTTGGCAGTGAAAGAGACATTGTCGGTTATTTTTGGATCGTATGTTTCGAAATTTTCGGGGAAATTTATTTTGACCGGGTCGAGTAGTTTTATGTTGCCTCTTCCCGAAATGCTTACATTTAAGTTAATAGCATCGTTGGCCTTTACCTTGTCTTTTGTTACCTGGGCCTTAAAAGAAAAATTTCCGACTGCCCCGGAAAAATCAGCAGGTTTATTGGCTTCGGGTAATGGAATAACTTCAATTTTTACCGGTTTGCTTTTGGCTGTCATTACTACATCCTCATACCCTCCTGTACCAAAAAACTGATCAAATATGCTTTGAGGTGCATGGTTAGAACGTTGCCTGACAATACATTTTACTTCCATTGGTTCAATTTCTATCGTTCCGCTTCGTTGTGGGAAAAGAAAAGCTTTTCGCATTTCGGCAACATAGTATACTACGCCGTTGAGGTTTTCCTGTGTCAGGTTGATTTGTGATTGCTGGGGCACTTCCTGTGACCAAAATCCCGTGTAATCGGGAAATTTTACATCCTGGAAAGCTTTCAGGTTGTACCTGGTATATACTTTGTGTAAAATAGTTATCTGTTCCCCCTGGTATACTTTCGATTTACTTACAATTGTCCTGGCAAATAAATCATCGCCCGTATTCTGGGCAGGTGAGCTTTGATTTTGGCTTTGCGCTGCACCCGGATTCTGCTGGTTGGCAGTACCTTTTACAACTTCAATCGTAAGAGGATTGGATTCTGTTTTTCGGCCATCAGCGATAATTGAAGCGCTGGCTATGGTGGCTTTCCCTTCTTTTTTAGCAGCAAGAACATAAGATAGAGTCAATGATTGACTCATGTTGCCATTAATAAATTGCATGCTACTGGATTGATTAGGACCCGAATACACATTAAAATCGCTGAAAGAAGGCGCCTTAAAGTTAGAGCCATTGCTGTTCAATGTAAATGAAACCTGGAATGCTTCGCCCACGGCCACCCTGCTTTTGTTCACGGAAGCAGTAAACTGTTGGGCAAACAGGGTACTCCATGTTCCGGTCAATAACCAAAGTATGAATAGGGGTCTCTTCATTCTGATAATCTATAATGTATAAAACTTAATTTACCAGTCTTTTTCTATTTCTTTTTTATCGCCTTTTGTTTTTTCTTTCTTTAATTTTTCCTGTGTTTTCTTTTCATCGTTGTTCAGTGCTTCTAACAGGCGCTTAGCATCCTCGGGAGAAATTTTATTTTTTGCCTGCTGTTGTTTGTCTTTGTCATTCTGGTCCTTCTTTTGATCGTTCTGGTTTTGATTTTGTTGTTGGTTCTGCTTTTGTTGCTGCTGCTGATTTTGTTTTTGCTGCTGTTGTTGTTTCTTCAACATTTGTAGCGAATAGGCTAAATTGTACCGTGTTTCCTCATCGTCCGGGTTGCTTTTTAAGGCTTTTTTATAAGCGTTGATGCTTTCTTCATATTTTTTTTGTCGCAACAGGGAATTTCCTAAATTGTGATAAGCCCGTGCCAGTGTATCGGAGCTTGTTTTTTTGCCGGTAATTGATTCAAACACTCCGGCCGCTTCAGGATATTTTCCTTCCTTGTAAAGTGCATCTGCCATATTGAAGGATCCCTTAAGTGAATTATTGTTTTTTTCTACTGCTTTCCTGTAATTTTTTTCAGCTTCATCAAATTTTCCTTTCTCATAATTTTTATTCCCCTCATGAATGTATTTTTTTTCTTCCTGGCTAAAAGAGGAAATAGAAGAAAAAAAGATAATTGCCAGGATGAATTTGAATTTCATGATGGGTGTGTTTCGTTGAATAAATTTAATTGCGCAAACCACTTGCTTTTTCTCTCGCTGATTAAAAGCTCTGATACAAATAAGAGTAAGGCTATTGCAATGAAATAATAAAATTTGTCATCGTAATCGGTGAACAATTTGCTTTCAAATTGTTTTTTTTCTAATTTCTTTACTTCGTCTAAAATTGCATTTAGGCCTATATCTGAGTTGGATGCATGAACGTAAGTTCCATTTCCCCCGGAAGCAATTTCCTGGAGCGCTTGTTCGTTGAGTTTTGTAATTACTGTATTTCCTTCTTTGTCTTTTTTGTATCCTATTTGAACTTTGTTTTTGTAGATGGGTATTGGTACACCTAAGGGAGATCCCATTCCTATGGTATGAACCGTAATGCCTTTTTCAGCTGCAGCTTGTGCTGCTTTTACGGCATCATCTTCGTGATTTTCTCCGTCACTGATGATAATGATTGCTTTATTTTTTCCATCCTCTGAACCAAAAGATTCTATTGCCAGGTCAATGGCAGAGCCTATGGCGGTTCCCTGGGTTGGAACGATATCCGTATCAATGTTTCCAAGAAACAATTTTGCTGCGGCATAATCTGTCGTTATAGGCAACTGGACATAAGCCTGTCCCGCAAACACAATCATGCCTATCCTGTCGCCCTGTAACCGGTCAATTAGTTTTTGTATGGCCTGTTTGGCTTTTTCTAAACGATTAGGTGCAATATCCTCCGCTTTCATACTATTTGACACGTCAAGAGCAATAATAATATCAGCTCCCTCACGCTTTACCTCTTCAAGTTTTGAACCTACCTGGGGATTAACAATTCCGATTATTAAAAAAAGAAAGGCTACGCTCAGAATTATAATTTTTAAAACGGGTTTTACATTGGATGCCTCCGTGATTAATTGATTGACAATTTCGGTGTCCCCGAATTTTTTCAAGGCTCTTGTCTTCCATAATTGCATCCATATAAACAATAGAACAAGCAAAGGGATAGCCGCCAGTCCGTATAAAAAATGTATGTTTTCGAGTCTGAACATTTAGGGGATACTTTTATATACTGTAAATCTTAAAAGCGATTCAAGCAACAATAAAATGCCCGCTGTTATGGCAAAAGGAAAAAACTCTTCCGCTTTATTGGTAAAACTTTTTTCTTCGATAATCGTCTTTTCAAGACGATCTATTTCTTTGTATATCTGTTTCAGTTTTTCATTGTCAGTGGCCCTGAAGTATCTGCCACCTGTCATATTTGCAATATTTTTCATTAAGGGTTCATCAATCTCAACGTCCACATAATCATATTGGTATTGCCCGTTCGGGAGCATTGCAACAGGTGATAAAGCTTTACCCCTTGTTCCGATACCAATCGCATATATTCTTACACCAAATTGTTTAGCGATTTCTGCTGCAGTGAGGGGGGCTATAGAGCCCTGGTTATTGACTCCATCGGTTAACAGGATGATTACTTTGTTTTTTGCAGTACCGTCTTTTATCCTGCTTACTGCATTGGCCAAGCCCATTCCGATTGCCGTTCCGTCTGCAATCATCCCGGTCTTTACTCCCGCAAACAGGTTTTTAATGACAGCGTGATCCGTTGTAAGAGGACATTGTGTAAAACTTTCTCCGCTGAAGATGACCAGGCCAATCCTGTCATTTGGTCTGCTATCAATAAATTCGATAGCTACTTCTTTTGCAGCTTCAATCCGGTTTGGTTTAAAATCCTGTGAAAGCATGCTTCCGGAAATGTCCAATGCAATGACAATATCAATTCCCTCTGTGGTGATATTTTTCCAGCTCGATCGTGATTGCGGCCTGGCTAAAACAATAATCAAAAGGGCAATTCCTGACAATCTGAGTACCAATAAAATGGGCCTTAGATATTGCTTTACAGCTGTTTTCGTTCCTTTAAAACCTTCAAAAGAAGAAACCTTTATTTCAGGGTTGTAGTTTTTATTTTTCCATAGGTACCATGCGACGAGTAGGGGTATAAGTAGCATCAGCCAGAATACCCATTTGTGTGCGAATGTTATGTCATTGAAGAAAGTCATTTCGCTCTTTAGTCTGAAGTTGTTTTGTTTTCATTGCTGACAATTGTTGCCAGGGTATTGTCGCTTGGTCTTTCTTCTCTCAATGTTCCGTTTACAAATTCAATTGCGTTGGTAAGACTTAATTCATTTTCATTTGGTAGTGGCTGCTCTTTTGCAAACTTCACCAGGTCGGCCAATATCAATATTCGTCGTAATTTTTCCCTGTTTTCATTGTCAATCACCACGTTTTTGAAACCATGTAAAATTTCGTCCGTTGTCTGTTCAGGAGCATTTACTTTGAAACGTCTTTCCACATACAAACGGATGATGTCAGAAATAGCGCTATGGTATTGCTTGAATTTTCCCTCCTGCCATAATTTTTGTTCCCGCAATTTTTCCAATTCCTGCAAGGCAAGCATGTGTGGGGGGAGTTGAGGTTGTTCTTCAATAGTATCCGGTTTTTTCTTTTTCAGCTTGCTCAGGTAATAGGCAATTGCAATTATAATAGCTATTCCAAGCATAGTCCAGCCAATTAGCGGTAAATATTCTTTCAATGCATCCAGCCAGGTATATGGCACTGCCAGGGGAGGTTTTATATCTTTAATGGCTTTTGTTGTATCCACCTGGATGTTATTGACTTGTAACAGCAGCGGTTCTGTTTCCATTGGGTGCAACGAATCCCCATTGACAATGAATTTTAAAGGAGGGATTGCATAAAAACCGGAATCAAATGAAGTGATGGTTAATTTTTGTGATTGTACCAACTCATACATGTTGGAATTTTTTTCGGGAATAGTCGTATCTATTTTTGATTTTCCAACTATTTCAATATGTTTTGAGCCAAGGGTATCGTTAAATGATGGCCATAGGATTTTTATTTCTCCCTCATCAGAGTGATAGCTTATTGATAAATTTAGTTTTGTTTGTTCCCCAATGCGAATGGAGTTACTGTCAAGTTTTGCATGAACAGTCACATTTCCGGAAAAGAGGGATTGACTTGCAGCAATTGCAATGAAAATGAACGTCCAACTCAACCCCCGTAATTCAAAACTATGCGATTTAAATTTTCTCATTTTTCAAATTACCGTTTTACTCCTCTTTTTTTAAATAAACTCATCAATGGTTGAATATAGTTCTGATCAGTTGCAATGCTTGTCGAATCAACGCCGCTCTTATTAAAAATCTCCTTCAGTTTCGCTTCATTTTTTTTGTAATTCACTTCATAATTTATTCTTGTAGCATCGTCTGAAGTATCAGCCCATTGTATTGCTCCTGTTTCGGCATCTTTTATTTTTATAAGTCCGATATTGGGAAGTTCACATTCTCTTTTATCATATATTCTGAGTGCAACCACATCGTGTTTTTTGTTGGCAATCTTTAACGCATCCGAAAATCCATCAGCAACAAAATCAGAGATGAGAAATGCAATGCTTCGTTTTTTTACAACATTGGTAAAATATTGAAGCGCCACCTCGATATTGGTTTTTTTATGTTCGGGTTTAAAAGTTATTAAATCGCGGATAATACGAAGTATGTGACTTTTCCCTTTTTTGGGAGGAATGAATTTTTCAATCTTGTCAGAAAAAAATATCACCCCGATTTTATCATTGTTCTGGATAGCCGAAAAGGCAAGTACTGCACATAGTTCGATAATCAATTCCAGTTTCAATTGTTTTCGGGTACCAAATTCGCCCGAAGCGCTTACATCTATCAGGAGCATAACTGTAAGTTCCCTTTCTTCCTGGAAAACCTTAATGTAGGGATGATTGAACCTTGCAGTAACATTCCAGTCAATGGTTCTGATATCATCACCCGGTTGATATTCTCTTACCTCACTAAAAGCCATACCTCGACCTTTAAAAGCAGTATGGTATTCTCCGGAGAAAATATGATCGGAAAGACCTCTTGTTTTGATCTCTATCTTTCGGACTTTTTTTAATAATTCGATGGTTTCCATACTTAAGTTCAAAGAACTTCAGAAGTTTTAAAGTCTTGTGTTTTGGATTGGGTCATTTATTTTTCTCCCTTACAACTTTTGTAAACTATTCAACTCAATTACGGAACTTCAACCGTATTAAGAATTTCATTGATAATGTGTTCGCTGGTAATGTTCTCTGCTTCAGCCTCGTATGTTAAGCCAATCCGATGACGCAATACATCGTTACAGACCGCCCGAACATCTTCCGGGATTACATACCCTCTTCTCTTAATAAACGAGTATGCTTTTGCAGCCAGGGCCAGGTTAATACTCGCCCGGGGTGAACCACCATAACTGATAAGCTGTGAGAATTTATCAAGTTTGTATTCTTTGGGGAAACGTGTTGCAAAAACAATGTCTATGATGTATTTTTCAATCTTCTCATCCATATATACTTCCTTCACCACGCTACGTGCTTTTATAATTTCTTCCTGTTTTAAAATACTATTCGTAACGGGGAATGAACTTGCTAAGTTCTGCCGGATAATTTTTTTCTCTTCTTCTTTGCTCGGGTAGCCGATGACTACTTTAAGCATAAAACGATCCACCTGCGCTTCAGGCAGTTGGTAGGTTCCTTCCTGTTCAACGGGGTTTTGAGTTGCTAAAACTAAGAATGGTTCAGGAAGTTTAAAAGTTTGATCTCCAATAGTCACCTGTCTTTCCTGCATGGCTTCAAGCAAAGCGCTTTGCACTTTTGCAGGAGCACGGTTGATTTCATCTGCCAAAATAAAATTTGCAAAAATAGGGCCTTTACGAACGGTAAATTCTTCCTTTTTCTGATTGTAAATCATGGTACCGATCACATCGGCAGGCAATAAGTCGGGAGTGAACTGAATTCGGCTGAACTGGGCATGAATGGTTGCTGACAATGATTTGATTGCGAGCGTTTTTGCGAGTCCGGGAACACCCTCAAGTAAAATATGTCCGTTGGAAAGAAGCCCTATCAGCAGCCGTTCTACCATGTATTTTTGCCCGACAATTACCTTGTCCATTTCAAGATGGAGCATTTCGATAAATGCGCTTTCTCGCTGAATTTTCTCGTTGAGTTCTTTAATATCAATCATAGCTGGTGAAGTTTATAGTTTTCGATTTCAAAATTAACCTGAGTGGAACACATTTCAGGTATTTATTTTGTTAAAAAATGTTAAGCTTAAAATGGCGGTAAAGCCGAAAGCTACAGCAATGAGGGATATGCTTATCAAATGAGATTTAAAGACTATTCAACAGGGGTGTATTGATAAGTTATTGTTTTTTTCATTCTGTTGTAACGATTATTTATTTTAAATTTGAAGAATGGAATTTTCTGCCAGGCAGGTAGCTGATATAGTAAAGGGTGACATTGAAGGGAACCCTGATGTGAAAGTCACGCAACTTTCAAAAATAGAGGAAGGTCTTTCCGGTTCGTTGGCCTTTTTAGCTAATCCCCAGTACACACACTTTTTATATACTACGGATGCCTCGATAGTCATTGTCGCTAAGAATTTGGTTCTTGAAAAAAAAATAAAAAATACTTGTACGCTTATAAGAGTGGATGATCCCCGAAATTGCTTTGCCCTGTTACTCGAAAAATACAAGGAGGTTAAGAACAATAAAACTGGGATTGAGCAGCCATCATTCATTTCAAAAACTGCTAAGCTGGCTGAGAATATATATATCGGGGCATTTACATATCTCGGTGAAAACGTAAAAGTTGGTAAAAATGTAAAATTGTTTCCCAATACTTATGTTGGCGATAATTCCTCCATAGGTGATAATACAATTGTTTATGCGGGAGTGAAAATTTATTCAGACTCTGTAATTGGTAAAAATTGCATTTTGCATGCGGGGGTTGTTATAGGCAGCGATGGTTTTGGTTTTGCTCCAAACACGGAGAATAGTTATCAAAAAATTCCTCACATCGGAAATGTTATTATTGAAGACCATGTAGAAATAGGATCTAATACTATTGTGGACAGGGCAACTCTTGGCTCCACCATCATCCGAAGGGGAGTTAAATTGGATAATTTAATTCAGATTGCACACAATGTAGAATTAGGTGAAAATACAGTAATTGCTGGACTTTCGGGGGTTGCCGGTTCTACCAAGATAGGTAAAAATTGTATGATTGGCGCTCAGGTAGGAATTGTTGGCCATATTACAATTGCCGATGGAGTGAAAATTGCGGGACAGTCCGGCGTAGGGAAAAGTATTACTAAAGCCGGAGAAATTGTTCAAGGATCCCCGGCTTTTGTCATAGGTGAGTACAGGCGTTCGTACGTTATGTTTCGAAAACTCCCCGAAATACAAAATCAGATCAATGAGCTTGAAAAAATAGTAGACGAACTGAAACAAATAGCGCCCTAAGAACCATGAAAGAGAGGCAAAGAACCATTAAAAATTCCATTACTGTCTCAGGTGTGGGGCTTCATACCGGTAAAAAAGTTTCGTTGACTTTTAAGCCTGCTCCTGACAATCACGGGTACAAATTTC
>Ga0206880_1011_pt1 | contig 25584 bp, 18 predicted proteins | sample Alteio_BWOrgCont_6_FD_152848 | JGI IMG/M metagenome (GOLD analysis project Ga0206880, IMG submission 152848) | Enriched cells from forest soil in Barre Woods Harvard Forest LTER site, Petersham, Massachusetts, United States -... | ecosystem: Environmental > Terrestrial > Soil > Temperate forest > O... | reverse complement strand
CTCGGGTGCGTTTTGGCCGATGTCGCCAAGGATGTTGGCGCGGCCCTTCATGCCTTGCTGAAACTCGTCGGGGAAGCTGATGAGCGTGGCAAGCGGGAGTTCGAGCGCGGTGAGGCCCTTGAAAGTGAAGGCGATATTAAGCGTGCTCTGCGGCTTGCCGTGGTCCCACAGTTGGCCGGTGGTGATGCTGCCGAGCAGCTGCGCGATGAGATGGCGGCCGGCTGCGGCGTCCTGAAAACGCAGGAAGCAGAAGCGCGCATGCGGCATGTTGTAGCCGCGGAGGACGAATCCCTGTACATCCGTGGCGTTGAGTTTACTCATTGTGACCACCCGTCTTGATGACGCGCCGCGGGAGCTTGCCGCCTGGAGCGGGATATGGCAGAGATTGCAGGGACTGGTAGAAGTCGAGGAACTCGCGCTGTAGCTGTGCGGAAGGCATGCCCTGATGCTCAACGACGAACTCCGCTACGGCGCGCTTGGCCTGCAGCGCGAGCAACGTTTGAGGAAGGGACTTGTCGTTGACGGCGGCGAAAAAGAAGGTAGTGGGAATCTGACAGGCCTTCATGTAGGCCAGGAGCTTGTCGAAGTCGGCAGTGCCCGGGTAGCCGGTGCAGTGGCTCCAGACGGCGTCGATGTGTTGCGGGACCACGTCAACGAGCGCGCGGAGGTAGCCTGGCAGGTCGGCGTCGGTGTTGGTCTCGAAGATGAGGTATTTGGATTTGACATGCTCTTCGTGGGCGGGCATGCCGACGTAGATGACGTCATCCATGACGACGAGGCGGGCGACGTGTGTGCCGGGAGCGAGCGCGAAGGGGCTGCGTTCGTCGGTGGGCAGCGTTGCGAGGTAGTTGCGGATCTGCAGGTCGTGCGAAATCTGCAGAGTCTCATCGTCGAGGATGGGGCAGAGGAAGGTGAGACCGAAGACGCGGCCATTCTGGTTCGGCATGTTGGCACCTTTCTCCGGAGTGAAGTGCTGATGATGGACCTTTGCGGCGGGGCCTAGAAGACGGCGGGGGCGTTGCCGGTGTCGCCGAGATGCGCCTGGACGGTGAGAAGAAATTGCAGGTAGGCGGCCTGGAACTGCTCGGGTGTTTGCGTGGCAGCGTGCGCGGCGAGTGTGGTGAGTGCGCCCTGGACGATGTGCGCAGCCTTGGTGTCGTTGGCTGTGGCTTCGGGGTAGGCGGTGTAGTAGTAGTCGGTGTCGAACTGGACGCGGGCGATGTATTCCTTGAAGCCGGTGACGGGGACGGCGCCGGGGAATTTTTCACTCCAACGCCAGATGAGATTGAGGCCGTCGCTGAGCACAGCGGAGAAGGCGTCGATGTACTGGTTCCAGGTGCCGTTGAAGTTGCTGAAGAAGAGAAGGTAGTCGTAGGTGAGGCTTTCTTGTCTCTGCGTACTGCTGAGCGACGGAAAGCGGTTGCGCGGGATGATGACCCAGCGCGCAAACTGAATGAACGAGAGGTTGATGAGGTCTTGCTGCTTCGACTTGATGTGGTCGAGGAGGAAGAAGATCGCGCGGAGGAGCCATGTCTTCCATGGCTTCATCGGCGTGATGGCGTTCATCGCGTAGAGCTTGCCGTTGATGTTGCTCATCGGACTACCTGCTTGCTGGAGATGAGAAGGAGTGCCTTCGTTTCAATCAGACCCAAAGAGGATGCAGGAAGATGTGGTGTTGGAAGACGCGGCAAGTATTCCACAAAGCGGGGAGCATGCCTAGGGAAATCCGTAGGCAGAGAGACTACGAACGCGTTGCGACGACCTGCAGGTACTCGTTGCGAACCAGGATATGGTTGGCGGGATCGGGAGAGACGTTGTGTTTTGACCACAGAGCTTCGAGATCGGCAGCAAGGGCCTGCTGGCCGGCTTCGTCGAGGCGGTTGAAGGCGACCTGCGTGGGGCCGAAGTATTTGCGGAAGAAGCTGACTGCACCGGCGGGGCCAAAGGGCATGTCGAAGTCGACGGAGATGAGTTGGGTTTCGATGGTAGTGAAGTAAGGCGCCAGGCGAGTGCGGACGGTGGCATCGTCTCCCCAGAGAACGGGAGCGGGGATGCCAGGTGGCGGTGGAGCGTGCTGAGAGCCGACTTTGAACATGGAGCCGGTGAAGCTGGCGGGGTTCCAGTTAGCCATGGCGAGCTTGCCGCTTGGTTTGAGCACGCGTGCGAGCTCGGATGCGACGAGCTCGGGACGTGGCGCGAACATGGCTCCGAACATCGTGACTACGACGTCGAAAGAAGCGTCGGCGTAGGGGAGTTTTTCGGCGTCGCCTTCGTCAAAGGTGGCGGTGATGCCTTCGGCTGCGGCGCGTTCGCGGGCCTGCTCGATCAGATTGGGTGCGATGTCCACGCCGGTGACGATGCAACCTGCGCGTGCGGCGGGAATGGCGAGGTTGCCGGTGCCGCAGGCGACGTCGAGAACGCGGGTGCCGGGTTGCAGAGCGAGACCGGAGATGAACTTCTCGGCTGCGCCAGAGATGGTCTTGGCGACGACACCGAAGTCGCCGGCCATCCACGTGCTGCGCATGGATGCTTTGATCTGGTCGATCGAGGGGGCTGGTGAGCTCATGCGGCGCCTCCGGAGTTACGGCGTGGATTCTTCAGTTCCATCAGGCCCGTGGTGATGCCGGAAGATGCGGCGCTTGAAGACGCGGCAAGTATCCCACAATGCAGGTGAGGTGCCTAGAAAAATCGCTAAGGTTAGCGCCGTTTACGGGAGCTTTGTAACCACGGTGCAGGAGCCGTTGCCGCCGGCCTGGTCAATGGTCGCCGGATCGAGGCGGTCCTGCGCGCGCTGGGGATAAGGCGGCACAGCAATGCATCGGCAGCCAGCATCGGCAAGCGAGACATTCTTGAGCAGATATTCAGAGGAGACGGATTTGGCGAGGATGGTTGCCGTGGTCTGGGGATGGCTCGCGTCGAGCGTGTAGGAGTCTTTGACCGAGTAGCCGGTGCCGGCGAACGCGGGGTAGATACCGTAGTTATTCTTCAGCCAATCGGCCTGTTGGTTGTGATTGCCGTCGAAGAGTACCGCAGCGTAGGAGAAGACTCGGCCCAACGTCGTAGGGACGGAGCCGGACGGGGTATCTTCTGCCGTGAAGGCAGATGCATAGCAGGCGGTTTGGATGGTGGGGTCGGTTGGGTTGGCGCTACAGGCGGCGGGGTCGAGCTTCGTGTCGATGGGAATGGCCTGAAAGACGTTAGGCCATGTCGCGAGAATGGCATCTACCTTCGCGGGCTGAGGAGGACGGCAGCGCAGAGCCACCATGTACTGGGTTGAGTTGTCCTGAAGGCCGGAGTAGGTGGGAAGGTCGCTGACCGTGAGAGGCGGCTGGTAGAGCGCGGTAGCAGTGGCGAAGACACGGAGGTTGTAGGACCGTCCGAGCATGGTTACGACCGGAACCGGATCGGGACCGGACTGCGGAGACATGAAGATTACACGCAGGTAGTCGTTCGGCACCGCCTCGCGCACGATGTCGTTCAGCACGACGGGTGCGACGCCGGCGGTGTCGGTAGCAACATGCGACTGGCCTGTAGATGCCAAGATTGTGGGGGCTGTGGCGGTTGGTGGAACAGCGGTAGTTGGGCGAGCGTTGCAGCCCAGACCGGCGAATACGCAGGCTAAAGCTAAAACAGGCAAGGGGAGGAAACACTTGGAACTCAGCATGTGGAGACCTCTGCGGATTAACGCTCCGTACGGGAGCCTGTGGGCGGAAGTCTATTGGATCGGAGACGCTATGTCCAGAAATTCGGTAAGCAAACGATATCGCCTGCAAAGTTAATTCTGCAGGCGATAAGGGTGATGAGAAGTTATCTTAGGCGTTCGCGCCGTGGCATTTTTTGTACTTTTTGCCGGAGCCGCAGAAACACGGGTCGTTGCGTCCGATCTCGTTGGTGGTGCGGCGTTGCGCGGTGGCTGTTGCTGTGCCGCCGGCGTTGCGGGCGGCTTCGAGGTCGCGCTGCTTGCTGCGCTGGAACTCGCGCTCGAGGGCGTCGATGGTGGTTTTCGGCGAGGCTGTGGGCACTGACGGTGCAGGTGGTGGTGCGGGTGCATTGTTGTAGCTGTTCACCGGGCCGACGCCTGCGGACTCCGCTGTGAGGCTCGGCGCGCCGGCGCTGGGAAGCGAGGTAGAGCGCTGGGCGGCTGCGCGGAGGGCGTTGAGCTGCTCGATGGTCTCGATGGGCTGCTGGTCGGGGCCGAGGATCTGCATGCGGAAGAGGTTGCGGCTGGTGTCTTCCTGAAAGCGGAGCATCATCTGCTCGAACATCTCGAAGGACTCTTTTTTGTAGGCGACGAGCGGGTCCTGCTGCGCGTAGCCGCGGAGGCCGATGCCCTCCTTGAGGTGGTCCATGTTGAGGAGGTGTTCTTTCCAAAGGCCGTCGAGGACGGAGAGCATGACGACGCGCTCGTGGTAGCGGAGGTTTGGCTCACCAAGGATCTGTTCCTTGATGTCGTAACGCTGCTTGAGCAGGTCGAAGATGGCGTCGCCGAGTTCGTGGCGCGAGAGCTCTTCGTAGTTGATGACACCGTCGAGTTTCAATCCGAAGATCTCAAAGACCTCGGTGTTGAGGCCGGCGGTGTTCCAGTTCTGCGGCATCGCCTTGACGGGGGCGAACTCGTCGAGGATGTTGGAGAGGATGGTGGAGACGTAGTCGTCGGTGATGAGCTGTTTCTGCTCGACGCCTTCCATGAGCTGGCGGCGGAGGGAGTAGACGGCTTCGCGCTGCTTGTTCATGACGTCGTCGTACTCGAGGACGTGTTTGCGGGACTCAAAGTTCTGCGACTCGACGGCCTTCTGTGCGCCTTCGATGCGCTTGGAGATCATGCGGCTCTCGATAGGCACGCCCTCTTCCATACCGAGCGATTGCAGCAGGCCAGAGACCCAGTCACGCGCGAAGATGCGCATGAGGTCGTCTTCGAGCGAGAGGAAGAAGCGCGAGCTGCCGGGGTCGCCCTGACGGCCGGCGCGGCCGCGGAGTTGGTTGTCAACGCGGCGGGATTCGTGGCGCTCAGTGCCGAGGATGTGCAGGCCTCCAGCTTCGATGACGGCGTCGTGCTCTACCTTGGTGGCGGCGTCGTGTTTGGCGATGGCCTCGTCCCACTGCTGCTGTGGGAGCTCGAACTCCTGCGACTGATACATGAAGCGGACGAAGCCAGCAGGCGCGACAGGGGAGATGGCACCTTCTGCGGGGGAGATGGCGCGGGCGAGGTTGCGCTTGACGATGTCCTGTTTTGCCATGAACTCGGCGTTGCCGCCGAGCAGGATGTCCGTGCCGCGGCCCGCCATGTTGGTGGAGATGGTGACCATGCCAAGCCGGCCGGCCTGTGCGACGATCTCGGCCTCCTTCTCGTGGAACTTGGCGTTGAGCACGACGTGGCGCACGCCCTTCTTCTGCAGGATGTTCGAGAGCAGCTCCGATTTCTCAATGCTGGTGGTGCCGACGAGCACGGGTTGTTTGGACGCGTGCAGGCGCTCGATCTCGTCGGCGACGGCGAAATATTTTTCCTTCACGGTGCGGTAGACAACGTCGGAGTTTTCAATGCGCAGCATCTGGCGGTTGGTGGGGATGACGACGATGTCGAGCTTGTAGATGGAGTTGAACTCGGAGGCTTCGGTCTCGGCCGTGCCGGTCATGCCGGAGAGCTTCTTGTAGAGGCGGAAGTAGTTCTGGAAGGTGATGGTGGCGAGGGTCTGGTCTTCCTTGCGGATCTGCACGCCTTCCTTGGCTTCGACTGCCTGGTGCAGGCCGTCTGACCAGCGGCGCCCCGGCATGAGGCGGCCGGTGAACTCGTCGACGATGATGATCTCGCCGTCTTTCACGACGTACTCGACATCGCGCTTGTAGAGAGCGTGCGCCTTGGTGGCGACTTCGACGTGGTGCTTCCAGTCCCAGTTTTCGGGGTCAGCGATGTTGCCGATGCCGAGGAGTTTTTCGATCTTCTCCCAGCCCTCGTCGGTGATGGTGATGGCGCGGGCTTTTTCGTCGACGACGAAGTCACCGGTCCAGACCTTGGACTGGCTCTCGAAGTTTTCGATGAGCTCGCCCTCGACCAGTTGCGGGACGATGAGGTTGGCGGCAGCGTACTTGTCGGTTGTCTTGTCGGTGGGGCCGGAGATGATGAGCGGGGTGCGGGCTTCGTCGATGAGGATGGAGTCGACCTCGTCGACGATGCAGTAGTACTGGCCGCGCTGGACCTGATCGGAGAGCTCGAACTTCATGTTGTCGCGGAGGTAGTCGAAGCCGAACTCGTTGTTGGTGCCGTAGGTGATGTCGGAGCCGTAGGCCTCGCGACGCTGCTGGTCAGAGAGGTCGTGCACGATGACGCCGACGGAGAGGCCGAGGAAACCGTAGATCTTGCCCATCCACTCGGCGTCGCGCTTGGCGAGGTAGTCGTTGACGGTGACGACGTGGACGCCGTGGCTGGCGAGGGCGTTGAGATAGCAGGGCAGTGTGGCGACGAGGGTCTTGCCTTCGCCGGTCTTCATCTCGGCGATCTTGCCGGAGTGCAGGACCATGCCGCCGATCATCTGGACGTCGAAGTGGCGCATGCCGACGACACGCTTGCCGGCTTCGCGTACGACGGCGAAGGCCTCGGGCAGGATGTCGTCGAGGGCCTGCTTTTCAGCGGCGATGATGGCTTCAGTGTCTGCTGGATCGATGCCGGCGAGGGACTCAGCGATGCGGGCGCGGAATTCGACGGTCTTGGCGGCGAGCTCGGCATCAGAGAGCTGGGAGAGCGTCTGCTCGTGGCTGTTGATCTGCGCGAGGACGGGGAGCATACGCTTGACCGCGCGCTCGTTGGAGGTGCCGAAGACTTTAGCGAGGGCTTTGTTGAACATGGGAGCGTCCTGACTTGCGAGGCGCGGCCGATGAGGCGCGGAGTGTTCGCAATGGGTTCTGATTCTGAGGTGAGGAATAGCCTGACGTACGTCGGCCAATGGGTGCGCGATTGGAGTGAGACGCGCTTAGACTCGTGATGCAGTGACGGCGTGCGTATGAACACTCTGTGCCGCGGGTGGGCGCATGGTCCAGACGGAACGGACGACGATTGCGGGAACTGGTAGCTGCGTTTCGGCCTGCTCGTTCAGGTGACGGACGAGCGGGCTTTCGGGGCGCGCAGTGGCTGCGTTCTGACGCAGGAGCACGCTGATGTAGTGGCCGCCGATGGAGAAATGCTCACCGCGCGCAGAGGCATCTGCTGTGCTCAAGGAGGTAAGCAGCAGAAGAAAGCACGCGAGCTGGGTGGCGCGAGAACGCATTGAATTTCTATTTTAGCTGAAGCACGTTTGCCGGGGCGGTCAATTTGCGGTGGGGCGTTCCGCGCGGTCGACGATGAGGGTGTCCACAGGGCCACGCGTGGCGACCAGTTTGAGGCCGAGTTGCTCCTGGATGGCTGTAAATAGAGGCGCGGCAGGAGCGTCGGAGGGAGCGACGGGAACTTCGCCGCCGAACTGGGTCTCGTCTGGCGCCCATTCGAGGTCGAAGTCGTAGCGCACGGTGAGGCCGGTCTTGTCGACGACGGGGCGGTCGAGCATGGCACGCTGCATCATGGAGACGAAGTCGTGCATGGTAGCGTTGTGCGCGGGGAGATGGATCTTCTGCGGGTAGACGATGCTGATGAGCTTGGGCGGGTCGTCTGCGGGTGCGGTGCTGGGGGTGAGTTTCGGGCCGCCTTTGGCGATCTGGAGCTCGTAGATGGAGAAATCTTTGGGCTCGCGATGGAAGGTGAGGCTGAATCGTTCGGCGAGGAGCTTGCGGAGCATCGCCATCTGCTCGTCATGGTTAGGCTGAATGTCGCTGGGAGTGATGGCTTCGATGTCGTAGTGGTCAGATTCGACCCAGGGCGGGCCGCCGGAGATGGTGCGCGGATTGAGGTCGTAGGCCGCGGCGATCATCAGCTTGAGGGTGTAGGCCTGGGCGACCCAACGATGCGGGCCCTTCATGATGATGAAGCGGCCACGCTCGGCGTTCATATCTGTGGCCTTGATGGTCGCGACGTCAAAGGTGTCGAACTTTGGGCGCGGTGTGGTGGTTTGCGCGCTGAGGCCGGTGACAAAGAGGAGAGATGCGAGCGCTGCCAAGTGCTTGATCATCGGAAACCTCAGGTGTGTCTGCCAATGATTGGACATCAGATGAGCCGAGATGTCATCAGTCGGCTGGTTTGAGGTAGTCGGCGAGAGGGGAGTGGGCATTGCGGACCGCTTCGGCGACGGCTTCGGCGTTCATCTCGGCACCTTCGGCGCTGGTGTGGGTGTGGTCTTTGGGGAAGAGCAGCGCGGTCTTTTCAGGACCGAGGGCTTCGAAACGATCGGCGGCGAGGGTGGCCATGTCGATGACGGGGACGTGCTGGTCGGCGCCGAGCTGGTAGTCGGCGTCGCGGTAACCCATGTCACGCTCAATGTGCGGGTTGCCGGCGGAGTCTGGGGTCCAGATGTTGCGGACGGTGACGGTGAGCAGGATGGGGATGACGCCTTTGGCGCGGGCGTCCGAGATGTACTTGCGCAGATACCAGCCGTAGGTGTGAACGGTCTCCACTGTTTTGCCGGCGAGCGGCCCGGTGGTGAAGGGCTTGGCGATGGGAACATCGACGGTCTCGTCGCCGAGGCCCTTGATGCTGCTACGGCCCTTGGTGTCCTTTGGGACGCTTTCGATGGTGCCGCCACCGTCGTTGTGGCCCATCTGGATGAGGACATAGTCGCCGGACTTCATCTCGGCGAGGACGTTGGCCCAGTGGCCTTCGTTGTAGTAAGTGCGGGAGGAGCGGCCGGCGATGGCGCGGTTCGCGACGTTGATGCGCGAGGCGTCGAAGAGATGTGCGAAGTGGTCGCCCCAGCCGAGGTCGGCGTTGTTGCGGGCGGTGGAGTCACCGACGATGAAGATGGTGGGAAGAGCGGGGTTGAGCGGGGCGTCGCGGTGGACGGCGGTCTGCGCAGGGGTGATGGGCGGGGCTTCCGGCTGCTGTGCGTGAAGGAGAGGAGTGAGTGCGAGGAGAAATAAAGTATGGATTGAAATATAACGCCGCATGGCCGATAGGCTACACCCGCGCAGGTAGGATGTGGGAGTGAAATCCTAAGCGGGTTCCAGAAATGGCATGGAGGCAAGGAATGCGGTTCGTAACGATTTTGGTTTTGAGCATGATGGCGGCAGGGTCGGTGGCGCAGCAGACGCCGAACTGGACGGTGAAGCCGGAGTGGGTGCGGGCCCATGAGGAGTTTCTTGCGAGCGATGCAATGCAGGGCCGCGGCAGCGCGACGCATGATGAAGAAGTGACCGCTACGTATGTGGCGAGCGAGTTTATTGGGTACGGATTGAAACCGGCGCCGGGGATGACGGGGTACATCCAGAGCGCGGAGGTGATTGCACCGATGCTGGATGGTCACGCGACGATAACAGTGGGTGGTGTGACTCTGGAAGAGGGCAAGGACTTCGATCTGCTGATCTCGCCGGGCAAGCCGGCTGAGGGCAAGCTGATGCAGGTGGCTGCGTCGGATGTTAAATCGGCTGCCGTCGAGCGTGGAGCTGCGGTTGTGGTGACCGGAGCGGACGATGGGGATTCCGCATTGGCGGTGTATGGCGCATTGCGTCGCAAGGGCGCAGGTATTGTGATGTTGGTGCAGACGCCTGGTACGGAGAATCTGTTGGGGATGCTCGGCGGACACACACGGACGCCGATTCGGCTTGCGGAGCAGAGCGTGCAGCGCGGTGGAGCAACGGTAGTTCTATTGCGCGCACAGGTTGTTGGGAAGATTGCGGCTGCAGCGGGCACCGTAGTCAATGTTGCGGTGAAGGAGCTTGCAGAGCAGAAGCCCCGTAAAACGTATAACGCGATTGGGTATCTGGAGGGGAGCGATCCGAAGGCGGGGACGATTCTGCTGACGGCGCATCTGGATCACCTGGGAATCGGCAGACCCGTGAACGGCGATGCGGTCTACAACGGTGCGAACGACGATGCGGCGGGAACGACGGCGGTGCTGGAACTGGCGCATGCGCTGGCTTCGGGACCACAGCTGAAGCGGAGTGTGTTGTTCGTCTGCTATGGGTCGGAGGAGATTGGAGAGCTTGGGTCGACGTACTTTGGTGAGCATCCGCCGGTGCCGTTGAAGGAGCTGGTGGCGAACCTGGAGTTCGAGATGATTGGCAATCAGGACCCGAAGATGCCAAAGGGCGTGCTTCTGCTGACGGGGTGGGAGCGGTCGAACCTTGGGCCTACGCTGAAGGCGCATGGTGCGTTGCTGGGGCCCGATCCTTATCCTGAGCAGCACTTCTTCGAGCGTAGCGATAACTATGCGCTGGCGCTGGATGGTGTGGTGGCGCACACGGCTGCGGGCTGGGGAACGCCGCCGACGTATCACCAGCCGGATGACGATCTGGCGCACCTGGACATTCCCTTTATGACGGCGGCGATCCAAAGCCTGGTGGAGCCGGTGCGTTGGCTGGCAGAGAGCGACTTCAAGCCGGAGTGGAACCCGGGAGGCAAGCCGACGCGGTAACGAACTCGGCTATCAGATCAACCGGAGTAGATGAGGGAACTGTCAGGCGGGTATGCTGTGGGCATCGGCTCGTTGCGTTTGCTCTGTGTGAGGGCACCCCGCATAGGCCTGAGAGGATTTGGGATGAGTGAAGCGGCGGTTGGGCTTGCGAAGGCGAATGGCGGGCGGTTTGTTGAAGAGTTGAAGGCATTGTTGCGGATTCCATCGGTGTCGACGGCGCCGGAGCATGTTGATGATGTGCGCAAGGCGGCGGAGTTTGTTGCTGAAGGGCTACGTACTGCTGGGTTGGAGAATGTGAAGCTGATTGAGACGACGACGGCAGATCGCAAGGGGCATCCGCTGGTGTACGGGGATTGGCTGCACAAGGCAGGGAAGCCTACGGTGCTGCTCTATGGGCACTACGATGTGCAGCCCGCGGAGCCGCTGGATGAGTGGAAGTCGCCGCCGTTCGAGCCCACGGAACGCGATGGTGATATCTATGCGCGTGGTGCGGTGGACGACAAGGGGCAGATGTGGATGCACGTGAAGGCGCTGGAATCGCTGATGAAGAGCGAGGGTGGGCTGCCGGTGAATGTTCGTATGATTGTGGAGGGCGAAGAAGAGGTTGGCGGCGAGGGAATTGCGGCTTTTGTCCGAGAGCACGGGGACCAGTTGAAAGCCGATGCTGCGCTGGTGTCCGACACGGAGATGTTTGCTCCGGAGCTGCCGACGTTGTGTGTGGGGCTGCGCGGGATGATCTACACCGAGCTTGAGGCGAAGGGTGCGGCGACCGATCTGCATAGTGGGATGTACGGTGGTGCTGCGCCGAATCCGTTTGTGGCGCTGACGCAGATCATCGCGAAGTTGAAGGATGAGGATGGACACATCTCAATACCTGGGTTTTATGACGGTATTGAAGAGCCGACGGCTGAGGAGCTGGCAGCGTGGAAGACGCTGCCGTTCGATGAGGAAGAGTACCGGCGGCACGAAGTGGGTTCGGGGGAGTTGACGGGCGAGTCGCAGTACAGCGTGCTGGAGCGTACGTGGTCGCGGCCGACGATGGATGTGCACGGGATGCCGGGCGGGTTTATCGGGGCGGGCGCGAAGACGGTGATCCCGGCGAAGGCGGTGGCTAAGATCAGCTTCCGGTTGGTTCCGGGGATGAAGCCGGACGCTACGTTCGCGAAGTACAAGGAGTTTGTGGAGAGCATCGCTCCGAAGGGTGTGCAGCTGAGTGTGCGGATGATCCACTCGGGTGAGCCGATTGTGGTGAGTACGGACAACGAGTACATTCGCGCGGCCAAGGCGGCGATGGCGGAGGTCTTCGGCAAGGAGACGGTGTTTGTGCGCGGCGGCGGGTCGATTCCTATCGTTGGGGACTTTGTGCGCGAGTTAGGGATTCCGACGGTCATGATGGGCTTTGGGCTGCCGGATGACAATCTTCATGCGCCAAATGAGAAGTTCCACCTAGCCAATTTTCATCGCGGGATTGAATCGATTGTCCGGTTTCTCGATAAGGTGGGGGCATAGGTGTCTGCGCCGTTTCCGGAGGAGGTGGGTGGTTACGTCCTTGCAGGGGGCAGAAGTTCCCGTATGGGACGCGATAAGGCACTGCTTGAACTGGGTGGCACACCACTCATAAGCCATGCGGTGAAGAAGCTTCGGCGCGTCTGCATGGGAGTGCGTGTTCTCAGCGACAACGCGGAGCTGGAAGCCTATGCTCCGGTAGTGAGGGACATCCACCCTGGTTGCGGACCGATGTCTGGGATGGAAGCGGCTTTGCGGCATTCGGCTTTTGAATGGAACCTGTTTCTTGCGGTCGATATGCCGTTTGTGCCTACTGCGTTTCTTTCGCGCCTGCTGCGGTTTATCTGGCGTCCACGAATGAATCATCCTTGGGGGGAATGGGTACCGCAGGTGCGGATGTTCACAGCAGACGGCAGGCCGCAGCCGGGACTCAGCATGGTGCATCGCGACATCGCGCCCTTCCTGACCGATGCTCTGGAGCGGGGTGAATACAAGCTGGTACCGGTGCTGGAGGCTGCGGCCCAAGAGGTGGCTGTACGGAAAGGAGTTGCTGCTGGAGGCGGTATCTGGTGCCTTCCACTGACGAGTTTTGAGGAACCGCGAGAAAACGGAACTTTGGAAGATTGGTGTTACACGACGCCGGCGCAAATGGCCGCGTTTCCGTTATGGTTTGCGAACCTAAATACGCCTGAGGATTTTGCCGAGGCCGAGCGTCACGCGGACGCACTCGACACATAAGAGTTGCGCAGCTTCTCGCAGATTGAGGCATCCTATAGGAACTGCATGAGCGAGATAGACAACAAGAACGCGAAAGTCGACGGTTTAGATGCAGACAGCTCAGAGAAGCCTCTGCTTGACGACGTTACGCCGGACGTTGCCCCGACGGTCGAGGAGTTCATGACGGAGTCTGCGGCGGCCAATGAGGCTGAGGCGGACGCCATGGAAGAGGAGGCAGCGCTACAGTCAGGCGGCAGCCTTGAGGCGTCGTCGTTTGCTGCACCGGCGGTTGCTCCTTATATTGCTTTTGAGAATGTGTCGAAGTCGTTTGGCGATTTTGTTGTGCTGAAGGATGTGAGTTTCTTCGTCAATCCAGGTGAGACATTGTGCATCCTGGGTCGAAGCGGTGTGGGCAAATCAGTTTCGTTGCAGATCCTGATGGGGTTTCTGAAGCCTGACAGTGGGACCGTGCTGGTGGCCGGACAGGACATCTCTGGGTTGAGCGAGCGCGAGATGCAGATTGTGCGGCGCAAGGTGACCATGGTGTTCCAGAACGGAGCGCTGTTCGATTCGATCACGGTTGGAGAGAATGTGGCGTTCCCGCTGCGTGAGCGTCGCGACATGGAAGAAGACCAGATCCTGCAGATTGTGCGTGGTCTGCTGGAGATGGTGGGTGTGGCAGGTATGGAAAACGTGCTGCCTTCGGACCTTTCGACGGGGATGAAGCGGTCGGTGGCGATTGCGCGAGCTCTGGCGGCACAGCCTTCAGCGGTGCTGTACGACGAGCCGACGACGATGGTGGATCCCTTGATGGGGCATCTGCTCGGAGACCTGATCCAGCGCCTGAAGGCCCAGCTGCATCTAACGAGCATTGTGGTTACGCACGATATGCGCTTTGCCGAGAAACTTGCGGACAGAGTGGTGTTTCTCCACGAGGGGACGGCGCGCTTCTTCGGGACTACGGAAGAGATGCGTCGGACGAACGATCCTATACTCCATGAGTTCCTGGCACTCGATGAGTTAGTGCTGCCCGGGGTTGCTGTATCTTCTTAGGACACAGTCGGTTGCGGTGGGATTGCATTTCTTCCCGACGATACCGGTGTGGTGGAATTTCTGCTGAAAATGGGCGTAGACTAAACTCAGTTTTCTGGCTGTTTTGTACACCTTGCTTGCTACCCAGTAGCGTTTTTTCTCTCGAGATGTGGCTATGACGATTCCTGATTACCTGGAACAGGTTGTGGTATCTGGCTATGGACGATCGAAGGCCGGGTTGGCCTCGAGACACGGTGGCCTCTCCGCGCGCTCGTCGACGACGGTACTGTTGTGGGCGGGACTTGATTACATCTGCGCCATGGTGGCGGGGCTGATAGCGTTTGGCATTCGCCAGCATAAGGCTATTGCAACCACACATCCTGAATTTTTCAGCCGTTTCTGGATGGACCTCCCGCTCATTTCTGTCGTGTATGTAATGCTGTTTGGCCTTTACCTGGTGGCGTTTGCGCGGATCTACGGTCTGTACCGCGCCGCCGAACATCGCAGCGGACTGAATGAGCAGCGGATGACGATCCAGGCCGTGCTGACGGCCGGGCTTCTGCTTTGCGGAACTCTCTACGTGATGCACGCATATGCCGTCTCCCGCATCGTAGTTGCGCTTACGCTGCTGCTGACGATGTCGGCGATGACGGCGCGGAGAGCTATCTCACGCAAAGTGCGTGAACGGAGATTTCTCGACGGTCGCGAGGTGCGCAATGTGTTGATTGTGGGTGAAGGCCGCGTCGCGAGCGCCTTACGCAGCCATCTGCAATCCCTGCCGTACATGGGCTTTCGATTCAAAGGTTTCGTTTCGATTGATGGTACGCCGGTAGCTTCTCTGGATTCTGAAGTTGTAGGCGGTTTGAGCAATTGTGTCGCTATCGCTCGATCGCTGTTTGTAGATGAGATCTACTTCACGGCGCCGGTGCCGAAGGAGACTGTGATTGCTGTCGTCGAGGAGGCGCACGCGAATGGGATTGATGTGCGTGTGGTTCCGGACCTCTACGATGGGCTGGCATGGAATGCACCAGTGGAGTATGTCGGTCAGTTTCCGACGATTCCATTGCACTGGAAGGACTTTCCACGCGGCGCGTTTGTGTTGAAGCGGATACTGGATGTGGTGGCTTGCTGCGTGGCGCTCATTCTGTGCGCTCCGCTGATGATTACGATTGCGCTGTTGATCAAGGTGGATTCGCCGGGGCCGGTGTTCTACCGCGCGCAACGCGTGGGACGTAAAGGCCGCACCTTCACCTGTTACAAATTTCGGACCATGGTGGACAAGGCGGAGAAGCTGCGTCGCGGCCTTGAGCATCGTAACGAGCGCGACGGAGTTCTGTTCAAGATCAGCGACGACCCACGCATTACGCCAGTGGGTGCATGGTTGCGTAAGTATTCGTTGGATGAGTTGCCGCAGTTTCTGAATGTGCTGGCGGGCGACATGAGCATCGTTGGGCCGCGACCTCCGCTAGCGACGGAGGTGGAGCACTATGATCTCTCCCATCTGCGGCGGCTTGACGTGCTTCCCGGGATTACCGGTCTGTGGCAGGTTGAGGCGCGACAGGACCCTTCATTCGATGCCTATATTTCGTTGGATATGGCCTATGTGGAGAACTGGAGCCTCATGCTCGATATGCGCATATTGGCACGGACAGTCGGCGTAGTGTTCAGCGGTACAGGCACTTAAAGCGGCTCAAAACGACGCCGGGTGAGAGATGCCTGGAGCGCGGTCTTTCGTGCATTCCGGTAGACTAAGATTGTGCGGATCGCGCTGGCGCAAATCAATCCAACGGTCGGAGACTTCGCGGGGAACCTTGCGCTGATCTCGGCTTACGTCGAACGTGCGGCAGCGCAGGGCGCTGATTTGGTGATGTTTCCTGAGCTGGCGACCTGCGGTTATCCACCGGCTGATCTGCTCGAAAAGGAATCATTCATTTTGCAGGCGGAGTCCACGCTGGCTGCAGTGGCCGAGTTGACGCGTGGCGAGGGAAGGCCTGCGATTCTCTGCGGTTCGCCGATGCGCTGCGAAGATGTGCGCGGCAAGCATGTGCGCAATGTCGCGGTGCTTATGGCCGACGGTTCAATACATTCAGTGCAGCAGAAGATGTTGCTGCCGTTCTATGACGTCTTCGACGAACAACGATACTTTGAGCCGGCTCGAGAGCAGTCGTTGTGTGTCGTGAAAAACAAGGCCGTCGCGGTCACCGTCTGTGAAGATGCATGGAACGACAAGATGTTCTGGCCGCGGCAACTTTACCCGATTGATCCGGTAGAAGAGTTGATGAAGCAGTGGGCCATGCTGCCGCAGCCGTTGAGCGGACAGAGGCTGATTCTGAATATCTCTGCTTCGCCCTACTGGCATGAAAAGATCCCGGTGCGGCAGCGGATGCTGGGCGCGCTGGCGAAGCGGCACCGCGCAACGGTCGTGATGGTCAATCAAGTAGGTGCGAACGATAGCCTGATCTTTGATGGCAGCTCGCTGGTTGTCGGTCCCGATGGAGAAGTGGTTGCGCAGGCTAAGAGCTTTGCCGAGGATCTGCTGATCGTCGACACAGCTACGCCTGCAAAGGACCTGGTTCCTGTTGCCGAAGACGAGATCGCGTTGACATGGCAGGCGCTGGTGCTGGGGACGCGCGACTACCTGCGCAAGTGCGGCTTCAAGAAGGCAATCGTCGGGCTGAGCGGTGGGATCGACTCGGCGCTCGTGGCTGCGATCGCTGTTGAGGCGCTGGGCGCAGAGAACGTGCAGGGCGTTGGAATGCCGAGTGAGTTCTCGTCGGAGGGCTCGGTTACGGACGCTGAGAAGCTCGCCGCGAACCTTGGGATAGCCTTCTCAACGGTGCCGATCAAGTCGATCTACGGACAGTTTATGCAATCTCTGGAGCCGTACTTTGAGGGGACTCCGTTTGGGCTGGCGGAGGAGAATGTTCAGCCGCGCATCCGCGGCAGCCTGCTGATGGCGCTCTCTAACAAGACGGGTGCTCTGGTGCTGACGACCGGGAACAAGAGCGAGATGGCCTGCGGTTACTGCACGCTATATGGAGACATGGTCGGCGCGCTGGCGGTGATTGCGGACGTGTACAAGACCGAGGTCTATGCGTTGAGCCGCTATGTGAACCGCGAGCGCGAGATCATTCCGGAGGACACGCTGACGAAACCTCCATCGGCGGAGCTGCGGCCTGGACAGAAGGACACTGACTCGTTGCCGCCGTATGATGTGTTGGACCCTATTCTTCGCGCGTATGTGGAGGATTACGCATCCGCGGAGGAGATAGCGAGTACGCAGAGCGTTGACCTCGAGCTGGTTCGCCGCGTGCTTCGGTTGGTGGAGATCAGCGAGTACAAGCGGCAGCAGGCTGCGCCTGTGCTGAAGGTGTCAAGGAAGTCGTTTGGCATGGGAAGACGGTTCCCTATTGCGGCCAAACGTTAGCGTTTGTTTAGGAAGATCACGAACATATCATGAAGAAGTTCATGACCAAGAAGGGCTGGAGAATGAAGATGACGATGAAGCAGTGGCTGCCGACAGCCGCGTTGACAATGATGATCGCGGGAGCAGCAGCGGCACAGGCACCAGCAGCGGCGGCGCCCCAGGCACCCAAACCGCAGGAGGCTGCTGCTGCAGCGACGCCGACGGCGTTTCCACCTGTGAATCCTAAGAACTTTACGGTGGACACGCCGACAGTTGCGGAGGTGAACTCGTTCCTCAAGTCGATCTGGGGTTATGACACAAACCGGACCTGGGAGGTCGCGGCGATCCTGAAGACGCCTGCTGCCGGTGTTGCCAAGGTGGTGGTCTTTGTTGGGGAGAACGGCCAGGCGGGCGGCGCGAAGACGACGGTGTTTTTTACTACGCCTGACGGGAAACATGCCATCGCTGACCAGGTGATCGACTTCGGTGCGAACCCGTTCGCGGACAACCGCAAAGTGCTCGAGGAGCGTGCCGACGGTGCTGCAAAGGGAGCGACGAGCAAGAACCTCGAGTTCGTGGAGTTTGCCGATCTGCAGTGTCCGCACTGCAAGGAGGCCCAGGAGACGATGGCGAATCTCGCGAAGGACTTTCCTGAAGCTCACATCGTCTTCGAGAACTATCCAATTGCCGAGATCCATCCGTTTGCGTACCGCGCCGCCGCTGAAGGCGTGTGTGTGCGCAAGGCCAAGGGCGATGCGGCGTTCTTCACGTATGTGGCAACGGTGTATGACAAGCAGGCAGGTCTGACCGCGGAGTCCGCGGATGCGACGCTGGCGGCGGCGGTGACTGCTGCGGGCGGCGATCCAAAGGCGGCGGCAACGTGCGCTGACGATTCTGCGACCAAGCAAGCGGTGGATGCTTCGATTGCGCTGGGCAAGGATGTCGGTGTCGATCAGACACCGCTGCTGTACGTCAATGGGCATATGCTGCCGATTACTGCGATGCCTTACGAGACGCTGAAGAAGATCGTCGTCTTCCAGGCCGAGCAAGATGGCATTACGGTGCATCCTCAGCCGTCGCTGACGTCGCTGAAGTAACTTTTGGGGGCCTGAGCGATGAAGATTGTAGTGTTGTCTCCGCATCGTAACGATGCGGCCTTCTCGCTCGGGCTGACGATCGAGAGCTGGCTTGAGCAGGGCCACGCGGTCGAGGTGATGAACGTCTTCACGCGCACCGAGCACGCTCCTTTTTCGGATGCGGGGTCGTTGCATCCGAACGACCGTGCGTCGTTTGCGAGCGCGGTGCGCAAGCGCGAGGATGAGGCCTGGGCGAAGCTCTACGCCAGCGTTGCGGGGCGGGGAAGGCTGACCTTCGACGACCTGAACCTGAAGGATGCGCCTTTGCGACTGCACTGTTCGCCTGCGGAGGTGCAGAGCCGCGTGCCGCTGCTGACCGAGAAGGTGATGCTGAAGCTTACTCGTGCACTGGAAGCAGCGCGTGCGGATGCTTTGGTGTTACCGCTTGGCGTGGGCAACCATGTGGACCATCTGACTGTGCGAATGGGAGCTTTGCCTGCCGACAGCGGCAAGGTGGCTCTGGCGTTCTATGAGGATCTGCCTTACGCGGCGCATGAGCCTTCTGCCGTGGAGGCTGCCGTGCAGGCAAGCTCGCTTGCGGCGGGCATTCCGCTGCAGCCGTACTTCGCAGGTAGTGAGCGGCCAACCGAGGCTGCGGTGGCGCGCAAGCGGCGGCTGGCGCTGTGCTACGACTCGCAGATCGACGATGCGACTGCCGATGCGATTGCAGGCTTCTGCGAGCAGTACGAGGGCCGTGAGCGGCTGTGGGTGAATGCTGCGTGGCGGGCGGCGTTTCCGGCGTAGTAGGCGCTGGGGTGGGGGGACTCCCCCGGGGTACTTTTTGATCGATGTTCCTGTAAAAAGGCGGCTTAGCAGCGGACTTACGGAGGTCTTATCCCTTCGCTGCCGTTGCATTTGATTTAAAGACAAGGGCCCAGCGGCTGGCTGGGCTGAACGTTCTTTCTACTAAGTTCAGTCTATCGTGCGCGTCAATAGGGTTGCCACGTTGCTTGAACAATATGGTCAGGCGATCTCTATTAGCGTCTCACGTAATGAAGTCGAATCACGTCTCCGGGCGACAGAGGAAAGGCTACGCCTAGTTGAACAAGACATCAGAAGCGGCAACAAGAGTAGAGATCAGTCGTGATAGGGCTCGCTTTACTTTGTGCTGTTTCTACAGGGTTCAAAATCTATCGTGTTCAAGTCTCAAAAGGGGACCCGAGAAATAAGTACATCGGCTCGCAAGAAGTTTGCCAAGTAGTCATGCTATGCTTTTGCGCAAAGGAGACACAACATTGCTTCTATCTCAGAAAGTCGCTGCAATAGCGCTGATGACAGCGGGTGCATTCATGGTGCATTCGAGTTACGCTGCGCCCTCCCCGCATAATTCTTGTTTTACTGAGTGTTCCGATATTTTTGCCGCCTGTTCGCTTACCGCTGCCGACAATTACAGCGCTTGCAAAACCAACTGCAATGGCGACCAAGCCTGTCTCGATCAATGTTCCCAACAGGATGCGGACGACTGGCAAACATGCTCGGATGCGTTCGATGAATGTAACTCAAACTGCGATACGTTTCCCCCGACAGAGGTAGCTGATTAATCTTGTGACCAAAATAGACACGTATCTGAATCGATTGGCGAGTCTAGGCGTAATTGTGGCGGCGTGTGCGCTCTGTTATTACCTCTATCAGAGCGCACACCAAGCACATCGCATTCAAGCGAAGCTTGTTCAAGTTGGCGAGAGGGTCTCTGTACCTGGCGGTTTACCGCAAGATAAGCCACAAACGTTGATGTTCGCTCTCCAAGTAGGGTGTCATTTCTGCGAAGAGAGTGCGCCGTTCTACCAACGGATCACTGGCACGATCAATCACTCGAAGTCACATGCTCTTTTTCTTTTTCCTCAGACTGTAGATGTGTCGCGGTCTTCACTTCGCGAGGAAAATGTCGAAGCAGACGATGTCCGCCAAGGAACACTTGCGAGTGTGCACGTAACTGGAACTCCAACCCTCTTGCTACTAGATAGTTCGGGTAAAGTTCTTAGAGTCTGGGTAGGGAAATTGACTCCCGCCGAGGAACAACAAGTCCAAAACTCTTTGTGAATCGCGCATTTGGCGTCGCTTCCACTTGAGCGTGAGCCTTCTCTTGCCTCAAGGAACTTGTGAGGCACGTTAGATCATCAGGGAAGCATATTGAAGAATCCTTCAGAAGCAAGGAATCAACCGTGTCGCTTATCGACATCTAGTTAGACACTAAAGGACGCTGGACCATATCAGCGGATCCAGAAACCACGCAAAAAAAGTTCTCACTCTTTCGAGTGAGAACTTCATTAGCTTCTACTTACGCAGATTGACGATCAGGCCGTTTTGCGACTAAGCTGCGCGTTGTCAGCAGTTGTGAGCGAGTGTGAATCTACTGATCTACTGCCAGCGCCGACAGGCTATCCTCAGCCGCACGAGTGCCTGCAACCCCGCGAACCTATATTCTTGGGGGATGGCTAGAACGATTCTGCGGATCCTGACGGGGCTTTGGGCGCTTTGCATTGCCATAGGGGCAATCATCAGGGGCTACAGATTAGGAGCCGTACTGCAGACGATGGGAGTTGCCCATGTCGCAACTCACTTTGGCGTTTTTGCGGTTCTGGGGATTTTACTCATGCTCAGTTTCGATACACCGGGCATCCGTTTGCTCGGTGTGTGCCTGGGCATCGCTCTGGGTTTTACGACAGAGCTTTACGAACACCTGGCATTTCACGCCCCCATGGAGTACGTAGACGTGCTGGTCGATGCGCTTGGAGTTCTTGTGGGAGCTGCCGCGCTGCTCGTGAAGAGAGTAATCAGACCTCGAGTCCGGGTGTTGTGAGGCTAAGGCAGAAATTTGGGGCGGAGGCTAAAGGATTTCAGCGGAGAGTTGGTTCTAAAGGGGAGGAGTGTTGGAGGCGCGGGTCGGGATCGAACCGACGCATAAAGGTTTTGCAGACCTCTCCCTTACCACTTGGGTACCGCGCCCCTTGGGATCTCTCCGGGCGCAGAATACGCCGACGTCAGCTATTGAGAGGAATCTCGCTGAAGAAGAGAAGGTTGGAGCGGGAGACCGGGGTCGAACCGGCGACATCTTCCTTGGCAAGGAAGCACTCTACCACTGAGCTACTCCCGCCCTGCCACTTACAGAGTATAGCGAGGCTCCAACGGAATTGCAACGTGCGGACGGGGGATTGTCCACAGGAGAGATTGATGAAAAAGGAGTTGCCTGTGGAGCACAATTAAGCGCGTTCTCAGCCCTATCCATTCGCAAAGCGCCTTTCGAAGTGCGGATGAGAAACTGAGATGTCAGAAAACGGAGATGAATGAATGCGTAGTGTCCCGCTGAGAGTGTTCGCCTTCTGCCCAAAGCTAACGCAGGTTGCTGGTTTGGCTGTACGTTCTCTTGTTGTTCTGTACGTTCTCACGGGAAGCTTCATCCATGGGCAACAGCAGGGGAAGCCTGATCTGGTCTTACGCGGAACGGCAACGTATGCGGATCGCCAGACCTATCTTGAAGTGCCTTTCGATGTGGACAAGGATGTGACCCGGGTTACGGTGGAGCTGTCTTATACGGAACATGACAAGCACACCAGCATCGATCTTGGGGTCTTCGATAGCGAGCGCTTCCGCGGTTGGAGCGGCGGAAACAAAAACTTCTTCACTATCTCGGAGACAGATGCCACACCCTCCTACCTCCCCGGCGTCATTGTGCCCGGTCGGTGGAAGCTCATCCTCGGTGTTCCAAATATCGAGGAGGGGATGCGGTCCAACTACGAAGCGAAGATCTACTTCTCCCATCGAACGGACATGCTCAAGGGCTCGACCTTCAGCCAGGCTCCACTGCGGAGTGGCGCTGCCTGGTATCGAGGGGACCTACACATGCACGATGCGCATAGCGATGGCTCCTGCCTCAGCCAGTCAGGTGCGAAGGTGCCTTGTCCCCTTTATAAGACCGTTGAGGCTGCCGCAGCGCGAAAGCTGGATTTTATCGCCATCACCGATCACAATACCGTCTCTCAGTACAACGATATGCGGGAACTCCAGCCGTATTTCGATCGCCTTCTGTTGATGCCCGGTCGAGAGATTACGACGTTTCAAGGTCATGCCAACGTCTTTGGTACGACGGCTTTTATCGACTTCAGGCTAACCAGTCCTCACGTCCCACAGCTGAACGATCTTTTGCAGCAGGTACAGGAAGTGCATGGTCTGTTCTCCATCAATCATCCTGGCTTGCCATCCGGCAGTGCGTGCATGGGATGCGGATGGTCTGTGCCTGATACCGACTACAGTCGCGTAAGTGCAATTGAAGCGATCAATGGCGGTTCACTCGATGGTGCTCTATCCGGCATCCCGTTCTGGCAGGACAAACTCAACAAGGGCCATCGGATTACCGGGATCGGTGGAAGCGATAACCACGATGCCGAATATCCTCCTAAGACGCGTTCGGCGGTAGGACATCCAACTACCGTAGTCTACGCACCGGCTCTCTCCGAAGCCGCGATTCTGGATGGCATTCGGGCCGGCCACGCTTTCATTGACGTAGAAGGGACAGCCGATCGTATGCTGGAGTTCTCGGCGCGTGACGGCGCAAAGACCGCGTCGATGGGTGATGCTATCCTAGCGCCCGCAGGAGATCGGGTGAGTTTTGCGATCAAAATGCTTGCGCTGGAAGGTGCACATCCTGAGGTCATTCTCGATGGCGAGGTTGCCAAACTTGTCGATGCTTCGCCCGTGCAAAGCCAGGAAGAGATGCGCCACTTCGATTATCCAAGCGACGGTAAGCGACATTGGTTGCGAGTCAATGTCCGATCAGCGGATGGCACGCTGTTGGTTGTGGGGAATCCCATCTATCTGAACTTCTGAGCAGCTACTTCCAGAGTGGAGTCTTTCAAGCCCTTTTCTTAGGGGGGAGGGGATCACTGCCTTCGTTGGGCGAAGGACTCGGTCTACTGCGCGGCGGCTGTGGTATGGACTGCGGCGAGGGCTTTGCTTTCGATGTGCATGGTGCCGGTGCGGACGATGTGCGGCGTGATGGTGACGAGGAGCTCGTCGGTGTCGATCTCCTTGTCCTTTTCGGTGCCCTGGAAGCCGGGAAGTTCGCTGATGCCGGGAAGGCCGTCAATGGAGCGAATCTCATTGCGCGAGACCATCGAGGCCAGCATGACGGTTTTGCCGGGGGGGATGGTGACTGTTGAGGTCAGGGCGCGGTTGTCGAGGATGGGAATCTGGTCGATGGAGGAGCCACCGAGGGCTTCGAGCTTGAGGTCGAGTTTGAGGCCGACGTCGCCGCCGTGCTGGATGGTGGGCGTCAACTTGAGCGTGAGGCCGAGGTCTTCGAACTGGAACTGCGGCACGGAGGCAGTGGCCCCGCCCCCGAACTGCGCGAGAAGGCTGGCGACGCTGGTGCCGTTGACGTTGAGTCCGGAGAGCGAAGAGGCCAGCGAGCTGCTGATGCCGGAGCTGTATGTGCCGGTAATGACGGGGTAGCGTGAGCCGGCGCGGAAACTGGATGCCTGGCCGGAGCTGCCGCGTATCTGTACGGCATCAAGCAGGCGAGAGTCGGTTACAGTGAGCGCTGCCTGGAAGCTGGAGTTGGAGCCGAGGTAGAGGCCGGAGTACGCGAGGCCGCCGCCGAAGGTACCGACGAAGTTGGTGAACTGTGAGCCGGTGACGACGCCCGCGCCGACGAGGAACTCGATCTCCGTGATGAGGTTCTGAAGGGGGTTGCCGCTCAAGACCAGCAGGCCGGAGGAGATGGCCTGCGAGATGAGAGATGCGTTGGTGCTGATGAGCGAGTCAGCCTCTGCCGCGATGCTGAAGACGCCCACAGAGGAGGGAAGCACAGCGCCGACGTTGCGGATCTTGGAGGTGCTGACTTCGTAGAGGTCGACGTCGAAGAGCACATCGGTGCCGCCGTCGAGCATGTCGGCGAAGGTGGCGTTGACGAGCTTGAGCGATGGCTCGTCGCCGCGCAACAGCATGAAGCCGCCGGTGGAACTGGCGGTGACTTGCTTGAGGTCGAAGACGTTGCGCGCGACGTTGGCGAGCTCGGTCATCTGGTCCTGCGAGTAGCCGGGCAGGTAGACGGTCTCTTCGATCTGCGGCTGGAACTCCTGCCGGTTGTCGGGCGAGTCTTTGACGAGGAGGACCTGATGCGGCTGCACGGGTACCGCGAAGGTGTGCGTCATCTCCTGCGCGATGCGGGTTGCGTCGACGAAGCTGACGTTGTCGACATCAACCGAGAGGTTGCCGCCGCTGGTGACCGAGGGGTCGAAGGTGGTGGTGATGCCGTAGGCCTGGTAGATCCTCTGCAGAAGGCCGCGCGGGTCAGTCTGCAGATGGAAGTTCTTGGTACCGCCTGTGGCTTCGAGCTGTATTGGGCCGCCGAGGGTGGACGCGATCTCGTTGGCAGGGATCGGGCCGGATGGCTGTTTCCGCGGTGTTGCGACGACGTCGAAGTGCTGGGTGACGATGGGGTTGTCGGGGTCGAGTTTGCGTGCCTCTTCAAGAAGCGAGTCGGAGCGTTTTGTATCTCCGGCCTGCTCTGCTGTCGCGGCCTGACGAACGAGTTCGGTGGCGCGGCCGCCGCGGGCGACGAGCAGCGCGAGGACATAGTCGCGGTTGCCGGGGTTCAGCTTTACGGCCTGCTCGAAGTGACCGATGGCGGCTGCTAGGTCTTTGTGCTGGATCTGCGTGAGGCCTTCGAGGTATGCCTTGTTGGCGTCGCTGGCCTGTTGGGGGGAGATCTGCGGATACGCCGGGCCGGGCGCGGGAGGAGCGGCTACAGGCGCAGGCACTGGCGTCAGCGTGCCTGCCGGCTGGGTCGCTGGCGCGTCGGCGGGAGACTTTTGAGCGAGCGCAGGGCAGGCGCCAAGGGCGCAGAGCGTGCCGAGCGCGAGGCAGCGAGCGAAGCTGTGCCTACGTGATGGGTTGATGCAGAACATCTTCTTCGATGTTAGACGAAAGCGCGGGGCGAAGGTTCCCCCCGCTGCTGACCGCTGTCGCGGTTAGGTTCTCTCAACGGCTGTTGGAGACGATCTGCAGACCCTGGCGATCAGGGCGCACGGAGCGTACGGGTCGTCGCATGCCCTGGCGGATCTGCACGGAGTCGAGGCCAAGTTCGGCGAGTGTGCGACTGAGGGTGTTGCGATGCATGTTCAGCTCTTCGGCTGCTTTGCACTGGTTGCCGCGGTGGTGCGCGAGCACCTCGAGGATGTACCGCTTCTTAAACTCGCGGACAGCATCGGCGTAGGAGACACCCTGGGAGTACATCTGGAGGACGAGATTGTCGAGATCGCGTTTCAAATCGCGCAGCTTCCTTACATCAGAACTTGTA
>Ga0206880_1009_pt1 | contig 27145 bp, 21 predicted proteins | sample Alteio_BWOrgCont_6_FD_152848 | JGI IMG/M metagenome (GOLD analysis project Ga0206880, IMG submission 152848) | Enriched cells from forest soil in Barre Woods Harvard Forest LTER site, Petersham, Massachusetts, United States -... | ecosystem: Environmental > Terrestrial > Soil > Temperate forest > O... | reverse complement strand
GATTTTTTTTCCAGTTTGGCCCTCAATTTATCCACCATTTCATTGGCTTTTTCCAATCTTACACTTTTGGGATATTGATTCACAAACGTCTGAAATTCTTTTATGGCAGCTTTGGTGTCTGTCTGGTCCAAACTATATACGGGAGATGTTAAATAATAACAATAAGCTGCCATGTATGAACATTCTTCGGAATGAGGACTGTTGGGATAGGTTTTTACAAAGCTTTTAAAATGATACGCCGCTAAAACATAATCGCCCAAATTATAGTTGGTGTAAGCATAATAAAACAGTATGGTTTCAGCTTTTGCGGTTCCGCGGTAGATAGAGACTAACTCTTCCAGCAGGGAAATGGCTTTTACATAATTCCCCTTCTCATAGTACTGGATGGCCATTTCGTACTTTTTATCAATGTCCGAACTCCTCACCAGTTTATCATATTTATTGCATGAAGAAACGGCGATTAAACCTATGAAAATCAACACTATGTATTTACTTCTGATCATCTGCTGTTTAAAGGGCTACAAATATAGTATTTTATGGCAAAGTATTGACAATTTACCTGGCAGATTGTTAAAAACTGGGGACGATTAAACTTTTGTAAAAACATAGAATGTTTTACTTTCGCAATCTGAGAGGTTATTTAAACAATCTCTAACGGCGGAATTAAATTTATAGTATATGAGAGATTTGTTTGAAAAAATAAAAGCGAACAGGGGGCCTATAGGACAGCATGCAAAGGAATCGCATGGATATTTTACTTTCCCTAAACTGGAAGGTGAAATTGGAAATAAGATGCTTTTCAGGGGCAAAGAACTGCTGGTATGGAGCCTGAACAATTATTTAGGCTTAGCCAATCATCCGGAAGTCCGAAAAACGGATGCTGAAGCCTCCGCTCAATTTGGCTTAGCCAGCCCTATGGGAGCCAGGATGATGTCAGGAAATTCAAATTACCACGAACAATTAGAATCTGAGTTATCCAAATTTGTGCTTAAAGAAGACACCGTATTGTGCAATTATGGCTACCAGGCAATGGTTTCGGCTATTGATTGTTTGGTGGACAGGCACGATGTTATTGTTTACGATTCAGAATCGCATGCCTGCATAATTGATGGCGTAAGGCTGCACATGGGTAAACGCTTTGTTTTCCCGCATAATGATATTGCCAGCTGCGACAAACAATTGGAAAGAGCCACAAAAATCGTTGAACAGACAGGAGGTTCTATCCTGGTAATTACAGAAGGAGTATTCGGAATGAGGGGAGACCAGGGGAACCTGAAAGAAATAGTAAAATTGAAGAAAAAATACCAATTTCGGCTATTTGTGGACGACGCGCATGGTATTGGAACTATGGGGAAAAATGGCGGAGGAACCGGCGAAGAACAGGGAGTACAGGATGAAATTGATATTTATTTTGGTACTTTTGCCAAGTCATTCGCGTTGATCGGAGGTTTTATTTCCAGTGAAGAGCAGGTAGTGGAATATTTAAGATATAACATGCGTTCGCAGATATTTGCCAAATCATTGCCAATGCCCATAGTAATGGGTGCTATAAAAAGGCTCGAATTAATGAAAAAGCATCCTGAACTGAGGGAAAATTTATGGAAAATAGTAAGAGCATTGCAAAGCAGCCTGAAAAAAGCGGGATTTAATATCGGCGACACCCAATCACCGGTAACACCGGTATACCTGAACGGCTCTATCCCTGAGGCGACTAATTTAATACTTGACCTTCGGGAGAACTTTAATATTTTTTGCTCCATGGTTGTTTACCCGGTAGTTCCTAAGGGAATCATTATATTGCGACTTATACCCACTGCCGTTCATACACTGGAAGATGTTGATTATACCATAAAAGCATTTTCAGGAATCTACGGAAAATTAAAATCGGGTCAATACCAGTCAGAAAAAATTGCAGCTTTTTAAATAAACACTATAATAACTTAAACCTAAAATCATGAATCATTACGAAAACATCAAAACCATTATTGCTTCAATGGAAGCAGATGTGCAAAAATTTTATGGCGGAAATAACGCTGCAGGAACAAGAGTGAGAAAAGCACTACAGGAACTTAAAAAAGCCTCGCAGGCTATGCGTATTGACGTACAGGAAAAAAAGAAAACAAATAAATAATTATCCTTCCCCATTCTCTCCAAATCAAAGGATGATTTGTTATAAGGTAACGGAGATTTAACACATAAAAAAAGCGGCTGAGAAATCAGCCGCTTTTTTTATGTCAAAATTAAAGACCACTGAGCCAGTTCACAGGATCAATGTAAATTTCAGATTTAAAATTTGAGCTGTAGTCCGCCGCCCAATTTTACCCCGGTGAATTTACCGGAAAAGTCAAGTGAATTGGAATTATCCGACGACAAAACTCCTTTGTAATTATAGTCAGGTATATCTAAATTCACGTAGATTCCAAAATGCTTCGTAAGGTAGAACCTGGCACCTAAAGTAAAATCGAGATCCGACCCGTTGGCAGTTTCACTGACACTACTTTGGTCGTTTGAGCTGTACTTAAAATGAGCATAGCCAAAATCTGCCCCCACAAAAACATCTATCCTGTCCATTTTAATGATATGGAAATTCGCTTTCAGAACCACATCTATCCCATTCGCCGCTTCTTTAGAGCTGTCGCTTACTATGAACTTACTGTAACCAAACTGGGCGGCAAGGCCTAACCTGTTAAACAAGCCCACTTCAACAGAAACGGGATAGATTAAAGCAGCTGTAGACGATGTTGTTGTTGTATCCTTGCCAGCGGAAGTTTTGGTTTTAAAATTTATATTGTATATCCCCAGGTTGGTTCCCGCACTAATTACTATGGCGCCTCTTTCAAAACTCTGAGCATTGGTATTCGACAAGAAAGCTGTCAACAACAGCAGAATAAATAGTCTTATTCCATAGTTTTTTCTCATAATGAATTGATTTGGTAGCGCAAATGTAAATATTTTCACAATTATAATTCAACAAAATTCTTTAGCAGGCGCATACCGAATTTGTGACTTTTTTCAGGGTGAAACTGTACCCCCATTATGTTATCCTTTTGCACGGCACAAGTAAAATCAACACCATAATGGCATTTCATCAGTATGTCAGATTCATTTTTACACGAAACATAATAAGAATGAACGAAATAAAAGCGGTATGTTTCATCCAGGTCTTTAGTCAGGGAATGCAGCCGGATATTTTTAACAAAGTTCCAACCCATGTGCGGAATTTTCAATTCCGCATTTTCACTTCCAAAAGAAAATTTAACTGTTTCTGCATTTATCCATCCTAATCCTTTCCGTTTCCCCTCTTCACTTCCCTTTGTCAAAAGCTGCATTCCCAGGCAGATTCCGAGAACAGGTTTTTTTCTGACCAATACATTCTCATTTAAGACCGGCAGCAGGCCTGATTCATTTATCTTATCCATACCATTGTCGAAGGCCCCTACCCCAGGTAAAATTAATTTTTCCGCTGTATTGATTTCATCTTCGTTTTTTGAAACAATAACGTCTGCATAGCCTATTTTTTTAAGCATATTCTGTATGGATCCTACATTACCTAATCCGTAGTTAATTATGGCGATCATAGGGTGATGTAGTGTTTTCAATTCTATGTTTCAAAGATATACAGAATAATAACTTAGAGGGGTTTTGCTTTTAATCGAAAAATGTCCCTACTTCGCCTGACATGACAATAATAATTATTTTTGAAACGGCTTGTAATAATTTAACGACAATTGAAAATCACTTTTTTAGGAACGGGGACATCACAGGGAGTACCCATTATTGCCTGCCCGTGCGGCATTTGCAACTCTCCTAATCCCAAAGACAAACGTTTGCGAAGTTCCGTGATGATTGAAAATAAGGGAAAGGTCATGGTAATTGATACCGGCCCTGACTTCCGCCAGCAAATGTTACGAGAAAATGTAAAACGATTAGATGCGGTAATTTTCACCCATGCGCACAAGGATCATCTCGCCGGCTTTGATGATATACGTGCCTTCAATTATGTTCTTCAAAAAAAAATAGAGGTCTATGCCGATAGTGTGGTACAAAAGGCCATTCGTCGTGAATTTTCCTATATTTTTGAGGAAGTAAAATACCCGGGTATTCCGGAAATTAATTTACATACCATCAACAAGAAACCTTTTCTGATTGAGGAAACCGGGTTTATTCCCATCCGGTTAATGCACCACCGCCTGCCCATATTAGGCTTCCGGGTGGGGGATTTCACCTATATGACAGATGCGAACTATATTTCTGATGAAGAAAAAGAAAAGGTGAAAGGTTCCAAAATTATTGTTCTCAATGCTTTGAGAAGGGAACCGCATATCTCACATTTTACATTTGAACAAGCTATTGAATTAATGAAGGAACTGAACCCCCCAAAAGCTTATTTTACACATATCAGTCACCAGTTAGGCCTACATGATGAAGTGGAAAAAGAGTTGCCCGAGTTTATATCCCTTGCCTACGACGGATTAAAAATTGAATTATAAAAGATTTTCACAAAAACTCATTCCGTTGCTTTCCACAAGCTATTTTAATAGGTAACCATTCATTTTAACTGTTAAGTGCTTGTCTTACCTTTCCCCCACTCTATTCAAAGAGGGCTGTAGAATATGTAAATAATACAACTCTTTTCCCGAATTGTGCAACGCTTATATTTTAAGTGACACAGACCTTTGTAGTGTAATAATTTATCCACAATTTAAATAAAACAAAAATGGAAAAAAATCAAAATGACCAATGGAACCAGGATAAATCCGGTAACCAGTCAAAGCAAAGATCAACAGAAGATGGTAACAGAAATGAAACCAACCCTGGCAATCCAACGGCAAAACACAACAAAAAGGAAGGTTCGAAACGAAGCGACCAAAAAAAACAAGGTAAAAAGAACACAGAAGTTCAACATACCGAAAAAAAAGAAAACAAAACAGGAAACCCAAGTACAGAAAAATGGGAAATGTAAAATGTTTTCTTAATTAAGTAAATGGGGTTACAATTGTAACCCCATTTTAAATTCAATATTAAACTATTCTAAATGAAAAAATTAATTTTAGCATTTCCGGCAATTTTTCTTTCCTGCGGTTTGTTCGCTCAAACCGATCCAGGCTATAATAGAAGTGATGATAATAGGTATCATGATACTGTGAGCATTGGAAGGAATAACAAAACGAGTAAACGTCCATCGGTGAATACATCAAAAACGAATGGTGTGACGATGATACACGGAAAAGTGATGACAGTAAATGGTAGTAAAATGACACCCGTGGTAGGAGATACAATCCTGGGCAAAGGAACAAAAGTGATATCGGACGGAACTATAATTAGAACAAATGGTACAAAATACATGCTAAAAGAAGGGGATTTTGTAGATGTATCCGGTAACTAAAGTAAAGTTGGTGCAGTCAACAAACAGCTCTGTTCAAAACAAGACAGTGAATACATATCCAAATACGTACTCCGGGAATAACATGGAATCGAGAAACGATTCAAAAAAAACCAAATTCACAAATAGCGGCTCCAAAAATTGATTAGTTTTGGTCATTAAATCAAACTCTCCAATCATGAAAACATTAAAAAGTATATTCAAATGGATAGGAATTATTGTCCTGTTATTACTTATTGTTGCGGGTTCACTATATATGGCATACCTGCGTCCGTTTATGCAAAAGATGAAGGAAACCCATACGATAAAATACGATAAGGAATTAACCATTGTACTGGGTGGTGGTGGTAATTCGGGCATATTAACTTCCGACAGCCTGGTATTGGTTATTGATACCAAAATGGATGAAGCTGCCAAGGATTTATATGAAAAAGTAAAAGAACTGGCAGGAAATAAGCGGATTATAGTGGTTAACACGCATATTCATCCTGACCATTCCGGGGGAAATAAATATTATAAAGGGCAAACCATTATTGCCGGGGGAAATTATACCAAGGAACAGTGGATAAAAGAAGCCGGTGCAGAAACATTGCCCACGGAATGGCTGAAAGATACGCAGGATATAATAATGGGAGATGATACCGCTACCTTGCTGAATTTAGGTAAAAATATACACACAGAAAGTGATGTAGTCGTTTATTTGCATAGGCGAAAAATGCTGTTCGGCGGAGATGTGATATTAAACAGGCAGGCTCCCGTAATTTTGGGGAAGGCAGATCCTGATGCTTACCTCGCTGCATTTGATGACTTACCCAAACGGTTTGATATTCAGAAAGTGGTGCCCGGTCACGGAGATATGGGCGGCATAGAGATCATAAACAATTTCAAACAATATTTCAATGATATGAAATTGGCTGCTGCGGATGGATCAAAAGAAAACGAACTGCTCGCAAAATACAAAGACTGGGGGCAGATACCGATCATGATGTCTCCGGGTGCAACGGTAAAAGCGTTCAAAAAAAAGGCAGATAAATAATTTAGTGTAGTGTTAAATCGTGACTTGGTTTAACTGACTTTTTTCGGTGCAATTCCAAGATTTCCATTCCTGAACGCCTCAGCCATGGCTTTGGGAACTTCTGCCTCAGCTTCAATTACTTTTGCTCTTGCTTCCTGCGCTTTGGCTTTCATTTCCTGTTCCAAAGCAACTGCCATAGCTCTTCTTTCTTCTGCTTTTGCCTGCGCAATGTTTTTGTCGGCATTGGCCTGATCTATCTGTAATTTAGCGCCAATGTTTATTCCTACGTCAATATCGGCGATATCTATAGACAGAATTTCAAAGGCTGTTCCCGAATCCAAACCTTTTGAAAGAACTAATTTTGAAATGGAATTCGGGTTTTCTAAAACTGCTTTATGGGAAGCCGCAGAGCCAATGGAAGTCACAATACCCTCCGCAACTCTTGCCAATATCGTTTCTTCTCCTGCACCACCAACTAATTGCCTGATGTTGGTACGAACGGTGACTCTTGCTTTGGCAATTAACTGGATACCGTTTTTCGCCACTCCGGCAACAGGAGGAGTATTGATCACTTTAGGATTTACAGACATTTGTACGGCTTCAAAAACATTTCTGCCGGCAAGATCAATGGCTGTGGCAGCTTTAAAATCGAGGGGAATGTTTGCTTTATCCGCTGATATCAGCGCATTCACTACCGACTGAACATGGCCTCCTGCAAGGTAATGGGCCTCCAGTTCATCTCTTGTGATTTTCAACCCTGCTTTGGTGGTGTTAATCATTGCACGAACAATGACGGAGGGAGGGACTTTTCTCCAACGCATAAAAATTAAATGAATCAGTGATATTCTTACTCCTGATAACAGGGCAGTAAACCACAATCCAACGGGAATGAAATAAGTAAATACGACTAAGAGAAAAATTAGTCCGATAACCAAAACTCCAATTAATATGCCGATATTTTCAGTAATCAATAGCAGGTTCATGTTTTATGATTTTTTTAAAGATACTCAATAAAAATCAGAAAGGAAGTTCGAAATTTTTTGAGATTTAATGATTGGTTATTAGCCTGAATTGTTCAATTAGAAGCGATGCCCACAGAATAAAGTTGCTCCGCTATTTTTTCTTCCGCACTGTTAACCCATTGCCTGAATTGAGCAGGATTTTGTTTGTGAGTGGGCAGGTAGTTCAAAAACCGGTCTATATTAAACGTATCATCGTACATGCCTGTTCCTGTTTTGCAGGCATCACGGGCATTGCAATATTGCTCATAATTGCCCTGTACCGGAACCATAAACACAGGCTTACCCATATACATGGCTTCGCATACAGACTCAAAACCCGCGGTACTCACCAACCCTCTGCACTGCGCCATCCTCTGGAGAAATTTTTTATCATTCAATTGGTGAAAATACAACTGATCATCGTATTTACCGTCCAAACTTTTTTTATCTGTGAAGCAGTGAAGTTCCACACCCGGATTTTTTTTATGCCAATTGATTATTTCTTCTGAATAGCCGCTGTTTACAAGGTACACCAGCAGGTATCCGCCGTCCTTTATTTCCTGGGCAATAACTTCTTTTCTCAGTAAGGGAGGAAAACCAACCACCGAAAGTTTTTTATAGTCGCTGATAGGATAAAAGGACAGGGCAAGTCTTTTCACCGCTCCCATAGAGGTGAACCGGGTATATACTTTTATCGCTATTTTATCCATCACTTTTCCCGCAGGGAATTCATATTCCGGGTGCAGGTAAATGTATTGGTGAGCGATACAGACCATGGGTACAGAAGGACGGTATAAAAAATTATACAAGCCGGCCAAAGGAGTGTAAAAATTAATGATCAGGTCAGGCTTGTGTTCTTTTACTTTTCTATGAATACTCCGGAGACTGTTCATGAAAGCCCCCAGCCTGAATATATTTTTTACGACCGAAGGCAATAATTTTACAGCCTTAATTTTAGCGTCCATTACAAAGCCGGGACATTCAAAAGCCACTATCTCTGCTTCTATTTGTTGTTTCACAAAATCAGGTATCTCCCTGTGGGGGTTTATGCCTATCAACACGCAACTTACCCTGTGTCCCGCCTTTTTAAGCATATTGTAAATGCTGATGGACTGCGTCATGTGTCCCCTACCTTCTCCCTGCACAATGAACATAAAATTTACCTGCGTCATAAAAAATAGTTAAAATTATACACTATTCCCAATGTGATGTAAAATGTATAATGGAAGATTTACATCAAGTGCTTTTTTAATCGTTTACTGTTTTTTCTTAGCCCTTTCATATTGAACCGGCCAGGTTACATCCACATTTAATTCATGCGCCGCCCTTCTTGGAAAATAGGGATCACGGAGCATTTCGCGGGCCAATAATACAACATCTGCTTTATTCCCGGAAATAATAGCATTGGCTTCTTTTGATGTTACAATAAGTCCCACTGCCCCGGTTAAAATACCTGTAGCTTTTTTAATGCTCTCTGCAAAAGGAACCTGGTACAAAGGCCCAATCGGAATTTTTGCATGGGGTACATTTCCACCGGTAGAACAATCAATTAAGTCAACCTCCATGGTTTTTAAAACTTCCGCTAATTTAACTGAATCGGTTTCTGCCCATCCCCCTTCTGCCCAATCAGTAGCAGATATTCTTACAAATAAAGGAAGGTGAAGCGGCCAAGTAGTACGCACACTTTTTATGATCTCCCTTAAAAAACGAACCCTGTTTTCAAATGCCCCCCCATAGTTGTCCGTTCTCTTGTTACTCAGGGGAGAAAGAAATTCATTGATCAGGTAACCATGCGCGGCATGTATTTCTATCACTTTAAACCCGGATTTTAAGGCCCGGGCAGCAGCATCTTTAAAATCGTTGATAAGCTTATTTATTTCATTGAGGTCAAGTTCCTGAGGCTGTGGGTCCTCTTGTGTAAAAGCAATAGCACTGGGCGCGACCGGTTGCCAGGCTCCTTCTTCCTGCCTGAGCGCTTTATTCCCTTTCCAGGGCGAATGATGGCTGGCTTTGCGTCCTGCATGCGCCAGCTGCATACCGGCAATTGAACCCTGTTCTTCAATAAACGCAGTAATGCGTTTCAAAAAAGGGATATGCTCGTCTTTCCATATTCCCAGGTCGCCGGGCGATATTCTTCCTTCCGGGTTAACGGCCGTAGCCTCGGTAATAACTAAAGCTGCGCCCCCCACAGCCCTGCTTCCCAGGTGCACCAAATGCCAGTCGTTGGCAAAGCCATCAGTGCTGGAATACTGGCACATGGGTGAAACAATGATCCTGTTTTTCAGTTCAATATTCCTGATTTTTAAAGGAGAAAATAAGTTGGCCATCCTGTTTATTTCAAATTCTCTAATTTATGAACATTTCGTCAAATTTATAAAAGCTATGCCTCCTTAAAAAGCAAAAACCGCCTGATTTTTCAAATCAGGCGGTTTTAAGTTCAAAATCTCTCTATTTATTGAGGTTTTGTCTCTGTCTTCGCTGCACTTTTCTTCGTTCCCTTTGATTTTTTTGGGGCTTTAGTAGTGGTCGTTTTTGCATCCTTCTTAGCAGGAGTAGCTGGTGCTTGTTGCGCAAAGCTTGCAAATCCAATTGCTAAAGCTGTTGCAAGTACAAAAATCTTTTTCATGGCTTTGTTTTTTTTAGTTTGTATAAGATGACATGCAATTGCCATGCCAAACTTTAAAATTGCAGCATATTTTATCAAACCGGGTTCAGATACTCACCAGAAACTTTCCTTTGTTGTATATAGCCAACGCTTTTCCCTGAAGGGCAGTACCTATAAAAGGTGTATTTTTTGATTTGGAATGAATGTGCCGTTTTTCCAATTTCCAATTTAATTCAGGGTTAAAAAGGGTAAGATTGGCCTTTTGCCCTTCTTCTATTCCGGGAACAGGCAGATTCAGAATCTTTCTCGGGTTTAATGCCATTTTATCAATTAACTTCTCAAGCCCCAAACGACCTCTTACAGTATTGGCAATTGCAAACGACGATTCCAAACCGGTAATTCCGAATGCGGCATGATCAAACTCTGTTTTTTTATTTTCTTCATCTTCGGGGGAATGATCGGAAACAATCACATCAATCGTTCCATCGGTCAAACCCTTTTTAAGGGCTTCTATATCGCTTTTAACCCTCAGGGGAGGGTTTACCTTACAATTGGTATCAAAATCCTCCAGGTGATTGTCCTCTAATATCAAATTGTATGCATTCACCGATGCCGTTATCTTTAGCTTTTTAGCCTTAGCTTCCCGGATGAGTTGAACCGATTTCGCAGTCGAAACAGAAGAAATGTGTATCCTGGATTCAGTATATTCTGCGAGATAAATATTCCTGGCAACCATCAGTTCTTCTGCAAGTGCAGGCATTCCCTTTAATCCAAGCGCAGTGCTTGTATTTCCCTCATTCATCGTACCACCTGCAGAAATGTCCCTTTCATCGCAATGCGTCATAATCAAACCATTGAAATTTTTTGCGTACAACAAAGCCCTCATTAAAAGGCCGGCATCCGCAATGGATTTTTTATCGTCAGAAAAAGCAACTGCACCCGACCGGTACATATCATACATCTCCGAAATATCCTTTCCCTCCAGGTTGTAGGAAAGAGCGCCAACGGGAAATACGTCAACAATGGAATCGGCCGTTTTATTCTTTATGTATTCCACATCGGCTTTTGTATGAATGGGAGGATGCGTAGATGGCATTATGGCAACTCCCGTATATCCGCCATGAGCGGCAGCCTTTGTTCCGCTTATTAAATCTTCTTTGTACTCATATCCCGGGTCTCTGAAATTAACCTGCATATCAAACCAACCGGGAGAAACATGGATGTTTTCGGCTTCAAAAATTTTTGAATTTTTTTCTTTAATGTTGGTTTTAATTGATCTGATAATTCCATTTTCTATTAAAATATCTACTCTTTTACCATTGTAAGGTGAGCCCGGACTGATAACTTTTGCGGATTTTAGTAGTACGTTCATAGATATGAGATATGAGATATGGGATATGAGATGTGAGACAAGAAACAAGAGACAAGAGACAAGAGATTCAAATTCATTTTATTTCAGGTATCTTAACAGTGCTATTTCCGTTCCTAAAAAAATCAACGCTAAAATAACACAAAGTTTCCACAATTTCTTTCCCTGGTTTAATTCAATCACTGTTTGTGTTAAACTTTTGGCTTCGGTGCTGATAATTTTAAAATTACTCCATCCCTTCGATTCAACCTGTCCGTTTAACTCATCGGATGTGTAACAACTTAAATCCGATTCTTTACGATCGTAATTGAAAGCGAGGGCTGCAAGCGGTTCGTTTTTCTCCAGCAGGTTGTAATTTCCGGCTTCCGTTATTTGCCCATGAATAAACAGGTCGGTTCCCGATTCTGTTACTTTATGTTCCGGAATAATGTCAAAGTTTCCGTTGACATTTTTTATATGAAATACCTCATCCTCTTTAATATTTGTATTGGAGGTCTCTATCACTTCATCCCTTCCTATGGTGTAAAACAGTTTCTGTATTGGCTTGCTGTACAAGGCTATTTTATAGAGGATGGGGACAAACAAAGCATGTTTTGGAAAGTTGCTGAATTCAGCATCCAAAGGAACACCGGAGAGGTATATTTTTCCTTTCTCAAAATTGAACCGGCTCATCAATACATCTCCATTGAGCAATTTCAAGAGGTATTCGCCATTTGAACGAATGTTCTTACTGATTTTATAATGCTTGTGTACTACAGGCAAATCAATTCCTGCAGATTTATTCCGGCTGTTTTTTTCATCAAACACATCACTGAAAATAATATTTTCATAATTGATGCGATCTGCTTTAGTATCAGCAGTATCGAGGTTCTCATAATAATCCGATTTCAATGAAATAAAAAAGTTGCTGTAAGAACTGTACTCCATTTTTTTTCCCGGAAAAACCAGGACAGTTCCCCCGCTGCCGATAAACTTCTTCAGTTCCTGTGAAAGACCGGATGAAATACTTGTTAACCCGTTTAAAACGATAAGCTGATAGGCAGAAAGAACAGAATAATCCAATTTATCTTCAGGAACATTTTTAAAAACAAACAGGGAATCTTTTCCAAATAAGGAATTCAGGTACGGGCTTTCATTTGTAAATGCAGTGCTTTCTGAGGAGTTAATGGAAAGAACTGCAATTTGCCTGGCAATACAGAATGAAAAGAAAAACTGGTCATCAAAAGTTACGGGGTAGTCGCTTATTTCAATCTTTCCATGTTGCAGCCCTGTTTCCCGCAGCACAAACGATAATTGTATCGTAACCTGGTCGTTTGCCTCAACATGGAAGCCGGCAATTGCCTTTTGCTGACCATTGATATACAATTTAACAGGATTGTTTTCAATTTTAGTATCCGACTTGTTTTTGATCCTCACGTTCAGCTGCTGTACCTTGTCCAATTGCTGAACAGGTTCCGAGAACCAGCAGGAATCAATGTAGGCATTGTTTCGCTGTTGTGCCACAATCGGAATAAGCATGACATTGACGGAAGTATCATTCGTAACATCTCCACTCCCGAAAACACTTTTCTGAAAATCGGAAATGATATAGGCATTTTTATTCCTGTATTTATCCCCATTTAGCAAGTCGAACTGCCGGGAGGTAATTTCTTTAAGTGTTTTCACGCCCGGACTTATTTTAACCTCATGCAGCATTTCTGAAAATTCTTCTTTACTCACCAACCTTTGGTGCCTTCCTTGAAAATCGTTCGTTAAAAGCTGGAACTGATCACTGTAATTGTAGGCACCTGCTATTTCCAATGCCCTTTTTTTCGCTTCATCCAGCAGGGTACCATTTTTATTAACTGCGTCCATACTAAAAGAGTTATCAATAAAAATACTTACTGCATTATCGCCCATTATTAATTTTTTGTTTCCTGAGGGAAGATAGGGTTGAGCAAAAGCAAAAATTAAAAAAGTCATTGCTAACATCCTTGAAATCAGAACTATAAGATGCTTTAGCTTTGAATGGGATTGAGTTTCCTGTTGAATTTCTTTGAGAAAACGTACATTGCTGAAGTAAACTTTTTTGAATCGCCTGAAACTGAAAAGATGGACAATGATGGGAATGGCAAGGCCTGCAAGAGCGTATAAAAATCCGGGGAATACAAATTTCATGAAGTAACAAAGATAATGAACTTTATTTGAGATTTTTCCGATATTTGTAGTATACCAACATCAAAATGGATGACTAAAGTAAAGACCTTAGGACAATTTATCATTGAAAAGCAGGCTGACTTTCCCTACTCAAAAGGTGAACTTTCGAGATTACTGAGGGATATCGGCATTGCATCGAAAATTGTTAACCGTGAGGTGAATAAAGCAGGATTGGTGAATATACTTGGTGAAACGGGTAATACCAATGTACAAGGCGAGTATGTAAAAAAATTAGATATTTTTGCCAATGAACAGTTTATTGCAGCCCTCAGTTCGGGAGGGGAATGCTGCGCCATTGCTTCGGAAGAAAATGAGGACATTATTATCATTGACAACGCCGTTTCTCAAAATGCCAAATATATTGTTGCCATTGATCCCTTAGATGGTTCATCCAACATTGATGTAAATGTTTCGGTTGGAACGATTTTTTCCATTTACCGGAGAACCTCCCTCAGCGGCCCTGGCACTACTGAGGATTTCCTGCAGCAAGGCACCGAGCAGGTTGCCGCAGGTTATGTGATTTATGGCTCATCCACCATGTTAGTCTATACTACAGGGAAAGGCGTTAACGGATTTACCCTCGATCCTTCCATCGGCGAGTTTTGCCTGTCGCACCCTGGCATGAAAATCCCAAAAAATGGAAAAACGTATTCGATTAACGAAGGATATTATATTCATTTCCCCGACGGAGTGAAAAAATTCATCAAATACTGCCAGGACGAAGACAGTAAGACCAATCGTCCCTATTCATCCAGGTACATTGGCTCTGCAGTGGCCGACATTCACAGGAACCTGATAACAGGCGGAGTGTTTATTTATCCTACCACCTCCCTGTCTCCTAAAGGTAAATTGCGCCTGTTATATGAGTGCAACCCATTGTCATTTATTTTAGAACAAGCCGAAGGTAAAGCAAGTGATGGATTTAAAAGAATCCTGGAAATTCAACCGAAATCCCTGCATCAAAGAACACCTTTCTTTATCGGATCGGCTGATATGGTGGAGAAAGCAGAAGATTTTATGACAAAATATTCCGTTGTTCAAGTCAAAGGTTAGTTAACAGCCATCTTAAGCCCGGTATGGCCAAACAGCAACAAAAAAAAACAGGTACTAAAAAATTTGTTCCCCAAAAGTTCGATTACCGCTGGCCTATATTAATAGCCATCATTGCTTTTGCTCTTTATGCCAATACCATTAACCACGATTATGCTCTTGACGACTGGGGGGCAATTACCAATAACCAATTCGTACAGGATGGTTTTAAAGGTATCCCCCAACTGCTGAAAGTTGATTTGTGGCATTTCGGTAACCTCACCTTAGGTTATTACCGTCCTCTTTCACTCATCACATTTGCCGTTGAACATGAGCTCTTCGATAACAATCCCCACATCAGTCATTTCATCAATATCCTGCTCTTTGCCTTCACCGGCTTTATGTTGTGCCTGCTGTTAATGGAATTATTTTCAGGCTATCACACGGCCTTTGCTTTTTTAATCAGCCTGCTTTTCATAGCCCACCCCATCCATACAGAAGTTGTGGCTAACCTCAAAAGCAGGGACGAGCTGATGAGTTTCCTGGGTGTAACGAGCATTCTGTTTATCCTGTTGCGACATAGCGAATCTGTAAAGAAAAAATACTTCATCATCAGCTTGGTTATTTTTTACTTAGCCATGCTGTCGAAAGAAACCGCCATGACGGGAGTCGTCCTCCTGCCTGCAATATTGTACTTTTTCAGGCAAAAAAGTATTCCCGAATGTATCGGCAAAGCCATTCCCTTTGCCCTGGCAGTGGGACTGTATTATTTTCAGAAATACAAAATGATGGGAACACTCACAGGACAGGTGCCCAACGATATTGTTAATTATCCTTACGTAAATGCAAAAATCACCAGTAGTCTCATCATATTTTCTTATTGTATTAAACTGCTGTTCCTCCCCCACCCTTTGATGTATGACTATTCTTACAATCAAATACCCATTGGTACCTGGGCCAATCCATTAACCTGGGTAGGATTAGTGCTTTTTTCCGTCCTCCTGTTTTTTGCCATCAGGGGAACCATTAAAAAAACGATATGGGGCTTTGCTATCGTATTCTTTTTTGTAACCTTCATACCTGCATTGGGGTTTGTATTGATACGGGGCGGTATAATGGCAGAAAGATTCCTGTATTCAGCCTCTCTTGGATTTTGCATTGCTTTAGTTTATTTTTTGGGCCTATTGCTGAAGGTAAATTTCATTGACAAGGAAACCCGCTTACCGGCCTGGATAAAAAAGAATTTAAAAATAATTTCCATCACAGCAGTTGTGTTTCTTGCCTACTCGTTCAAGACCATTGACAGGAATAAAGCATGGACCGATAATTTTACTTTATTTTCGACTGATATTTCCCGTATCAATAACAGTTGCCAAACCAACAAGCATTATGGCAGCGAAGTAATTAACAAGGCCATTGCGGAAAATGATCCTAAAAAGAAACTGGCTTATTTTAATGAGGCCATTCCTTATTTATGGAAAGCCGTTACCATACATCCGAAATTCGGTGAGGCCTGGTGTACACTTGGCGTAGCATACCAGGTAGTGAAACCGATACCTGATTCGGCTATCTATTTTTACAAAAAGGCCATTGAGTCGTCGCCGGGTTATGCCATCAGCTATGGCAACTTAGGAATACTCTACCAGTCTCAAAACAAGTATGCCCTGGCTTCTTATTATTATAACAAAGCCATTGAAATAAGCCCGACATTTCTCGATGCGCAACGCAATGCAGCGGCCCTCAGGAAAGCCACAGGAATTGATGTACATGCCTACCCCGGGGGAGAAGCTGCACCACCTTCCAACATTGTTTCATCCCCGACAGCTCCCTCAGCAGAACAGCACGATCCCAAATATTATTTCGACATGGGAACAAAATATGCCACCCAGGGAAACTTTAACAACGCCATAGCCAACCTGCAAAAAGCAATTGAGCTGGACCCTAAATATTCTGATGCCTACGTTAACCTTGCTAATTCTTATGGAATGCTTAAAAACTATGAAGCAGCCATTGAAACTTATAACAGGTTGATCAGCTCTCTCGGTCCGAATGTGCGCGTTTACGAAAACATGGCTGTTACCTACGATTTAATGGGCAACGAGCAGCAGGCAGATATTTGCAGGCAGAAAATGAAGGAGTTAAAAAAGTAATTTCCGAATGCCTTGTTGAGTAAAATTAGGAATCCACAATCCCTTTACTAAAGCAGTTCAAAATTACTTACCCATGGGTAATCGCTTAAAAAGAATAACCACCGGCAAATAATTTTTGAACTGCTACACTTGCATAAAATAGCTAAGCCAAATGCTTTCTAAATTAAAAGTTTTAGACTATTTCTTTTTATCTTCACGGTGTTCGCGATGGTGTCTTTCCTTTTTGTCTTTTTTCACGAAGACGAAGCATGAAGAGAAAAATACTGATGCGATCATTGTAATAATCATTAATTGCTTTTTCATAGCTTTATATTTTAAGTGTTTGATCATATATATGCGGGAGCATCTATAAAATGGAAAATATAAAAGCAATTTATTTAAAACTATTTTGTAAAAGATTGGCAGTGATGGAGATATCCATTTACAAGACATCGTACTATTTCAGTAATGGTTCGGTTTTTGTTTTATGTTATGATATTTTACATTGCAAGTATATTTAGTAATGCGAATCAAGGGCTGAAATATGAAAATGCACAATAGCAGTCGTACCAGGCACAAGATACCTTATCAACCCTTGATTCGATATTGGTAATTGTTACGCAAAAATCATGCATAAAAGAGTTACTTTTTACTTCTTTCTTTTTACTTTCTTTTCACTTTTTAATTTATCCTTTTCCAAAGACAGGGTTAAAATAGACAGCCTGTTGACTCAAGTGCATTTAGCCAAACAGGACACAGAAAAAGTAAATTTGCTGAATAACCTGGCACAACGATTTGCCGAATCATCCGATGGAGGGGGACCCGGTTCCTATTATATTGATTCTATTATGTATTATGCAACTAAGGCAAATGAACTGGCAACAAAGTCTAATTTTAAAAGAGGAGAGGCAATTAGTTTGTTTAAACTAGCAACAGCCTGTTATTACAAAGAGCTCTTTAAAGAAGCCATAGATTATATCCTACCAGCTATAAGAAAATTTAAGGATTTAAATGATCAGGATAATGTAGCTTTAGGATTAAACAATTTGGGTTATTTGTATGGACAACTGGGCAACCAGGAAAAAGCTTTGGATAGTTATTTCAAAGCGCTACCCGTATTTGAAAAATTACAGGAAAATTTTGAAACCGCCCATTGCCTGAATAATATCGGCTTAATTTATATTGATCAAAAGAATTATGAAAAGGCAAAGGATTTTTTTGATGAGGCTTTAAAATACAGCGAATTATCAGGAGATAAAAGAACAAAAGCGATGAGTTTAAATAATTTGGGAATCGTTTACAAAAAACAAGAAGATTATGAAAAAGCATTAGACAACTATTTAAAAAGCTTGGAATTATACGAAACCATGGGAAATAAGAAAGAGCAAGCGGTTGCTATTGGTAATATCGGTAAACTGTATTTTTCGAAGGGAGACACTACTAAGGCAATGGAATATTATGAAAAAGCGCTGAATATTTTTCAGGAAATAAACAGCCAATCAGGTATATCATTAAATTGGGGGCGAATTGCTGAAGTTTTTGAACGCGAATCCAAATACGATGATGCCCTGACCTATTATAATAAAGCCTTACTTTTAAATGAAAAAATGTTTGGATTTTATTATGAGCTTAACACGAGTTATCTCATTGAGATGGCCAATTCTTATTCAAAAAAACATGCACTGCTAAAAGCATTGCAGTTAAATCAACAGGCTATCATTTCTGTTGATTCAACTTTTAGGGATACTTCTGTTTACAGTATTCCCGGTTCCATCAACAAATTTTCGAGTAACTATTTTCCAGAGGCATTGTTGCAAAAAGGAAAGTTATTCCACGATTATTACTCCAATTATACGCACAATCCAAGGGACTTAAAAATGTCTTTCGACACTTACCTGCTTACATCAGCGCTGATAGACAAGATTCGTACAAATTACAAAACGGAAAGCGCTAAACTGGAAGAAGGTAAAACAGCAAAGGCAACCTACGAAGACGCGATTGCTGTTTCCAATGAATTGTATGCTGTTACAAAAGATAAGCGTTACCAGTTCTATACATTGGAGTTTGCCGAAAAAAGTAAATCAATGGTGATGCTGGAATTAGCTAATGAGACAAAAGCAAGGAGGTTTGCAGGTATTCCCGACAGCTTGCTTGCAAAGCAGCACGATATGAAACTTGACTTAACTTTTTATGAAACCCAACTGGAAAAAAGTAAAAGTAAAAAAGAAAAGAAGGATAGTATACGTGCCAGGGACTATGAAGATCGCTTGTTTGTGTTGAAAGAAAAAAACGAAGAATTAATGACCAGCATAGAGAAAGAATACCCACGATACTATGATCTCAAATATCAAACTAAAATTGCTTCGATAAAGGATATTCAAAAATCATTGGATAATAAAACAGCTATGCTTGAGTATTTTGTCGGTGACAGTAACCTCTATATTTATACCATCACATCTACTGATTTCGCTATTTATTCCTGTAAAAAAGATTCGCTGTTAAAAAGTAAAGTAAATGACTATTGCGGGGCAATAAAAAAGGCGGAAACGGAAAAATACCTCGTCAGCAGCAAAGAACTTTACAGAGAATTAATGCAGCCCGTTGAAGCCGGAATTTCAGGAAAGGAAAAATTAATTATCATTCCGGATGATATTTTGTATTACATGCCTTTTGAAGCCCTGGTTAAAAACACTGCTGTTCAGGATAAAACAGACTTTTCCAAATTAAACTATTTGGTAAAAGAACATTCTGTTGTTTATCACTATTCAGCTACTTTATATTTAAAAAGCGTGGTAAATAAACCCAATGCACCTGTTGCAGGCAACAATTTAATTGGTTTTGCTCCCGTGTTTAAAAATGAGACCGGCAATGGACTTATTACCGCAAAAATAGAAGCTTTGGATACCAGGAACAACCAGGAACCCATTCTACGATCAATAACCCTGGATGGAAAAAAATTCAATGAACTTCCCTATTCGGAAGAAGAAGTTCGTTCCATAGTAAATGGATTTAATACATCCAATCATCCTTCAGTCGCGTATATTGAAAGTTCTGCCACTGAAGAAAATTTTAAACAAAATGCTCCGAATTACACCTACATTCATGTTGCCACACATGGTTTTGTAAACGAGGAAAATCCTGACTTATCCGGCCTGATTTTTTCACAACCGAAAGATTCTACCAGCAAAGAAGACGGTATTTTGTATGCAGGAGAGTTATACAATCTTGATTTAAAAAACACGGACCTAGTTGTACTGAGCAGTTGCGAAAGCGGTATAGGCAAACTCGTTAAAGGAGAAGGGTTACTTGCTTTGCCAAGAGGTTTTTTGTACGCGGGAACACCCAATATTATTTATTCGCTATGGAAAATAGATGATAAACATACCAGCGAATTGATGCAGGGATTTTACAAAAATATGCTCAGCAATAAGAGTTACGAAAACTCCCTGCGTGCTGCCAAGCTGGCCATGATAATAAATCCTCAGACTGCTTTTCCTAAAAACTGGAGTGGTTTTGTGCTGGTTGGAAAATAATCCGATGTTTGTTCACTTCACGAAAAACTTCCCTACATGCACCAGGTCATCCTGGGTTTCAAGTTTCCAATAATAAAGGCCCGGCTTAAGTCTTTCCTGTAAAACAAACTGATCCTCTTGAACAGAGTAGTTGTAAAGTTCTTTTTCACTGTTATCAACTATTTTCAACCACAACTTTTCATCAGATTTAAACTCCCATTGAAATTTTATGCTACCTTTCAATGTATCATTATTATAAGGGCTCAAAATCTTAATATCCGATGAGCGGGTGTTTGTTTGAATTAAATCTTCCAATACCGGAGAGGGCGTATAAGCCAGCAAATTTTTCGAGCCAGGCTCTTTAACCTGCTGAATTTTTTCAGCAGATTGATTTTCTTTTTTATGATCCGAGGCTACGTTTTCCTTTTGCTGAATTTCCAGGGAATCTCTTACCTGAGATTTATTAATTGCCTGGTAGTCACCGTCCTTTAACTTGCTAAATACTAAGTAGCAAAGCCCCGAAGTGACCAACACGACGGCTGCCACACGCCATAGATAGTTCCAATTATTTCGGGGTTTAAGATGGTCAAAATAGGGATGGGGTCCTAAATTGGCATAATTCACTTCTTTCTGAATGGAATGCAATTCGGTTACTTCGTGCTTGCATTTCATACATTCTTCCAGGTGATCAATGACTTCCGGCGGCAACTGATTTAGCCTGGACAATATTAAAGCGTCCACATACAGGGCAATGCCTTCATCATTCAGATGTCCTTCCGCATCGAACAATTCAGGAGTTTTCGTATAAAGCTTTTTTATCATGATGGCAGGATTCTATATAGATATGAAATTACCAACGGCAAATGGAAAAAAATAGTATTCTCTTTTGGTTCAGTGGCATAAAAATCATCAAAAAACGTATGCTGGTGTTTCTTCAAAGTATTTTTGAATCAATATTTTAAAAGTTTCTTTAGTATAATTTGAATGTTTAGGATTTCCATTCAGTAACTCAATCATTTCATCTGTCTTCAGGTCCATCCATTTTCTTATGGCATCAACCGTATTATTTTTATTCCCGTACTTGTTTAAGTAAGGCGTTATTATTTCATAAATATCTTTATCGTTCATCTCTTTCCCTTGTCCGCTAAAAACAGCAACTATTCTTTTTTTATCCTCTTCGTTGCAATCCGTAAAACACAATAACACATCTTCCCCGGAAATGGAAACATTAAAAAGCAGCTTTAGCAACAACTTTAGCTTTTCTCCTGATTTATTATACATCAGCAGAATGGAAGATACTCTTTTCAGTTCACCTTCAATGACAAGCGAACTCCACATTTTTTTATCCTCGTATGGAATGTCGTAATCTTCTGTACTACCTGCCGAAGAAACAGGACGCCATTGACGACTCCTTTGAATTTCAAGACATAAATTACTAACGATTTTGGAAAAATAAGTATTCAGGTAAGCAGTACCATTATAGGTTTCCTGTATCCTGTAAATGATTTTAGTCAATAGTTTTTCGTTGATCATCTGTTTGACCTCATCCTTATCTTCATAAATAAAAAATCTTTTTTTTATGAACCCGGCAATAATTATCTCAATGATTGGTTGATATTTTTCAACTAATGCAGGAGGATTGTTAAACAACAAATCAACATCCTCTTTGTTTTTACCTTCAGATGATTTCAAATTTTTCAAGCCAGTCGTTTAGCTGGCAGGTTGACAAATAACATGCCACGAATAATAATGGAGATACAAATTATAGAATAAGTCTGCATACTTAGTAAAAGTAAACCTTTTTTATATTTTTCATTATCAACACTTTATATTATTTTTAATGGCGGCTTAAAATAAATCACTTTCATATTTTCCATTTTATAGGTACTCCTGCATATATATTGTAGTAAGAAAAATTAAACTGATGTCAAATTAATTTTTGAAATAAGAATTGGCATTACTTTTCTAACTTCAACAAGAACATTTACCATTTAAAGCAAATAAAAATGAAAAACACAAAAGGATTAATTTTAGGAGCAACGCTCGCCATCATGAGCTTGAACAATCATGCAAAAGCACAGTTTAAAAGTCTTGTAGAGTTCTTTTGTCCAAACGGACAAACCCCCTGCGGTAATTTAATACTTTCCGGAAACGTATTTTATGGGATGACTCAATATGGAGGGACATATAACGATGGTACTATTTTTTCCATCAATGCCGATGGCAGCGGGTATACGCTTTTGTATAATTTCTTCGACTACTATGGACAAAATCCTCATGGCTCTTTAACACTTTCAGGAAACATCTTATATGGAGCAACGCAGAACGGTGGGGCAAACGGATATGGAGTTATCTTTTCCATCTATACCAATGGCACTGGGATAAAAAATTTGCATAGCTTCAATTCCACAGACGGAGCATATCCTAATTCTTCATTAACTCTTTCGGGAGCTGTGTTATATGGAACAACAACAAATGGGGGAATAAATGGCAAGGGGGTTATATTTTCGCTTGATACCAATGGCACCGGATACCAAAAAATAATTGATTTCAATGGTACAAACGGATCCGGCCCCAACACTAATCTGGCTATTTCAGGAAACGTTTTATACGGTACAACATATGGCGGTGGGCTAAATAGCGATGGCACTATTTTTTCCATCAATACCGATGGCAGCGGGTATAAAGATTTAACCGATTTTAATGTAACAAATGGATCTTATCCATACGGCTCATTGACTCTTTCAGGCAATGTATTGTATGGTATGGCAACCAATGGTGGGGCAAACGGAGATGGACTTATATTTTCTATTAATACCGATGGCAGTGGATTTAAGGATTTAACCGATTTTAATGGCACTAATGGACAATATCCCAATGGAGATCTAACTATTTCTGGGAACGTACTGTATGGAATGACTTACAACGGTGGTACAAGCGACTGGGGTGTTGTTTTTTCTCTTAACACCGATGGCAGTGGATTTAACAAACTGCATGATTTTAATGGTACAAACGGGCAATGGCCCTTTGGCTCCTTAATTCTTTCCGGCGGCGTATTATATGGAACGGCATCAAATGGCTGGACAAAAAGCCAGGGCACTATTTTTTCCATCAATACCGATGGTAGCTCATTTGCCGATTTATTTGATTTCAATAGCAATTGCAGTCCTTATGGCTCCTTAGCTCTTTCCGGCAATGTATTGTATGGGATGACATATAGCGGGGGCGGAAGCAATGATGGCAGTATTTTTTCCATCAATACCAATGGCAGTGGCAACCAAGTTTTGTTAACTTTCAATGGAACCAATGGAGAAAATCCCAATGGAGATTTAACAGTTTCAGGAAGTGTATTGTATGGCATGACTGCAGGTGGCGGAGCACATGGTGATGGACTTATCTTTTCAATCAATACCGATGGCAGTAATTACAAGGATTTATTCGATTTCAATATCACAAATGGAGCAACTCCTCTAGGGGATTTGACTCTTTCGGGTAATGTAATGTATGGGATGACTTACGGTGGCGGAGCACATAGTTATGGACTTATCTTTTCGATCAATACTGATGGTACTGGTTATAAGGATTTATTTGATTTTAGCGGCACTAACGGATCTAGTCCTGTAGGTTCTTTGACGCTTTCAGGAGGTGTATTGTATGGAACAACTTCCGGTGGCGGCACCTATGGCTATGGAGTTGTCTTTTCCATCAATACCGATGGCAGCGGGTATAAGGATATGTATGATGATTTTGGCAATGAGTATGGAGAATATCCTTCTGGTTCTCTGACGCTTGTTGGAAATGTTTTATATGGACAAACCAATGGGTCGGCAGGTTCGGGTGGGTGTTGTGGCAGTATTTTTTCAATTAATACCGATGGCAGTGGGTATAAATATTTATATGATTTCTCTGGCGAGAGTCCCCGGGGAATGCTGGCACTTTCAGGAAATGTTTTATTTGGAATGACCTATTATGGTAACAATGGTTTAGGTAATATCTTTTCGATCAATACCGATGGAAGCGGTTACGCCGATTTATATGATTTCAACTACTCAAGCGGATATTCTCCTCTTGGCTCATTGACGCTTTCAGGCAAGATGCTTTATGGTATGACCGGCAGTAACGGTGATGGTGGTGTCTTTTCATTTAATACGGCACTCTGCGCTGTATCTGCCTCTGCAGGTCCTAACCAGACAATTTGTTTAGGAGGTACTCCTGCCTCGATAAATGCTACTTCTGCAGATGGCATATCTTATTCCTGGTCACCTTCATTTGGCTTAAGTTCAACAACGGGTACGCACGTTGAAGCGAATCCAACTATAACCACTACCTATAGCCTTTCTGTGAATGATGCAAATGGCTGCAACGGAAACAGTAAAGTAGAGATCCCTGTCGAGGTAGCTGCTATACCGTCACCAGTGTAGATTAAAGATCCATTTCCGGCAACAGTTGTTATGTTGCCTGAAGTATTCACCATGCGAATCATGGTAAACTGTGCTATATAAATATTTCCAGAGCCATCCACAAATACACCGTAGGGAGCCCATAATTCAGCCGAGGTAGCCGGCTCCCCGTTTCCATTGAATCCTTGAGATCCATTTCCAGCAACTGTGGTAATATTTCCGGAAGAAGTGACCTCGCGTATCCTGTCATTGTCGGTATCAGCGACAAAAATATTCCCAGAGCCGTCTACAAATACCCCGGTCGGATAGGATAAAATAGCGGAAGTAGCCGGCCCTCCGTCTCCTATTAAGGCACCTATTCCCCCTCCAGCAACCGTGGTAATATTTCCGGAAGCAGTAACCTCACGTATCCTGTTATTGTCAGTATCAGCGATAAAAATATTTCCAAAGCCGTCTACAAATAAACCGCTGGGATTGTTTAACTCAGCCGAGGTAGCCGGCCCTCCATCCCCTAATCCCCCTGTTCCCCCTCCTGCCACTGTTGTAATTATACCGGAAGGGCTCACTTTACGTATCCTGTTATTTCCTGCATCCGCAATAAATATATTTCCTGAACCATCTGCAAACACAGCATTAGGTGAGTGTAAATCAGCCAAAGTTGCAGCTCCACCATCTCCGCCGAAGTATGGAATAATTCCATCTCCTGCTACAGTAGTTATATTGCCGGACGTGGTAACCTCACGTATCATGTTATTGTATTTATCCGCAATGAAGATATTTCCGGAAGAACCTACAAATACACCTGTGGGATTGTATAACTCAGCCGAAGTAGCTGGTCCTCCGTTTCCTAATCCTCCTGTTCCGCTACCTGCCACAGTGGTTATATTTCCTGTGGTATTTATCACGCGTATCCTGCTATTTCTTTCATCCGCAATGAAGATATTTCCCGATCTATCACCAAACACATTGTAGGGAGAAGATAATACAGCTTGAGTAGCTGGCCCCCCGTCTCCACTATATCCTGGTGCAGAAAATCTTTGTCCTGCCAAAGTGACTATAATCCCGGAAGTATTCACCTCATGTATTGTATTGACACCAGGATCAGCAATAAAGATATTTCCTGAGCCATCTACATACACACCAGTGGGAAGACCCAAAGGAGCTGAAGTAGCCGGCCCACCATCTCCACCTGAGCCTGAATTTCCAGTCCCTGCCACCGTTGTTATATTGCCGGATACTGTAACCTTACGTATCCTGTAATTGTATGAATCAGCGATAAAAATATTCCCCGATCCATCAACAAATACACAGGTAGGTTGATATAAGAGAGCTGAAGTAGCCGGTCCCCCATCTCCGATACCCGAGGTTCCACCACCAGCTACTGTAGTTATATTACCAGAAGTACCCACCTTACGTATCCTGTTATTTCCTGCATCCGCAATAAATAAATTTCCAGAGCCATCAACAAATATGCCGGTGGGAAAATTTAACTCCGCCGAAGTAGCTGCTCCCCCATCTCCAATGAAGCCAGCACTGCCATTTCCAGCAACCGTGGTAATATTTCCGGAAGCAGTAACCTCACGTATTCTGTTATTTTTTGAATCCGCGATAAAGATATTTCCTGAACCATCTACAAATACAGCAGTAGGATCATATAATTCAGCAGAATTAGCTTGGCCTCCATCACCCGGAGAGCCACCTCCTGCAAACGTGATAATGTTATGAGAGAGGGCATTCAGGGAGATCAAAAGCCACAACAGGGATGTAATAATTGTTTTAAATGGTTTCATATTTTTTGTATGTTATTCTATTGATGAAACTTAGTATGATGAAATTAAAAAATTAATTCAAATCACTATTCAATAATAACCTTCCTGTTCACAGTTCCCTGATCTGTAATAACATTTACTAAGTATATACCTTTGGCTTCGTTGCTTAGATCAATAGTTGTTTTAAGCTCGCCCGTATAATTGCTCCTGCTTTCGGTATAAATTATTCTTCCTTCAATATCAGTGACCCTGATAATAACATTGTCGGTTTCGTTCAGGATAAAAGACAAACTTACACTACCATCGGTTGGATTAGGGAAAATATTCAAAGAGTTTTCAATCGCTATATCTTTGATTCCCGTACCGGTACAACTATTTACGGTAACAGTTACATCAGTCGCTCCAATGCATCCGCCTAAGGCGGATGTTCCGGTAACCGTATAAGTGGTGGTATTAGTTGGGTCGGCTGTAACATTTGCAGAGGCAGGATTATTTATTCCTGTTGAAGGATTCCAGTCGTAGCTTGTAGCCCCACTTGCAATCAAAGACGTTGAGCTTCCTTTGCAAATGTTTGAGCTTCCACTGATGGATATTGTGGGTAAAGAATATACTGCTATAGTAATACCTGAAGAATTTGTACAACCATTGGATGAAGTTCCGCTAACTGTGTAACTTGTATTTACGGTTGGGCTCACTGAAACAGTTGAACCAAGTGTAGCATCTAAAAGGACAGAAGG